>Ga0187892_10000527_pt1 | contig 99444 bp, 76 predicted proteins | sample MA1701073metaG_FD_139345 | JGI IMG/M metagenome (GOLD analysis project Ga0187892, IMG submission 139345) | Bio-ooze microbial communities from a basaltic lava cave in the Kipuka Kanohina Cave System on the Island of Hawaii, USA - MA170107-3 metaG ... | reverse complement strand
TCTCAAAACCCTTATTTAAAGCATAAACACGATACAGTCAATTCAACTCACTTGAAAGAATCCAATCTCTCATGTGAAAATTATGCGTCAAAATGTAACTTTATTTTTGCGTGAATCCTAAGCGAGATGAGTTGCTGCAAACCACTTCCACCGACAAACAAGTGGCGTTAAGCCCTCGTTTGGGCGTTTCTTTCCCGATCACCGTCAACAGCAAGCTTTATTTCAATTACGGCCACTTCCGCCAGGTGTTGGATGCGCGGAATCTTTTCCAGTTCCAGTTGGGATGGAATGGGGATATTTACCGGATCGGCGACCCCAATCAGCCCTTGCAGCGAACGGTGGCTTACGAGCTGGGCTATGAGCAGAACCTGTTTGACATGTATCTGTTGCGCCTCTCCGGTTTTTATCGCGACACCGACGATCAGACCCGCGCGGTGGTATTCACCAGTATCGATCGCCTGGTGAGCTATCGGCTCAGCACGCCGCTGAATTACAGCGACGTTCGCGGTTTTGAAATTACGCTGAACAAAACCCGCGGCCGCTGGCTGCGCGGCTTTGTGAATTTCACCTTCCAGCAATTCAAAGCCGGAAACTTTGGCCTGGGCCAGCAGAATGAAAGCGTGGTCGCCCAACGCGATTACGAGCTGACCTCGACCGATCACTATCAGTTCCGGCCGGTTTCACAGCCTTTTGGGACGTTGAATCTGGAGTTTGTCATTCCCAAAGACTTTGGGCCGAAATTAGCGCACGATTTTCGTTTTGATTTGCTGGGCACTTGGCGCGCCGGCCAGCACTACACGTATACCGGCCCCGGCGGCGGCATCATCCCTGGCTTGCAAAACAACGTGCAAATGAAAGATTTCTGGAGCCTCGACCTGCGCATCAGCAAGAACATCGCCACGACCTTGGGCCAGGCGCAGTTCTTCGTCGATGTCAATAATCTCTTTAATCTAAAGTTCATGTATTTCAGCCCCGGCGCACCGATGGGCGGCCCCTTCGAGAGCACGGGCTCGCTGGATTATGATGAGTACATGAAATCATTGCATCTGCCCGAAAGCGCCTTCCCGAAAGATATCGTCAGCACGCCGCCTTACATCAACATCCCCGGCAGCGACCGCCCGGGCGACCGTCGCAAAGATGGTGTGGCGTTTGTGCCGATTGAGACGGTTGCCGCTGACGCCAATCTTCCGGCCAACGGTCTGCCCCCGGGTGCCTCTTTTCTGGAACCTGGCCGTCGGGTGCTCTTTTATGTGCAGGCCACCAGACGCTACATGGAGTTCACAGGCGGTTCTTGGAAACAGGCCGATCAGGGCTTTGTCGATCAAGTGTTGAAAGACAAGGCTTACATCGATATGCCGAATGAAACCTACCGCACGTTCCTCAATCCACGGAGCGTTGTGTTTGGCATGAGAATTTCATTCTAACTTGGCTAAAAACTGGCCGGCCACTCTGAGTGGCCGGCCAGTAACTAAGGAGGAAAAGGTATGAGATTAAACTTGAAAAAATTTTCAACACTCTTCTTGCTGCTCTTCCTATTGCTGTGCATAGGTGAAGCGCAGGCCCAGTTCGAGTTCAAGTGGATGACGGTCGGCTCGATGTGGTCGCCGTACTCCGAGGGCGGCGCTAACCGCGAGCAGGAGCCGTTCGACAACGCGCCGGTGTCTTATCCGGCGATCGACCATCGCCCCGGCAATACCCGGGCGAATGCGTTGTGGGTCGGCGTGCGGAATTTTACCGACGAAAAAAACCGGAATTATCCTTTTAAAGTTGTCGGCATCGGCCCGCGTTCCGGCGGGGAGGTGCAATTTTTCGGTGTCGCCAGCGAAGTCGTCGCCAAATATGACCCCAAAATCGAAGTTGACGGCGCGCAATCGTTCCGGCAGTTTGTTTTTATCGACAAAGTCGATCCGGCGCTGGTCGAAGACCGCCTGATCCGCATTGTCGCCAACAGCCGCGTCGGCATTACCGTCGAGGAAAAGGTTCATGCGTTCAGCCAGGAATACCACGATTCTTACCACATTATCGAGTACAAATTCACCAACACCGGCAATATCGATACGGATGCTGAGATCGAGCTGAATCGGCCTCTCACCGGCGTTTATTTTTATCTGATCACCCGTTATGCCACGCACGACGCCGCCTCGTGGGTGACTGGCAACGGCGCGCCGTGGGGCAAGTTTACGATGAACGACGTCATCGGCGACGGGTTCAATGATTATGGCTTGACCTTCCGGGCGATGTATGCCTGGGGCGGCATCTCGGTTTTTCAAACTAATTTCAATGCCCTCGGCGGGCCGATGTGGCAGAACCATTGGACAAGCGCCCCGGTGCCTGATGAGACGGGACGTCTGGCTTCCGCTCACATGGTGGGCCGCGTCTTTATTCATGCGGATAAATCGGCGACGGATAAATCCGACGATCCGGCCCAGCCTTCGACCTTGGGCGTTAAAGGCAGCGATGAGCCGGATTTGGTGACGGATGAATTCAACACCGGCGCGATGCAGCGCCAGTATGAACTCTTCATCCAGCAAGGCCGGCCGGGAGCAACAAATCCGAAGTTGGCGCGAAGCCATGCGTATGAAGTCGAGCCCAGCGGACAATTTGACAAAGCCACCAAAGACCCGGCCCAGGCCTTTGGCCGTTATGACGAAGGCGGTTGGGCCATGGGCGAAGGATATGGCCCTTATACGCTGAATATCGGCCAGAGCGTCAATCTCGTTGTCGCCGAAGGCGCGGCGGGCCTCAGTTCCCAAGCCAAGCTGGCGATTGGCCAGGCCTATAAAGCCGGCGGCGCGAACAAAGACAACATTCTCATCCCTTATAACAATAAGTCCATGACCAAAAACCAGTGGGTGATGACCGCGCGCGACTCCATCTTCCAGATGTTTGATCGCGCCATCGCCAATTGGAAATCCGGCATGAAAGCCCCGGCCGCGCCGGCGCCTCCGACCAAGTTTGCCGTGACCTCCGGCGTCGGCAAAATTACTTTGAACTGGGAAGCCAGCGCCTCACCGGCAAACGGCTGGGAAATTTATCGCAAGGCGAAGCAATATCAGGATGATTACAATTATCAATTGATCGCCACCGTGCCGGCAGCCGCCCGCAGTTATGAAGACAGCAACAACCTGGAGCGCGGCGTCGGCTATTTCTACTACATCCAAGCTGTGGGCAACGTGAACACCGACGCCACCGGCAAAACGCCGACCGGTGTGAGATTGAAAAGCGGGCGTTATTACACCCAAACTTATTTACCGGCAACTTTGAAACGCGCGCCGGGCGCGAGCTTGGCGAAAGTCCGTATTGTCCCCAATCCCTACAATATCGCGGCGAGTGAAGATATTCGCTTCCCCGGACGAACCAACAACCTGGGCAACCAGTTGGCGTTCTACGACATTCCGGGCCAGTGCACGATCAAGATTTACACCCAGCTCGGTGAGTTGGTGCATACGATTGACCACACCAACGGCAGCGGCGACGAGTTCTGGGATCAATCGACCGCCTCGAAGCAGGTTGTCGCCAGCGGCGTTTATTTGGCGGTGATCGAGGACAAATCCAACGGCCAGAAAACCATCAAGAAGTTTGTCATCGTTCGGTAGCGTAGCCCCGCCCCCCTGTGGGGCGTTCTCTCAAAAAGAATCGCCCACAAGGGGCGGCGACTACGATGACATTTCAATGGAGAAAACTATGAAAAAAAATATTCTCATCGCAGTTTTATGTGGCGCCCTCGCGCTGTTGATGGTCTCCATGGCTTTCGGACAAGCGCCGGGTGAGACCACAACCGAGAAACGGGCGCAAACCGGCATGAAATTTCTGAGCGTCTCGTTGGACGCTCGGGCTTCGGCCATGGGCAACACCATGACGGCTCAAGATCAAGTGACGGCCATGGCGATGTTCTACAATCCGTCGACGTTGGGCTGGCTGAAAAACAATGTCAACGTCGCGCTCGGCCAAACCCAGTGGATCGTCGATTTCAATTACAATTACGGCGCGGTGGCTCTTCGCCCGGCTGACGGCGCTTACGGCGTGTTCGGCCTTTCCGTGCTGTCCGTCGATTATGGCGAATTTGAGGAGACGATTCGCGACGCCGGCGCCGCCAGCGGTTACCGTGAAGTCGGCACGTTTAGCCCCTCGGCTTTTTCCATTGGCCTGAGTTATGCGAAAGCCGTCTCCGATCGTTTCTCCTTTGGCGGCACTGCGAAGTACGTGCGTGAAGATCTCGGCGCTTCGGCGGTGCGTTTGCAAGGCACCTCCGTGCAACGCGAGGATAACAAGGCCAATGCCGTTGCTTTTGACTTCGGCATTCTTTACAAGACCGGGTTCAAAAGCCTGAACTTCGGCATGACCGCCAGGAACTTTGCCAGTGATTTGACCTACGCGCAGGAAAGCTTCGAGCTGCCGCTGACGTTCCGCATCGGCGTGTCGATGGACTTGATCGACTTGACCAGCATGGATAAAAACAAGCATTCCTTCCTGCTTTCCGTCGACACCGAGCGGCCGCGCGATTTCCAAGAGCACGTGAACGTCGGCGGCGAATACGTCTTTTCCAACGTCGTGGCGCTGCGCGGCGGCTACTCGCTTGGAAAAGGCGACGACACCGAGGAAAGCGCTTCCTTTGGCGGCGGCATCAAAACCAAGCTGGGCAGCCAGGGCAGCTTGAGAGTCGACTATTCGTACACCAGCTTCGGCGTGTTTGACAACGTCAACCGTTTTACTTTCAGTTTTGGATTCTGATTCTGAGGTGAAGGATTGTCGCGCGAGAGGGCATAGCGCTAAGAGCATGGCGCAAAGAGCCAAGTGTGATACGCTTTGCGCCATGCGCTCTGCTCTCCGCGCCGGCAAAAGCTCCGCAACTTTTGCGAAGAACGTATAACGTGAAACCGTCCGGATTGTGGTTTAACACTGCGCCAGTTGCATCGGCGGCGCGGCGTTTCATCATTGATCCGGGCGGTTGTTTTTTTATGGAGCGGATTTGAAATGAAAAAAAATCCCTTGCCATTCCTGCTATTCCTCTTATTTTGTAGGGTATCATTTGTTTTTTCGGAAGTCCGCTTGCCGGCGGTGATCGGCAGCCACATGGTGTTGCAGCAAAAAAGTGAAATCAATCTCTGGGGTTGGTGCGGCCCCGGTGAAAGAATCCGCGTGATGGTGGATTGGGATACGACCGTTTACCGCACGACGGGATTGCGCACCGCCAAATGGAGCATGAAAATAAAAACCCCGGCCGCCGGCGGTCCGCACAAGATCATCATCAACGGCAACAACGCGATTGTTTTGGAAGACGTGATGATCGGCGAAGTCTGGGTTTGCAGCGGCCAAAGCAATATGGAATGGAGCGGCGACCAGCGATTGCCGCAATCCCTTGAAGAAGCGCCGCGCGCCGCCAATGCCAAAATCCGATTCTTCTACGTTCCCAAAGCCACGGCCGATTATCCGCAGGAAGATTGCAAAGCCGCCTGGCAAGTTTGCTCTCCCGAAAGCATGATCCGCTTCAGCGCCGTCGGCTATTTCTTTGGAAAAAAATTGCAGCAGGAGCTGAACGTTCCCATCGGCCTGATCAATGCCAATTGGGGCGGCACCCCGGCGGAAGTTTGGACGCCCAAAGAAGTGGTTGAGAATGATCCGGCGCTCAAAGAAGCCGCCGGAAAAGTCAATGTCACGCCGTGGTGGCCGGTCAATCCGGGCGACACGTTCAATGCTATGATTTATCCCCTCACCAATTTCGCCATTGCCGGCGCGATTTGGTATCAGGGTGAAAGCAACACCGGAACCTGGTCAAGCTACCAGTCTTTGCTGACCGCGATGATCGGCGCCTGGCGCCAAGCCTGGCAAAAAGCTATGCCCGTAGGGGAGTTTCCATTTTACTATGTGCAGATTGCGCCCTTTGCCGGCTACGGACAAAAAAACATTGGCGCGTTTTTGCGGGAAGCCCAAACCAAAAGCATGAGTTACCCCAACACCGGCATGGTCGTCATCAGCGATTTGGTGGATGACATCAAAGACATTCATCCGAAAAACAAAATTGACGTGGCTTCGCGGTTGGCCAACTGGGCTTTGGCAGAAACCTACGGCAAAAAAGGCATCATTTACAAAAGCCCGATGTACAAAAGCATGAAAGCGGAGAATGGCAAGATCCGAATCTATTTTGATCACGCTGAGAACGGCTTGATGAGCAATGGCGGCGCTCCCACCGAATTTTACCTCGCCGGCGCCGACAAGAACTTTCTCCCGGCCGCCGCTAAAATCGAAGGCAGTGCCATTGTGGTTTCCCATAAAGATATCAAGAATCCAGTCGCGGTCCGTTTTGGTTTCAGCAATGCCGCGATGCCGAATTTATTCAGCAAAGCCGGCTTGCCGGTCAACCTGTTTCGCACCGACGACTGGCCGGTGGATACGGAGGCGGTGAAACAGTAAATTTTTTGAAATGCCCAAGGAATTTTGACGATGAAATCAATTTACAGCGTCCATCCGTCGGTGGCTCACGCTCGGGCAATTATCGGCAATCTGCCCGTGAAAACCGGCAAGCCAATTACCGAATGGGTTCGCCTGATCAAGGAAGCCGGTCCGGCTGGTGAGAAAGAGCGCCGGGACTGGCTTAAAAAAGAATACAAACTCGGCGGCGCGACCGCCTCGATGATCGTCGATCGCGCTGAGGGCAAAGGCGCCGAAGACACCGACCCCGAGGCTTATCTCAAAGCAGCGACGGAATACGTCGAAACGATGTACGCTGGAACGAAGGCGGGGCTGCGCCCGATTCACGACGCGCTTATTGTGCTTGGCCGCTCGCTGGGAAATGACGTCAAAATCTGTCCGTGCCAGACGATTGTGCCGCTGTATCGCCAGCATGTTTTTGCCCAGATCAAACCCACGACGCGAACCCGCATCGATTTTGGCCTGGCGTTGAAAGGCGCAAAGAAGAAAATTCCCAAACGCCTGCTCGATACCGGCGGCCTCGCCAAAAACGACCGCGTTTCGAGATTGCCGCCGTGAGCGCTATTGATGACGAAGTCAAACAATGGCTGAAAATCGCTTACGATCTCGATGCTTAGGAGACTTGCACCATGCCCGGCCGGCCTTTTGTTTTGGCAGAAGCAACGTGGAAAACAGTCAAAGAAACCGCTTATGAAGTCGTCGTCTTGCCGTGGGGCGCGACGGAAGCGCACAATTATCATCTGCCCTACGCCACGGATATTATTGAAAGTGAGCACATTGCGGCGGAGGCGGCGCGTCTGGCGTGGGAACAGGGCGCCGGCGTGATCGCTTTGCCAACCGTGCCGTTCGGCGTCAATACCGGCCAGCTCGATATCAAACTCACGCTCAACATGAATCCGAGCACGCAGCTCGCGGTGCTCAACGATGTCGCTGCCTCGCTGGCGCGACAACGCATTCCGAAATTAGTGGTGCTGAATGGGCACGGCGGCAATGATTTCAAGCAAATGATTCGCGAGCTACTGCCGCAACACGATCTTTTTATTTGCGCGCTGGACTGGTATCGCTGCCTCAATCTCGCGGATTTTTTCAGCGACACCGGCGATCACGCCGGCGAAATGGAAACGAGCTTGATGCAATATCTCGCGCCGGAGTTGGTTCTGCCGCTTTCCGAAGCCGGCGCCGGCGCCGCAAGAAAATTCAACCTGCGCGCGTTCCGCGAAGGCTGGGCGTGGACCCAGCGCGATTGGCTGCGCGTCACAAAAGACACGGGTATCGGCAATCCTCAAGCCGCCACGCCGGAAAAAGGCAAACTTTATTTTGAAGCGCTCACGCAAAAGATCGCCGGTTTTTTAGTGGAGCTTGCGAAAGCCGATCCGCGAAATCTTTATACGGATTAGAAAAATTCGCAAATTTTTAGCCCCAGTTGTTTCTATCGGTTGGGAAAATTGTTTTGAAACACTTTGTGATCAATTATGATCAAGCCGTTATTGCTCGTTATTCTTCTCGCCGTCTTTCTCATTATAGGTTGCCATTCCAAAGCCGAGGAATCTCCCGAGCTGATCGCCCGCAGTGAATTTTTGCTGCGCCAGGGCGAGGCGGCGCTGCGCCAAAATGAATTTGATTTTGCCCTGATGCTGGCCGACAGCGCGAAAAAACTCACGCCCCAAAGCTCAAACGTTCACTTTCTTTATGCGCGCATCTATTCGGAGTTGGGACAGTGGCAAAACGCCGAAGCGGCATACCGAAAAGTATTTCAATTGGAACCAAGTTATCGCGGCGTCTGGAACAACCTCGGCAACAACGCCTATCGCCAGCAGGAGTATTACAAAGCCATCGGCCATTACCAAAAAGAATTGGCGATTAATACCGAAGCGATTCCCTGGCGCGGCATGGGCCGCGCTTACGTCGAGCTGGGAAAAGTCGACAGCGCGCAATACGCCTTTCAAAACGCGATTGCCCGCGACAGCCTTTACGCGCCGGCGCATTTCAGTCTGGCTTTGCTGCTCGAAGACGAGGGCGAAATTGGCCAGGCGTTGTTGCATGCGCAAAAGGCGTCGCAAATCGAAAAGGATAATTTGGAATATCGCTACCTCGTCGGCGAGCTTTTAGTGAGAAACCGGCGATATGAAGAAGCGCTGGCACTGTTGCGCGAAGTCGTCGACAAGATGCCGTGGTATCGCGGCGCGCAATATAACTACGGCCAGGCGTTGGCAAATCTTGGCCGCCAGGAGGAGGCCGAAAAGTATCTCGATGAGGCCGAGCGCGTGCGCGCCGAAGACGCCAAAATCGAACATTTGCAAAACACGATTCGCTCGCTGCCGAACGATCCGATGGCCCATGCCTCGCTGGCATTTGCGCTGCGCCGCGCCGGCCGCTACAACGACGCCATGCACGCCTACAAAGTCGCCGCGCATCTCGCGCCTTACAATATGGAAGTGCAAAACAATATTGCCAATTTATATTTGATCAAAGGCGACACCACAGCGGCCATTAACCAATATCAAATGATTCTGCGGCACGATTCCAAGCTCGTGGACATTTGGGTGAATCTCGGCATCGTCTACGCCATTTCCAAAAATTTTGCGGCGGCGCGCCACGCCTGGCAAAATGCTTTGCAGCTCGCGCCGGATCACCCGGCCGCCAAGGCTTATCTGGCGCGGCTGCCGAATTAGCGATAAGACAATGCGCTTAAAAAAGTATCATGTCATTCTGAAAGAATCTTTTTTTGTAGTTAGCATTACTGGCTTTGTTCGTTAAAAGATTCCTACGGAATGACATTCAAATTATCCTTCCAATTGCGGGTGTAAAACGTTTGTTATAAGTTTGCGAATGCCATTTCGAAATCTTTTTGCAAAACTCGGCCAATATCCCAATCTCACATTGGCTTTTATCGGTGGTGTTTCGTTTGTTCTTTATCTTTTTCTCAGCCGTCTCGCGCCGGAACACATTACTGAAACGTTGCGTCAATTCTTTGCGCTGATCGCCGCGCTGTTTGTATTGCTGCTCGGCGCGGCGATGACGGTCAAAGCGGCCGCGCCGAATCGCTGCGACCGGCGAATGACCCTGCTCATCATTTTTGTTGGCGCGTTTCTCTTTCGCCTGGCGTTGCTAGGACAATCGCCCTGGCTGTCGAATGATGTTTACCGTTACCTGTGGGATGCGCAGCTCGTCGATCACGGCGTCAATCCCTACTCGTTTCCGCCGGCGGCGGATGAGCTGGCCGGGTTTCGCGACGCGACGATCTATCCGAAGATGGATCACAAAAACGTGCACAGCGTTTATCCGCCGTTTTTGCAGCTTCTGTTTTGGACGGGCCGAAAGATGAGCCAGCTTTTTGATCTTCAAGCTTTCATCGGATTGAAACTCATCTTCGTGCTGGCCGATCTATGTCTCGTGCTCGTTCTTTTTCGCCTGCTCGAGCAAGTGAAGCTTGATTCGCGCTGGGCGATTCTTTATGCCTGGCATCCGCTGCCCATTATCGAAATTGCCGGCAGCGGCCACACCGACGGCGCCGGCGCGCTCACGCTGGTTTTCGCCGTCATTTTTCTCTTGCAACGAAAGTATTTTTTTGCCATCATTTTTCTGGCGCTAAGCTTTCTGACCAAGTTTTTCTCCGCGCTCTTTCTGCCCTTTATCCTTTTGGCGGTGTGGAAGGATTTGAATTTAAAGAAAGCCGGGCAGCTTGCGGCGTTATTCGTTTTTATTTTAGCGATTAGCTATGCGCCATTTGCCGCAGCAGGAGAAAAATTATGGTCGGGCTTGCAGGTTTATTCCGATAAATGGCGCTTCAACGACGGATTTTTTTCGTTCATCTTTTCCGGCGTTCATTTCCTGTTGCCGGATGGGCTTGTCAAGTCTTTGATGATTCCGTCAGGTTGGGATATCACCATCGAGGCGCTCACCACGCGGCGCATCGATCTGGCTTTGATCATCTCGAAAGCCATCTGCGGCGGCGTTTTCATGTTCGTTTATGCTCGTTTGTTGTGGCGAACCTTTAAATTTGGCATTTCGGAAGCGGATTGGATGGCGGTTTTTGTCGTCATGCTCAGCGCGTTTTTCCTCTTGTCGCCGACTTTGCAGCCGTGGTATTTGATTTGGCTGCTGCCGTTTTTATGCCCGCGGCTTGAAAGCCGCGTTACATTATATCAGAGCCTGATCACCCCGCTGTGGCTGCTCAGCGCTACAGTTTTTCTTTCGTATTGGGTTTTGGAAAATTATGTTCAATCCGGCGTTTGGCAAGAGCCGGAATGGGTGAAATGGGTGGAATATGGGATTCCGGTTGGGATTTGGTTGTGGATATCGGATAAGCTTCCGATTTTGAAAGCGTATTTTAAAAAGATTCCCAGCGGATAGAAACAACGCAACGGATAATAATATCACTTCCGTTGCGTTGTTTCTATCCGCTGGGGCTTGCAAGAGTCTCTTGATAACCAATACTCCTATGCTTATTTTTCTCTCCTCAAAAAAGCCGCCGGTTTTTTTTATGAGCTTCTTGACAATCTTGTCTTGCCTTGCTTCATTAGCAAGCGCGCAAAACTGGCAGCTCGTTTGGTCCGACGAGTTTAACGGCGCCGCCGTCGATCAAAACAAATGGGAATTTCAGCTCGGCGACGGCACGACTTACGGCATTCCCGGTTGGGGGAATAACGAGCTGCAATGGTATCGGCAGGAAAACGCCGTGATTGAAAACGGTTTTTTGATCATCACCGCGAAAAGAGAATCGTTCGCCGGTTTTGCTTATACTTCGACGCGGATGCGAACGCGGAATAAAGGCGATTGGAAATATGGCCGTGTTGAAATGCGCGCCAAGCTGCCGTTTGGCAAAGGAATCTGGCCGGCGTTTTGGATGTTGCCCACCGACAATGTTTACGGCGGTTGGGCCGCCAGCGGCGAAATCGACATCATGGAATTGGTGGGACACGAGCCGCATAAAACGCACGGAACGCTGCATTACGGCGGCCAATGGCCGAATAACGCTTCGAGCGGCACATTTTATACGTTGCCGGCGGGAAAATTCTCGGATGATTTTCACGTCTTTGCTCTCGAGTGGAAAGCGGGCGAGATGCGCTGGTACGTTGACAATATTCATTACCAAACGCAGACAAGCTGGTGGTCAGCCGGCGGGCCTTTTCCCGCGCCATTCGACAAGCGTTTTCATATTTTGCTGAATCTCGCCGTCGGCGGCAATTGGCCGGGCGCTCCCGACGCCTCGACGGTTTTTCCGCAGCGTTTGGAAGTTGATTACGTGCGCGTTTATCAAGATGCGGGCGCGACCGAGGTCGGCGAAAGCAACAACGCTTTTCTGCCGAAAAAATTTTCTCTCCATCAGAACTTTCCCAATCCGTTTAATCCTGCCACGGTGATTCGATATGATCTGCCGCAGCCGGATTCCGTTGTCTTGGAAGTTTTTGACCTGTTTGGCCAAAAAGTGCAAACTCTGATCAATCAGCAACAAAGCGCCGGACAGCATTCGATCTCCTTCGATGGCCGCGCGCTGAGCAGCGGCGTGTATGTTTACAAAATAAAAACGGCGCATTTTCAACAGGCGAATAAAATGTTGCTGCTGCGATAAGGCGACAAAGCTTATGCACCACCAATGGCGTTCAGCACAACGGTTCATCGCGTTCGGGCTTTTGCTTTTTTTCGAGGCGGCCTCAGCGCAACAGGCGCATGCTCCTGTCGGCGTCAATTTGTCCGGCGTAGCGGATTGGAGCACGCAATTGGTGTTTGTGGATGTTTTCAAGCAAAGCCGGGAATGGATTCCGCAACGCGTGAGCGGCGGCGCTTGGAACACGGGCGAAGCGCTCAGCTTGACGGCGGACGGGTGGATTGCTTCCCTCGCTTCCGGACAAGCTGCCGGCACTTTGATGACGAGAGAAATTTTGGGCCATTATCCCGCCGGACTTTACATTTGCCTTTATGATGGCGAAGGGCAGATCGAATTTGGTTTTGATGCCGCGGTGCTCAATCGGCAGCCGGGGCGAATCACGCTCAACGTCGCGCCGGGAAACGGCGGCATTTATCTAAAAATGACCGCCACCAATTCCGCCAATCCGATTCGCAACATTCGTGTGATCATGCCGGGCTTTGAGAATGCCTACAACAGCCAGCCTTTTCATCCCCTCTTTTTACAGCGCCTGAGAAAGTTCAAAGTTCTGCGCTTCATGGATTGGGCGAGAACGAATGATTCGCCGCTGGTGAATTGGAATCAGCGCGCCACGCCGGACTATGTTTCGCAAGGCCACGAAAAGGGCGTCGCGCTTGAATACATGATCGCCCTGGCCAATACGCTGCAAGCCGAGCCGTGGTTTTGCCTGCCGCATCAAGCTGATGATGATTACGTTCGACAATTTGCAATGCTGGTGAAAAATACGCTCGATCCCAATTTGAAAGTGTACATCGAATATTCCAACGAAGTTTGGAACAACCAATTCGCCCAGGCGCGCTACGCGCAAACGCGCGGGCTGGCATTGGGACTCAGCGCCAATGCTTACGAAGCGCAATTGCGGTATTATTCCCAACGCGCCGTCGAGATTTTCAAAATTTGGGAAGAGGTTTATCAAGGCAAGGAAAAACTCGTGCGGATTTTAGCCTCGCAAAACGCCAATCCCTGGACGGGCACGACCATCCTGGATTGGAAGAATGCGTCGCAGCGCGCCGAGGCGCTGGCAGTCGCGCCGTATTTTGGCGGCTATCTCGGCGCGGCGCAATGGCAAAGCCGCGTGCAAAGCATGAGCGTCAATCAAATTCTCGATAGCTGCGCCGTGGATATTGGCAGAGCGATGGCTTATGCGGCGGAGAACAAGAAAAACGCCGCGGCGCGCGGTTTGGCTCTCATTGCTTACGAAGCCGGCCAGCATCTGGCCGGTTTTGGCGGCGTCGAGAACGATCAAACCATAACCAATTTGTTCATCGCCGCCAATCGCCATCCCGGCATGAAGCTGCTTTATCTGGATTATTTGCAGCGCTGGGATCGCATGGGCGGCGGCTTGATCGCGATGTTCAGCTTCATTGGGCTTTACTCCAAATGGGGCAGTTGGGGTTTGTTGGAATGGCAGGATCAGGATGCCGCGACGGCGCCGAAATATCAGGCCGTGCAGGATTTCATCGCCGGCACCACCGGCGTGGAGCTTGATGAAATTTTGGTTCCTCAAAATTATTATCTCTCGCAAAATTTTCCCAATCCTTTTCTTGACAACGGAACTTTTAGCAGCGCGGGCACGACCATTCGATACGCCATCGGCGATGCCCAGTTTGTGAGCTTGAAAGTCTACGACGTTTTGGGAAATGAAGTGACGACACTGGTGCATCAACAGCAAACGCCCGGTGAATATTGGGCGAGGTTCAACGCCAACGGCTTGCCGGGCGGCGCTTATTTTTACAAGTTGATTGCAGGACACTACCGTCAAGTGAAAAAGCTGTTGCTGATTCGAACCGCATCAACAACTCACTGAACGCATCTCGTTCATGCAACAATATCAACTAAGGAGAGAGGAATGACAAACTTCGGCGTGTTGGATTGGTCTTTCGTCGCGGTGTATTTTGCGGTCATTTTCGGCGTCGCGTGGTACACGGCGCGCGGCAAGGCCACCCGCGAAACTTCGTCCGGCTATTTTCTCGCCGGACGCAACATCGGCTGGTTTGTGATCGGCGCCTCGCTTTTTGCCTCGAACATCGGCTCCGAGCATCTCGTCGGCCTCGCCGGCACCGGCGCCGCCAGCGGCGTCGCGGTCGGGCAGTTTGAAGTGTTGGCGTGTTTCATGTGTCTCATTCTCGGCTGGGTGTTCGTGCCGTTTTATCTCAAAAGCGGCGTCTTCACCATGCCGGAATTTTTGGAGCGACGCTATTCCACCGGGGCGCGCTGGTATCTCGCCGTCGTTTCGATTATTGCCTACGTCCTCACCAAAATCTCCGTCACCATCGCCGCCGGCGCGATCGTTTTTGAGGCGTTGATGGGCATCGAGTTTTGGACCGGCGCGCTCATCGTCGTCATCGCCACCGGCATTTACACCGTCTTCGGCGGGCTGATTGCTGTGCTCTACACCGACATGATGCAGATGTTCGTTCTCGTCGGCGGAGCGATTGTGGTCACGGTGATCGGACTCGCCGAGCTGGGCGGCTGGGGCGTGTTGCGCGAGACCGCCGGCAGCAGTTTTTTTAACTTATGGCAGCCGATCACCGATCCGAATTTTCCGTGGACCGGCATTCTCTTCGGCGCGCCGATTTTGGGCGTGTGGTATTGGTGCACCGATCAATTCATCGTGCAGCGCGTGCTTTCCGCGCCCAATCAAGATCAAGCGCGGCGCGGCAGCATCTTCGGCGGTTTTCTAAAATTACTGCCGTTGTTTATCTTTGTCATTCCGGGCGTCATCGCCTATGCGCTCGTGCAGCAAGGAAAATTGCAATTGACGACGCCCGATCAGGCGCTGCCGACGCTGGTCGGCGCGCTTTTGCCGACCGGACTGCGCGGCATCGTCGTTGCCGGTTTGCTCGCGGCGCTCATGAGTTCGCTCTCGGCGGTTTTTAATTCGTGCTCGACGCTGATCACCTGGGACATTTACAAGAAGCTGAATCCCGACGCCTCGGAGAAACGCCTGGTTGCGGTCGGACAAATTTCAACTGCCGCGCTGGTGGGATTCGGGCTGCTGTGGATTCCGATGATGAAGCTGATCTCCGGGCAGATTTATCAATACCTGCAAAGCGTGCAGGCTTATATTTCTCCGCCGATTGCCGCGGTTTTTCTCATCGGCATTTTTTGGAAGCGGGTCAATGCTCGCGGCGCGATGGCTTCGCTGCTCACGGGATTTTTTTTGGGCATGGGGCGTCTCATCGCCGAGCTGAATAAAAGCTCGCTCAGCGGTTTTCTCTACACCTTTGCCGACATCAACTTTCTGCATTTTGCTTTGTTTTTGTTCTTGATTTGCACGGCGGTATTGATTATCGTAAGCTTTACCGCGCCCGCGCCCTCGGATTCCAGGCTCGCCGGCTTGACGTTCGCCACCGCGAAACATCCGGCTGCGGCTCCGACGGCTTCCGATTCCGATCCCGTTTGGCGGCGAAAGGACTTGATGTTGAGCGTGCTGCTGGCGCTTTGTGTCGGGCTGATTTGGATTTATTTTAGCGGGTGAAAATTTTAATTCAAGCAGCGATTCGTTATGAGCAAAAACAACCTGCCCGTCTTGGGTGAAAAATCGTTTGAAGCCTTGAAACACTTTAATAGCATGGCGCAGAATATTGGAATGCCCGAGAGATTCAGCCCATGCTCGGCTACAGCCAATGGCGCCGTTTTGAGGACGCCATCAAGCGCGCGATGATTTCTTGCGAAAAAGCCGGCAACGAGCCGGCCAACCATGCGCAAAACGGCGACCCACGAACAAGTCGGCAAGGAAGTGCGCGTTGCGATTCAACGCATTGGCGGCTCAATGCCGGAAGATCTTCCGCCAGTCGAGCATATCAAGCAAGTTGAAAAGCGCCTTAAAAGCGCGCCGCCGAAATTGGAATTAGAAGAAAAGGATGCCAAGGGATTGGCGGGCAGCGAAGAAGCCAAATGAGCTAAAGAAACAAGCTCGCGACTTGCTCAAAATTTTTAAACAACCCAATTCAAGGAGAAATTTAAAATGAACGAGCACACAAAAGAATTTCCCAAACAAAAGGCGACGATTACGCGCCGCGAATTTCTCGGTACCTCGGCTTTGGCGACGGCGGCCTTTACCATCGTGCCGCGCCACGTGTTGGGCGGGCCGGGATATGTCGCGCCGAGCGACAAGCTCAACATCGCCTGCGTCGGCGTCGGCGGCCAGGGCCGCAGCGACATCGCCAACGTCGGCACGGAAAACATCGTGGCGCTCTGCGATGTCGATGACGAGCAGATCGCCAGGACGATCAAGCGCGCCATGGACGATACCGGCAAGCCGGAGTACGCCGACATGCTGACGCGCGCCACCAAATATCGCGACTTTCGTGTCATGCTGGAGACGGAAACGGGCATCGACGCGGTGACGGTGACGACGCCGGACCATAATCACGCCGTCATTGCGATGATGGCGATGAAAATGGGCAAGCACGTGTTCGTGCAAAAACCGTTGACGCAAACCGTGCACGAAGCGCGCGCCCTCGCCAAAGCCGCAAAGGAAATGAAAGTCATCACGCAAATGGGCAATCAAGGCCACGCCAGCGAAGAGGCGCGCTTGATCAACGAATGGATTGCCGCCGGCGCGATCGGCGAGGTGACGGAAGTGCATTGCTGGACGAACCGGCCGATTTGGCCGCAAGGCGTCAGGTACCCGCAAGAGATTCCTTCCGTGCCTTCGACGCTCAATTGGGATATGTGGATCGGGCCGGCGCCGTTTCGGCCTTATCATCCGGCGTATGCGCCGTTTAGTTGGCGCGGTTGGTGTGACTTCGGCACCGGCGCGTTGGGCGACATGGGCGCGCACATCATCGATCATCCGTATTGGGCCTTGAAGCTGGAATATCCCGACACCGTTCAAGCCAGCTCGACCTCGTTCAACAGCGAAACGTACCCGCTGGCTTCGGTGGTGCGTTTTCATTTTCCGGCGCGCGGCAAGACTGCGTCCGTAGGAATGCCGGCAGTTGAGATGACGTGGTACGATGGCGGCTTGATGCCGAAACGTCCCGAGGAATTGGAAGAAGGCCGGCTGATGGGCGACCAAGACGGCGGCGTGCTGTATGTCGGCGCCAAAGGCAAGCTCATGCACGGCTGTTATGGCAAAAGCCCGCGGCTTATTCCCGAAACGAAAATGAAAGCGTTTAAATTTCCGCCCAAGACGATTCCGCGCTCGCCGGGCATTCACGCCGAGTGGATTGCGGCGATCAAAAGCGGCAACGGCGCGCAAACCACTTCGAATTTCGAGTACGCGGCAAAATTGACCGAGACGATGCTGCTCGGCAACGTCGCGATTCGCCTGGCGCCGAAAAACACGATTCTCAAATATGACAGCGAGAAAATGAGTTTCCCCAACCTGCCGGAAGCGGATCAATATTTGACGCGAGACTATCGTCCGGGATGGAGCTTGTAATTTGGGCGTAACGCAACGATCAAATGCATTGTAAATTTTAAATTGAAAATTTTCAATTTAAAATTTGCACGACGATCTTCTGAAAGTTCTGTAAGCTTGAGGAGGAAATATTGAATGAAAGATCAATCTAAAAAAACTTTGAATACAATCACGCGTCGCGAGATTTTCGGGGCATCGGCATTTACCATCGTGCCGCGTCACGCGCTCGGCGGGCCGGGCTATGTGCCGCCGAGCGATAAAGTCAATGTCGCCTGTGTCGGCGTCGGCGGCCAAGGCCGCAACGACGTTGCCGGCGTCCGCACGGAAAACATCGTGGCGCTGTGTGATGTTGATGATGAGCAAATGGCGGACACCGTGAAAGCCGCGAAAAAGGAAAACCTTCCGCACGCCGAGATGCTGGAACGCGCGGCGAAATATCGTGATTTCCGCAAAATGTTGGAGACGGAAAAAAGCCTCGATGCGGTCACGGTTTCAACGCCGGATCACACCCACGCGATTATTGCGTTGACCGCGATTCGGCTGGGCAAGCATGCCTACGTGCAAAAACCGCTTACCTATACAGTTCAGGAAGCGCGCGCGTTGGCGAAGGCCGCGCAAGAAATGAAAGTCGTCACGCAAATGGGCAATCAAGGCCACGCCAGCGAAGAGGCGCGTTTGATCAACGAATGGATTGCGGCCGGCGCCATCGGCGAGGTGACCGAAGTGCATTGCTGGACGAACCGGCCGATCTGGCCGCAAGGTGTAGAGCGCCCGGCGGAGCTTCCGGCTTTGCCGTCAACGCTGGATTGGGATTTGTGGCTCGGCCCGGCGCCGCACCGGCCTTACCATCCGGCTTATGCGCCGTTCAATTGGCGCGGTTGGTGGGATTTCGGCACCGGCGCGCTCGGCGACATGGGCGCGCACATCATCGATCATCCGTTCTGGGCGTTGCAACTCGGCCTGCCGGAAACGATTCAAGCCAGCTCGACCGCGGTCAATAGCGAGACCTATCCGCTGGCGTCGGCGGTGCATTACCGTTTTCCGGCGCGGGGAAAAATGCCGGCGGTGAATATGACGTGGTATGACGGCGATTTGCTGCCCGCGCGCCCCGGCGAGCTTGAAGACGGCCGGCGTTTGGGCAACGACGGCGGCGGCGTGGTTTTTGTCGGGAAAACCGGCAAGCTGATGTGCGGCGCGTTGGGCGCAAGCCCGCGCTTGATTCCCGAAGATAAAATGAAGGCCTACCAACTGCCGCCGAAAACGCTGCCGCGCTCGCCGGGCGTTTATCAGGAATGGATTGATGCGATCAAGGGCGGCGCGCCAACGAAGTCGAATTTTGAATACGCCGCGAAATTGACCGAGGCCATGCTGCTCGGCAATATCGCGTTGCGCTTCGCGAACAAAAATCTCATTCTGAAATATGACGGCAAAAAAATGAGTTTCACCAACCTGCCGGAAGCGAATCAATATTTGTCGCGGGAATACCGGGCGGGATGGAGCTTGCCAAGTTGATCGAAAATTTCGTTGGGAGTTTTAATAAAATTCGCGGATAGAAACAACGCAACAGATAAAAGTATTTAATCCGTTGCGTCGTTTCTATCAGTTGGGAAAATATTTAAGGATGATTCAAATGTATCAACCCTCGTTTAAAGCCATCTTGACAAGCCTTGCTCTTGTTGCTTCATTTTCATTTGCTGATGACAAAATCATGAAATTGAATCTCATGCCGGTTCCGGCGCAGATCGAGCTGCAAAACGGCGAGTTCAGATTGGATTCCACGTTCACGATTGCCGTGACCGGCCAACCCGATCAACGTTTGTACCACGGCGCGTCGCGAATGCTCAGGCGGCTTTCGGGACGAACCGGGTTGTTTTTCTCGCAAGATTATATCACGCCGTCTTCGCCGGCTGCCGCGGCGAAAATGGCGATCGACTGTAAGCGCGCCGGCAAAGTGAAGCTGGGTGAAAGCGAATCCTATCAATTGCGCATTTCCGCGGAAAAAATCGATCTCGAGGCTGAAACCGATTTTGGCGCTTTGGCCGGGCTTGAAACGCTGCTGCAGTTGTTGGCGGCGGATGAGAAAGGCTATTACTTTCCGCAAGTCATCATCAATGATGCGCCGCGGTTTCCGTGGCGCGGCTTGTTGATCGATGTGTGCCGCCATTTTTTGCCGATGGAGGTGATCAAACGCAATCTCGACGCGATGGCGGCGGTCAAGCTCAATGTGCTGCATTTGCATTTGACCGAAGATCAGGGCTTTCGCATCGAGAGCAAAACCTATCCGAAGCTGCATCAGATGGGCTCTGATGGCCTCTTTTTCACGCACGAGCAAATGCGGGAGATCATCGCTTACGCCGATCAGCGCGGCATTCGCGTCGTGCCGGAATTTGATATGCCGGGACACGTGACGAGCTGGCTGGCCGGCCATCCGGAGCTGGCGGCGCTGCCGGGGCCGTACAGCATCGAGCGCCGATACGGCATCATGGATCCGGCGCTCGATCCAACGAAGGAATACACTTACAAATTTCTCGACGCCTTTTTAGGTGAAATGGCAAAACTGTTTCCCGATGAGTATTTGCACATCGGCGGCGACGAAAATAACGGCAAGCATTGGGATCAAAGCCCGACCATCGCCAAATTCAAAGCGGCAAATAAGATAAAAGATAATCACGATTTGCAAACGTATTTTAACAAACGGCTGCTGCAAATTCTCACCAAACACGGCAAGAAGATGGTGGGGTGGGATGAGATTCTGCAGCCGGGCATGCCGACGAACATCGTCATCCAATCCTGGCGCGGGCAGGAAGCGCTGGTGCAGTCGGCGCAGCAGGGTTACTCCGGCATTCTTTCGAACGGCTATTATATCGATCTCGTGCAGCCGACGGATTTTCATTATTTGAATGATCCGATTCCCGAAAATTCGCCATTGAGCGGCGAGCAGCAGAAAAAAATTCTCGGCGGCGAGGCGACGATGTGGTCGGAAATCGTGACGCCGGAAAACGTCGACTCGCGCATCTGGCCGCGCACCGCGGCGATTGCCGAACGCTTCTGGTCGCCGCAAAGCGTGAAAGAGGTGAGCGATATGTACCGCCGGTTGGATGTCGTCAGCAGGCAGTTGGAAGAACTTGGCTTGACGCACGAAAAGAATTACGCGATGATGCTGCGGCGGCTCGCCAATCAGGAAGAGGTCGCGCCATTGAAAACATTGGTTGACGTGATCGAACCGATAAAAATTTATACGCGGCATCAATATCGAACCTACACCTCTTATGCGCCATTCACCCGCGTCGTCGATGCAGCGCGGCCTGATAGCAAAACCGCCCGAGAGTTTCGTCAGCTCGTCGGCAAGTTTTTGAGCGACAGATCGAATGTCGAGTTGAGAAATGAAATCACCGCGCGGCTGAAGAAATGGGAGGCGAATCACAGCCAATTGAGCGCGATGATGCAAAAATCACCGGTGCTGCGGGAAATAGCGCCGCAATCCGAAAATCTTGCCAAAACCTCGGCCATCGGTTTGCAGGCGCTCGAGGCCGTGGCGAGCGGGAAACCACTGGGCGCGTCGTGGCTTGCGGCAAATTTGGCTTATTTGGAAAAAGCCAAAGGCGCTTATGCCGAAACCGAGCTGATGATTGTCCCGGGCGTGATCAAGTTGGCGCAGGCGGCGCAATAGCATTTCGTTGCTTTTGTTGCATTAAACTGCTTGCTTCAGGCGGGAATTTTTAATATATTGCATAATCTGTAAACGTTGCAATAAGTTTTTGTTTCCTTATAGCGTTTTTAAAATGGGTGAATATGTCATTCCGAGGAGCGTAGCGACGAGGAATCTGCCTGTAAACCAGATTCCTCGCTGGCGCTCGGAATGACAACCTACTCACGCAATCGAAAAACGCTGTAAGTTGCAGATATAAAAGTCAAATCCCGATTTTCCTTTATAGTTGCTGAAACCTTATAAGCGCAGCCCATTTAGTGGTGGTTTTGAGCATATAATGCAAAATCGGGGTGTTTCAACTATAAGTTTTGGGATACAAGGAAAGCCGTTTTATGTTAACACCTAAAAAGAAACTCACCAAGCGTGAGATCAAGCAGGATAAACTCGTCACCACCTGGTTTAAGGTGAACGATTGGCTGAGGCAGCACTCCCGCGAAGTGGCCATGATCGCAGGAGGCGTGGCGCTGGTGATCGGGTTGCTGATTTTCTTCAACTGGATGAAAGCCGGCGACGAGCAAGACGCGGCGGAGAAGTTGGCGCAGGCGCGAGCGGAGTACAATAAATCAAATTACACCGCGGCGATTCCGATTTTGGAGAAACTGGTCAGCGAATATGGCGGCTCGTCAAGCTCCGGCATGGCGATGATTTATCTGGCCAACGCGTACATGCACACGAAGGATTACGCCAACGCCGAAAAATATTACAACAAATATCTTGATGACGGCGATGACGATCCGATTCTCGCGGTCAGCGCGGCATTCGGCGCGGCAGCGACGTATGAAGAACGCGGCGAATTTGCCAAAGCGGCGACGCTCTACGACAAAGCGGCCAACGATTACGATGCTTCTTATCGCGCCCCGCAACTGCTGATGAGCGCCGCGCGTTGTTACAAGCAGGCGAATCAAGCGGAACCCGCGCGCCGGGCGTTGCAGAAACTCATCGACAAATATCCCAAATCGAATCTGGTCGAAGATGCCAAATTGCTGCTGGCCGAGACCGGGCAGGCCAGCTCGTAATCGCAACAAAACCCTTGCTATTTTGGCAAAAGATACTTATATTAAAGTCATGAAAGTGGGCCTAAAAAACCCACTTTTTTATTGTTATGGACATTCTGCACGACAAACTGCACGCGCTGATTGCTCCGATTTTGCACAATTTCAAGGTTGATTTTGTTGCGCTCGAGCTCAAAGGGAGCAAGTACAACTTGGTTCTGCGTGTCGTAGCTGACCAGGAAGGCGGCATCACGCTGCCGGCTTGTGCAGCCATCAGCCGCGCGCTGGCGACCGAGTTGGAGGTGGCGGACATCATTCCCGGGCGCTATCGCCTGGAAGTCTCGTCGCCAGGCACCGACCGGCCTCTTAAAACCAGGCGGGATTTTGAGCGCAATCGTGGCCGTCAAGTGAATTTGCAATATCGTCATGGCGAAACCTCCGCGTCGGTCGAAGGCACCATTGAGCAGGTGTCGGAAACGGACATCGTCATTGCGTCGGAAAATCAGAGTGTCGTCGTGCCGCTTGCCAGCGTCGAAGCCGGCAAGCTTAAACTAAAATGGTAGTCGTTGCATAGGAATAGCGTCATGAAAAGCGAAATCGCCGAGGCCTTCTCGCAAATCGTCAAAGAGAAGAACATCGACAAGGAACAACTCGCGGAAATTCTCCACTCCATCGTCATCGGGATGATCAAAAAGAAATACGGCGCCGCCGATAATTTCGACATCTACGTCAACATGGACAAGGGCGAGATCGAAATTCACCAAAACAAGAAAATTGTCGAACACGTGACCGATCCCAATCACGAAATCGACCTGGAGACGGCGCGCAAAAGCGAGCCGGATTTGGAGGTCGGCGACGATTTTTTGGAAATTCTGAATCCGGTGGAAACGTTTGGCCGCCGGCTGATCATCTCCGCCAAACAAAATCTCAACCAGCGCATCCGCGACGAGGAAAAACGGATCATCTTCGATGAATTTCAAAATCGCGTCGGCGAAATTGTGATGGGCGACATTCGCCAGATCAACCGCGGCGACGTTTACATGAATATCGACCGCACCGAGGTGGTTTTGCCGCGCCGCGAACAGATCGAATCGGAAAGATATCGCCGCGGCGAAAATTTGCGCGCGATCATCAAGGAGGTGCGGCAAACGACGCGCGGGCCGGAGGTCGTGGTCTCGCGCAGCGATCCGCAATTTCTCGTGCGTTTGTTCGAGCTGGAAGTGCCGGAAATTTACGACGGCATCATTGAAATCAAAGCGGTGGCGCGCCAGCCGGGAGAACGTTCCAAAATCGCCGTCACCTCGAGCGACAAGCGCATCGATCCGGTCGGCGCGTGCGTCGGCATGAAGGGCATTCGCATCCAGGCGGTCAGCAAGGAATTGAACAACGAAAAGATCGACGTGATTCCGTGGAATGCCGAGCCGGAAATTTTTATCATCCGCGCGCTGAGTCCGGCGAGACCGGTCCGCGTGCTCGTCGATGCGCCGAACCAGCGCGCGATCGCGGTGGCGCCTGACGACCAGGTTTCGCTGGCTATTGGCCGCGGCGGCCAAAACCGGCGCTTGTCCAGCAAGCTCACCGGCTTCGAAGTGGAGATCATCAAAGAGTCCGAATACCGCAAGATGGTCGAAGAGCAGAGCGGCAATGAGGCGTCGATCGAGGTGGTCGAGGGTTTGAGCGAGACGATGGTTTCCAAATTGCACGCGGCCGGTTTGAAGACCGTGCAGGACGTGCTCGATCAGGGCGAAGATGGGTTGATGCAAATTAAAGGCATCGGCGAAAAAACCGCCAAACGCATTTGGGCGTTGGTTCAAGATCGCGACGGGGCGGCGGAGGAAGCCGGCGTTGAAAAAGCGGCTGAAGATGATGAGGAGGAGGAAGCGGAAGAACAGGAAATAGCGGCTGAAGAGGATGATGAGGAGGAGGCGGAAGAACAGGAAACAGCGGCTGAAGCAGAGGAGGAGACGGAAGAACAAGAAATAGCGGCTGAATTGGAGGAAGAAACGGAAGAAGTGAAAACGGACGATTCGCCGGAAAAGGACGAAACCTCGCCAGCGGAGAGCGCGTCAACCGAAGTGGCTCCCGAAGAGCCGGATTCTTCTCTCGAACAACCCGCCGCGCCGGCAGAGGCCGCCGAAGTTTTGGAAACGGTTGAAAGTTCCGAGGAAAATCAGCCACGAGGCTGAGCTTGTTTCCGGCAGGTGCAGTTTGAGTAAAAATAAATCGCAGGCTTGTAGAATAAAACTCCGCCGGGATTCGGCTTTCTCGAAGAAGAATTCCCCAAGAGTTCCGGTTCTAAGGTCAAAAGTTTTTCAATTCATTAGGGAATAGGGTTTGGTTAGCAAACGTCGAGTTCATCAAGTCGCCAAGGAATTCAACATCTCCAACGAGATGCTGATTACCTATCTGACCAAGGTGAATAAAGAGTACGATATTCGCGGTCCGATGACGGCGCTGAGCGATGAGATGTATGAAGAGGTGTGCAAAAAGTACCGGAAAGAACCGGAACAGCAGCACAGCCCGGATTATGAATTTCGCAAGCGACTGCGCGACAAAAAAGCCGACGAGGAAAAAGAACGCGAGCGCGTTCGCCATGATATCGAGCAGCGCATGCGGGTGACCTCGAAGGTGGCCGAGCGCCGCACGCGCCAATCGAAAAAAGCGGCAGGCGCAGCGCCTCCTGTCGAGGCAAAAACCGTTGTCGCTCAGATCGAGGCGAGGCGTGACGGCCGAGGCCGGCGCAAAGTTGCCGAACAGGTTGAAGTCGTCGCCCGCCACGAGCCGGAGAAGCCCGCGCCCGTTGAAACCAAGCCCGTGCCGTCGATTCATGATACCATTGTCGCGCTGATCTCGAAGGAAAAGGAAGAACAGCGCCATAAAGATGACTTGCGCCCGGTGCCGCCGCCGGCAACAACGGAAGCGCCGCCGGTTTCTCCTGCGCCGCCGGCCAAGAAAGCCGATCAAGCCGCTGCCGGCGAAGACGGCGCCAAGAAAAAACGCAAGCGCAAGCGCCGCAGAAAGAAAAAAGCGGTGGGGGTGCAGTTGGAGCCGGAAGAGCAAATCGAAGCGCGTTTAAGCAAGGAAAAAGAGAAGAGCGGCAAAAAATCGACGAAAAAACGCAAAAAGCGCAAGATCAGCGAAGAGGAAATCGAAGAGTCGATCCGCCAGACGCTGGCGACAATGGCCGGGGCGGGCAAAACCAGACCGGTGCGCCGGCGGCGAACAGTCAGTGATAACGGCGCCGAAACGCCGGTTGAAGCGGCGAATCTGCTCAAAGTGCCGGAGTTCGTTTCCGCCGCGGATTTGGCGCGTCTGATGGAGGCTGAGCCGAGCGAAGTCATTCGCAAATGTCTCGATCTCGGCATGGTTGTTTCGATCAATCAGCGTCTCGATGCGGATGTCATCGTGGCCGTCGCGGACGAATTCGGCTTTCAGGCGGAGATTGTGCAGGAATATGGCGCGGATCTCATCGAGCAGACGGGCGAACCGGATGCTGACGAGAGTTTGTTGCCGCGTTCGCCGGTGGTGACGATTATGGGCCACGTCGACCACGGCAAGACGTCGCTGTTGGATTTTATTCGTGAAAGCGAGATTACGGCCGGCGAGCATGGCGGCATTACGCAGCACATCGGCGCGTATGTCGTTGAGTTTAAGAACCGGCACATTACCTTCCTCGATACCCCCGGCCATGAAGCGTTTACCGCCATGCGCGCCCGAGGAGCGCACGCCACCGATATCGTGATTCTCGTTGTGGCGGCGGATGACGGCGTGCAATTGCAAACGATTGAAGCGATCAACCACGCGCGCGCCGCGAACGTGCCGATCGTGGTGGCGATCAATAAAGTCGACAAAGCCACGGCCAACCCCGATTTGATTAAACAGCAGCTCTCACAGCATGGCATTTTGGTGGAAAATTGGGGCGGCAAATATCAGAGCGCGGAAATTTCGGCGAAAACCGGCCGGGGCGTTGAAAATCTTCTCGAGCTTGTTCTGTTGGAGGCCGATCTCAAAGATCTCAAGGCCAATCCGAATCGCCGCGCCAAGGGCGTGATTATCGAAGCCGAGCTGGATAAAGGCAAGGGCGCCGTGGCGACCGTGCTCGTGCAAACCGGCACGTTGAATGTCGGCGATCCGTTTATCGCCGGACAGCACTCGGGCCGTGTTCGCGCCATGTATGACGAACGCGGCCGGCGTGTGCCCTCGGCGCCGCCGTCGACGCCGGTGCGAGTGGTTGGTTTTGCCGGCGTGCCGACGGCCGGTGATCAGTTGCTGGTCATGGCCTCGGAGCGTGACGCGAAAGAAATCAGTTTGAAGCGGCAGCAAATCAAGCGCGAGCAGGATTTCCGCAAAACGCGTCACATAACGCTCGATCAGTTCTCGAAGCAAATTAAAGAAGGCGTCGTCAAGGAATTGCGCCTCATTGTCAAGGGCGATGTCGATGGTTCGGTCGAGGCGTTGAGCGACTCGCTGCTGAAGCTCTCCAACAAAGAAGTCACGATTCGCGTTATTCACAAGGGCGTCGGCGGCATTTCCGAATCCGACGTGCTGCTCGCGGCGGCATCGGATGCGATTGTCATCGGTTTTCACATTCGCGTTTCGCCACAGGCGCGCGCCATTGCCGAGCGCGAGGACGTCGACATCCGCAATTATAAAATCATCTACGACGCCGTCAACGACGTGAAAGCGGCGCTCGAAGGCATGTTGGAGCCGGAAATTTCCGAGCAAGTCACCGCGACGATCGAAGTCCGCAAGATCTTTCGCGTGCCGAAAGCCGGCACCGTCGCCGGCTGTTACGTGCAATCCGGCAAGATTACGCGCAGCGATCATATTCGCCTCTATCGCGATGACAAACTCGTCTTTGAAGGCAAAATCGCCTCGTTGAAACGCATGAAAGACGACGTGCGCGAAGTCGCGACCGGATTCGAGTGCGGCATTGGCCTCGAAAATTACGACGACCTTCACGAAGGCGACGCGCTGGAGACGTATCAGATTATCAAAACGAAGCGCACATTGTAATTTTATATTTTTTGTTGCAGTTCTCTTTTCGTTGCGAAATTTATTATATTTTTTACCATGTTCGTTGGCGTTTGTCAGGTTGAAATTTTTCTGCCGGAAAGCGATTCTTTGAAAGCCAAGCGGTTTGTTCTGAGCAGTGTAAAAACCAAAATTCAGAACAAATTCAACGTGTCGATTGCCGAGGTGGAGCAAAACGATTTGTGGCAGCGCTCGACGCTGGGCTTGGCGCTGGTGACCAACGAACGCAAGTTTGTCGATCAGGCGTTTACGAAAATATTGCAGTTTCTCGAAGAAGACGGCCGTCTCGAAGTGCTGGATCATCGGTTGGAAATTTATTGACATGGATTACAAACGTTCAACACGGGTGGCGGAGTTGTTGCGGGAAGTGATCAGTGAAATCAGCGCCTCGCAGTTGAAAGACCCTGCCGTAGGGAGGATAACCATCACGCGGGTCAAGCTCTCTGATGATTTGAAGAATGCGCGGGTCTATTTCAGCCTGTTGGGCAGCGCCTCGCAACGCCAGAGCGCCATCGAAGGCTTGAAGCGCGCCACCGGTTTTATTCGCGCCGAAACCGCCCGCAAAATCAACCTCCGTCACGTTCCCGAACTGCAATTTTTTTATGACGACACGCTCGACTATGTTGAGAATATCGAGAATTTGATCAAAAAGATTCACGAGCAGGAGCCGCGTTCGGAATAAGCTGTGGCTGTGGAAATCAATAGCGTCATTCGCCGCGCCGATCTTAAGGTTGGAAAAATTGTTGCCATCGACAAGCCCGAAGGCTGGACATCTTTTGATGTGGTCAATAAATTGCGGGGATTGACCAAAGTAAAAAAAGTCGGGCATGCCGGCACGCTCGATCCGTTTGCCACCGGTGTGCTGCTCATCTGTTTCGCCGGCGCCACCAAGCAGGTCAATAAATTGATGGAGCTTGAAAAGGAATATCAAGGCACATTCGAGCTTGGCGTCGAAACCGATTCGCATGATGTAACCGGGAAAGTCATCTCGCAACACCCGGTGCCGGATTTGTCGCGAGATCAAATCGAGCAGGCGGCAAAACGGTACGTCGGCGACATTATGCAAACGCCGCCGATGTTCTCGGCGTTGAAACGCCAGGGGCGGCGGCTTTACGAGTTGGCGCGCAAAGGCGAGCAAATTGATTTGGCGCCGCGGCCGGTCAAAATATACGCCTTCGATATCATCGAAGTTAAGTTGCCGGAAATCCGCTTTGCCGTTGCCTGCTCTCGCGGCACCTATATTCGGGCTTTGGCCCGCGATCTCGGCAAAGATTTTGGGTGCGGCGCTTTTCTCAAATCCTTGCGGCGCACGCGGGTTGGCGATTATACCGCCGCATCGGCGTTGAGCATGCAACAATTCGCGGAGCGGCTTGCAGATTAGCTATGGCCATTCAGATTTTTCGCAGCCTTGACGAAGTCCGGTTCGATGCACACAGCGTGCTCACGGTAGGAACTTTTGACGGTCTGCATCGCGGCCATCAAGCGATCGTTGATGAGTTAAAAAGAGAAGCGCAGGCGCGGCAAGGCAGCGCCACTGTTGTGACTTTCGATCCGCATCCGCAAGTGGTTTTGCAGCGTCCGGATAAGCCGCCGGTGCAAATTCTCACGACCACGGAAGAAAAAAATGCGCTGCTGCAGCAGGCGGAGGTTGACCGGATCTTTGTCATTCCGTTTACATTGGAATTTTCGCGCACGCCTTCGGAAATTTTTGTGCGCGATATTTTGCATCGCCGCGTCGGCTTGCAAGCCATGGTGATCGGCCACGATCATGGTTTCGGCAAAAACCGCGAAGGCGATTTCGCCACCCTGCAGCGGCTGGGCGCGGAACTCGGCTTTGCCGTGCGCGAAGCGCCGCCCTTCGAGATGAACGGCGTGACGCTCAGCAGCACGAAAATTCGCGAAGCGCTGTTAAACGGCGAGGTCGAAAAGGCGTCCCAATATCTTGGCCGTCCGTACACCTGGCGCGGCACAGTTGAGCGTGGCGAAGCGCGCGGCCGGACTTTGGGATTTCCAACGGCGAACTTGCAACCAAACGACGAGGAAAAATTGGTTCCGGCGAACGGTGTTTATGCGGTTTGGGTCGAGATTGAAAATTTTCACCAAAGCCGCGCTGCCGAAGAGAAAAAATATCCCGGCATGATGAACATCGGTTTGCGCCCGACGTTTGAAAAGTCGACGCGAACTGTCGAAGCGCATCTGCTCGATTTCTCCGGCGATTTGTACGGCGCAACGCTGAGCGTCCATTTTGTGGCGCGACTGCGCAGCGAGCAGAAATTCGATTCGCCGCAGACGCTGATGGCGCAGCTGCAGCGGGATAAAGAAAATGCTTATCAAGTATTTGATAAAAAATGAGAAGTATGAAGCCCGATGAGCAAAAACTCCAAGAGTTGGTTCGGAGAATCGTCGAAGCGGTTCATCCATTGAGAATAATTCTTTTCGGCTCAGCGGCACGCGGTGAAATGGGACCGAATAGTGATCTAGACGTGCTCGTTATCATGCCGAATGATGTGCACAGAAGAAAGACCGTCGATTCGATCTACTGGAATTTGCTTGGATTTGGCTTCGCAAAAGACATCTTCGTTGCTACGCCTAGTGACATCGAAAAACATCGCTCAAATCCCTATCTAATTATCAAGCCGGCTTTGGATGAAGGAAGAGAGCTTTATCATGAAACCGAGTAAAACAATACCCGGAACTCCTCAAGAATGGCTTGTGCGCGCAAAGAGTAACTTGGCGCTCGCTAAATTAGATAAGCCGGAAGAGGCGGTTTGGGAAGATCTCTGTTTCAACGCACAGCAAGCTGCGGAAAAAGCATTGAAGGCTGTCTTGCAGCACAAGGGAATCATCTTCAGGTATGTCCATGATTTGGAAGAGTTCATCATTCAGCTTGAGCAGCACGGGGTTGAAGTTTCAAATGATATCAAGCAAGCCGTTCATTTAAATCAGTATGCATTCGAAACACGTTACCCGGGGTATCTCGAACCGGTTACAGAAGAAGATTGTCGCCGTGCGTTGCAAATTCCCGAAAGTGTTTTTGCTTGGGCTGAAGGTATACTCCGTGAACAAAGTACGCCATAAGTATTTTGATAAGTATTTTGAAAGAACTAAAAGTGTCTGATATTTAGCGCTTTGCTCATCACATCTAAAACTTTTTATAGCTTTTAGAAGTCTGAAAAAAACTGGAACGAATATCGAAAAATAACCCCAATTATTTGGAGTCAGATTATGCCTTTAACCTCTGTTGAAAAAGCCGACTGGGCAAAAAAATACGGCGCCAGCGAAAAAGACACCGGCAAAGCTGAGGTGCAAATTGCTTTGTTGACGGCGCGTATCAACGGCCTCACCGGACATTTTGAGAAAAATCCCAAAGATCACAACTCGCGGCGCGGTTTGCTGCAAATGGTCGGCGCCCGCCGCCGTTTGTTGGATTATCTGGCCAAAAAGGATGTCAACCGGTATCGTTCGATCATTGCCGCGTTGAGCATTCGCCGGTAAAACTTCAATTAAAACGTAAGACGTAAAACGTAAAATAGAAACGTAAACATGAAGAATTTTACGTTTTCCTTATTTACGATTTATTTTTTAACGGAGGAGATTCAAACGTGATTCAGGTGCAAAATCTTACCCGTTTTTATGGACGAACGCCGGCCATTCAGGATGTCTCCTTTGAGGTTGAAAAAGGAGAAATCCTCGGCTTTCTCGGGCCGAACGCCGCGGGCAAGACGACCACGATGCGGATATTGACCTGCTACATGCCGGCCACCAGCGGCAGCGCTAAAGTCGCCGGCTTCGACGTGTTCAATCAATCGCTGGAAGTCCGCAAACGCATCGGCTACCTGCCGGAACAGCCGCCGGTCTACATGGACATGACGGTGAAGTCATATCTGAGTTTTGTCGCGAAAATCAAGGGCGTTGACAGCCGCGAGCGCAAGAATCGCATCAACGATGTAATGCAAAAAACCGCGATCACTGAGGTGCAGGACAACGTCATCCGTAAGCTGTCGAAAGGTTACAAGCAGCGCGTCGGTTTGGCGCAGGCGATGGTGCACAATCCCGATGTTCTCGTTCTCGACGAGCCGACGGTTGGCCTCGATCCGAATCAGATCATCGAAGTGCGCCAGTTGATCAAAAATCTCGCCGGCAATCACACCATCATTCTCAGCACGCACATCCTGCCGGAAGTCGAGATGACCTGCCAGCGCGCGGTGATCATCCATCGCGGCCGCGTCGTTGCGCAGGATACGATCGCGAACATGACGCAGCATAAGCGCAGCCTCGGCCGGCTCGTGTTGCAAGTGGATGGCCCCGGCGCGCAAGTGCGCGACAAGCTGGCGAGCGTGCACGGTGTTAAAAAAGTGCACGGCGGCGCCGGTGATCGTTATGAAATCGAATGCGAAGTCGGCCGCGATGCGCGCCGCGAATTGGCGCAGGCCGTCGTCCAAAACGGCTGGGGCCTTTTGGAATTGCGCCCAAAAGACAAAGACTTCACGCTCGAAGAAGTCTTCCTGAATTTGACGACGGAAGAAGGAGGCGCAAAAGCATGAGAAATTTTCTGGCTATTCTCGAGCGCGAGCTCAAAAGCTATTTTTTCTCGCCGGTGGCGTACGTCGTGCTCGGTTTTTTTCTCGTCGTCACGGGCTTGTTCTTTTACAACATTGTCAACTGGTTCGACCGCATGAGCATGCAGTCGATGATGATGGCGCAGCAGTATCGCCAGATGCCGCAGCCGATCAACGTCAACATGATGGCGATTCGCCCGCTGTTTCATAACATTGCGATTATCGGCCTGTTTCTGGTGCCCGGCATCACGATGCGGCTGTTCGCGGAAGAAAAACGGCAGGGCACGATGGAACTGCTCGCCACCTCGCCGTTGAGCAACTGGCAGATCACGCTGGGAAAATTTACCGCGGCGCTGGTGTTTTATCTCATCATGCTGCTGGCGAGCGGCGTGTTCGTCGGCTTGTTGTTTCTCTTCGGCAATCCGGAAGTGATGCCGATTCTCACCGGCTATCTCGGCTTGCTGTTGGTCGGCGGCTGTTTCATTTCGCTCGGCCTGTTGTTCAGCGCCTTTACGGAAAATCAGATCATCGCTTTTGTCGGCGCTTTCGCCGTGAATTTGGCGATTTTGTCGCTTGGCTGGCTCGCCAATTTCGTCGGCCCCAACCTGGCGGCGTTTTTTTCCAGCCTGTCGCCGATCGAGCATTTCGATGATTTCGCCAAAGGCATTATTGACACCAAGCATTTGATTTACTATATCAGCTTCATGTTTGGCGGGATTTTTCTAACCTACGTAACTGTTGAATCCGGTCGATGGAGAGGAGCGCGATGAAAAAATACAGTTCTTATGCCGGCACGCTCGGCCTCGTTTTCATTGCCGCCGGCTTGTTGATTCAGTACGTCAGAGCGGTTTGGCAATGGCAGGAAATCGCGCCGCTCGCAGCCGGCGGCGCGCTGTTGGTGTATTATCTCGTCTTCAATTTCAAATCCGTCCTTGATTTCATTAGCAGCCGCGGCGCGCTGCAAACCGCCAATGCGTTTGTAATGTGCGTCCTGGTGCTCGGCCTGCTCGGTTTTGCCAATTATCTCGCCGGCAAACACACGTGGCGCAAAGACACCACGGCGGCGAAGCAATTCAGCCTTTCCGAGCAGACTAAAAAAGTTTTGGGCGCGTTGAAGGAAGATTTGCGCGTCACCGCGTTTTATCAGGCCGGCGAGCAGGATCGCGTTGCGGATCAATTCAAAGAATATGCTTCGGTGACGCCGAAATTCAAATACGAGTTCGTCGATCCGGATAAAAAACCGGATATGGCTAAAGGTTACGGCGTGACCGCCTACAACACCACGGTGATTTCGTATCGCGGCCAGGACGAAAAAATCACGACGGCGACTGAAGAAGATTTGACCAACGCCATCATTAAAGTCACGCGCGATAAAAGGAAGAAAATTTATTTCACCACCAACCACGGCGAGAAAGCGATCGACAGCGATGAACGCCTGGGCATGAGCGCGGCGCAAAAATCCATTAAAGACAAAAATTATGAAGTCGGCACGGTTTCGCTGATCGACACCGCCGGTGTTCCGGAAGATTGTTCGTTGCTGGTGATTGCCGGCGCCCAAACGCCGTTTCTGCCGACGGAAATCGAGAAGGTGAAAAAATATCTCGGCCAAGGCGGCGCCGCGATGTTTATGTTGGATCCCGAACCGTCGCCTGCTTTCAATGAAATTCTCGCGGATTATGGCGTGCAGGCCGACAATGATTTGATCATCGATGCTTCCGGCGTCGGCCGAATTCTCGGCACCGAAGCGAACGTGCCGGTGGTTTCCACTTATGGCAAACACGCCATCACCGAGAAATTTGATTTCATGACCGCCTATCCGAATGCGCGCTCATTGACGCTGATGGGCGACAAACCCGCCGGCGTCACGGTTGAGGCCTTCGCTAGCACCACACCATATAGCTGGGGTGAGACCAATCCCGAAGAGCTTCGTCTCAGGCAAGTCAAGCCGGATGCCGTTGACCGGCGCGGCCCGCTTCCCATCGGGGTCGCAGCCACCAAAAGCGCCGGCTTTGATGGCGCGGCTTCCAACGGCTCGAATAGCAGCCGCGTGGTTGTATTTGGCGATTCTGATTTTGCCGCCAACAATTATTTCAGCTTTCAGAAAAACGGCGATCTGTTCATGAACGTCATCAGTTGGCTGGCCGAAGAGGAAGATTTGATCGCGATTCCGCCGAAGAATCCTGAAGACCGGCGCATCAGTTTGACGGCCTCCGGCTCGAAGGTGATCATGCTGGTGAGCCTCTTTTTGCTGCCGCTGGCGGCGTTCGGAACGGCGATCGCGGTTTATGTAAAAAGACGATAACTCGTAAAACGTAATGCGTAAAACGTAATTTACGCATTACGCATTACGTTTTATAACAAGGAGTGGAGAGTCGAAGCAATGAAATTCCGCAATACCTTGATTCTGTTATTGATCACGGCGGCAGTTGGCGCGTATGTTTATTTTTATGAAATCAAGGGCGGCGAAAAGCGCGACAAAGAGAAAGAAACTGCCGGCAAGCTGATCGATGTCAAAAAAGATTCCGTCACGGCGATCACGATCAAGCCGGACGGCATCGAGTTGAAGAAAGTTGGCACAACGTGGGAATTGGCCGCGCCGGTGACGTATCAAGCGGATGAGGGCACGGTAAACTCTTTGTTGTCCTCGTTGGAATCGGCGCAGCGCGATCAAAAGGAAATTGCAACCTCGCGCTCCGATCATGCCGGTTTTGGCCTCGATCCGGCGCGAACGGAGTTGATCGTGCGCCATGAAAAAGGCGAGGTGGATACGCTTTATCTCGGCGACAGCAATGTCACCTCGACGATGGTGTATGCCAGCGTCAATTATGATCCGGAAGTGGTGTTGACGAGCAACAGCTTGTCCAACAACGCCAAGAAAACGCTGCAGGATTGGCGCAGCAAAGATTTGCTCAATTTTGACAACAGCGCCGCCAATCGGCTGCTGCTCACCACGCCGAAAAACCGTTTTGAGCTGAAAAAAGAAAACGGCAAATGGCAGATGCTCGCGCCGATCAAAGCCTCCGCCGACGAGTCGAAAATTTCGAGCATTCTCAGCCGCGTGCGCTACGGCCGCATCAACGAATTTACGGCCGAGCAAATGGAGGATGCGAAGAAGTATGGTCTTGACAAACCGAGCTATGAATTCACCGTGTTTTTCGGCGCGAATGACGCGCAGAAAGCGCTCGGTTTCGGCAAGAAAGACGGCGCCAATTATTACGCCCACGATCCGGCGCGACCGCAAGTTTTCAAAGTCGATACGAGTCTTGTCAAAGATCTCGACGTCGGTTTGATGGATTTGCGCAACAAGAAGCTCGCCGAGTTCGAGAGTTGGAACGCCGATTACGTCGAATTGAATTACGCCGATACGTTAAAAATTATTTGCGAGAAAGATACCTCCGGCAATTGGCAGATCAAAGCGCCGGAAGAGAAGAAGGCGAAAAGCTGGGAAGTCTCTAACATTACTAGCGGCCTTTCGGGAATGGAAGCTACGGCTTTTGTTGACGAGAATGCCGCCGATTTGAAAAAATACGGTCTTGATAAGCCGCGCTTGATTGCAACGATCAAACAAATGGGCAGCGAAGTCGCCAGAGTGTTGATTGGCAAGGAAAAAGGCGACCGTGTTTTTGCCAAGGCCGCAAACAGTCCGGTCGTGACGGAAGTCAAGAAGGAGGACGCGGACAGACTTTTTAAGAAACTAACTGATTTAGCAGAATAAAGCCGGAGTTAAAGGTTGCCGGTTGCTTTAGGATCTGCACAAAAGTAACTTTGAATCGTAGTCCCGACCCCCTATGGGCGTAGCCTTGTGGGTCGCTGTATGAAATTTATCTCCCGTAAGCCACCCACAAGGCTACGCCCGTAGGGGGGCGGGGACTACGCAAGGTTATTTTTGTGCGGACCCTCAAGATAAACAACCGGCGACAAACTCTCGACACTCCGGCAGCAAAAACCTTATTTTAATTTTAGGAGTGTTTTATGAAGTGTATTAAGGAAACCGAGCTGAACGGAAAGAAGTTCAGCATTGAGACCGGCCGCGTTGCGAAGCAGGCGCACGGCTCGTGTTGGGTGCGCTTCGGCGATACGATCATCATGGCCACGGTCGTCGGCGCGCCCGAAGCGAAGGAAGAAGCTGATTTTTTTCCGCTCTCGGTCGATTACCGCGAGAAAGCGTATGCCGCGGGAAAAATTCCGGGCGGTTATTTTAAACGCGAAGGCCGGCCGAGCGAAAACGAAATTTTGGTCAGCCGTTTGATTGATCGCTCCGTCCGGCCGTTGTTTACGGATGAATATCTCAACGAAGTGCAGGTGATGGTCTCGGCCTTGTCGGCGGATAAAGAGAACGATCCGGACGTGCACGGCATCACCGGGGCCTCGATGTCGTTGCTGCTGTCGGATATTCCGTGGGCCGGACCGATTGCCGGCGTCCGCGTCGGACGGGTCAAGGGCCAAATGATCGCCAACCCGACTCATGCCGAGATCGAACAAAGCGACATGGACCTCGTGCTCGCCGCCTCGGAAGATTCGATCGTGATGGTCGAAGGCGAGGCCCAGGAAATCAGCGAAGCGGATATGGCGGCGGCGCTGCGCTTCGGACACGAGGTGGCGCGTCAACTGATTCAGGTGCAAAAAGCCGTCGCCGCCGAAATGGCCAAGCCCAAACGCGAGGTCGCTGCCGTTGCGATGCCGCCGGGTTTGGAGGCGCGCGCCACCGCAATGCTCACCGATCAAATGCGCCAACTGCTGCAAGAAGGTGAAAAGCAGAAACGCAACGAGTCGCTGAAGCAATTGCGCGACACGACGGTTGAAACGCTGCAAGCCGAATTTCCGGAAAGCGAAGCCTTTATTGCCGGAATTTTTTATACGATTGAAAAACAGCTCGTCCGCCAGATGATCCTCAACGATGACCGGCGGTTGGATGGCCGCCGCCCGCAGGACATTCGCGAGATCACGTGTGAAGTTGCGGTGTTGCCGCGGGTGCACGGCTCGTGCTTGTTTACGCGCGGCCAAACCCAGGCGCTGGCGGTGGCGACGCTCGGCACGAAAATCGACGAGCAAAAGATGGACGAACTCGAGGGCGAGTTTTATAAAAGCTACATGCTGCATTATAATTTCCCGCCGTTCAGCGTCGGTGAAATTCGCCCGTTTCGCGGGCCGGGCCGCCGCGAAATCGGCCACGGCAATCTTGCCGAACGCTCGTTGAAAGCGGTGATGCCCAATGAAGGCATTTTTCCATACACCGTTCGCGTTGTGTCCGATATTTTGGAATCCAACGGCTCCTCGTCGATGGCGACGGTTTGCGCCGGCTCGCTGTCGCTGATGGACGCCGGCGTGCCGGTGAAAGATGCGGTGGCCGGCATTGCGATGGGACTCATCAAAGAAGGCGACAAAACCGTCGTGCTCACCGACATTCTCGGCGACGAAGATCATCTCGGCGACATGGATTTCAAGGTGGCGGGAACGGCGAAAGGCATCACGGCGTTTCAGATGGACACCAAAATCGAAGGCCTGTCGCAGGAGATTATGGCTGAAGCTTTGGAGCGCGCGCGGGTGGCGCGGCTGCACATTCTCAACGTCATGAATCAAGCGCTGCCGAAATCGCGTCCGGAAATTTCGCAATATGCGCCGCGCATTGTTTCGATCAAGATTCCGGTTGACAGCATCGGCCTGGTCATCGGCCCGGGCGGCAAGTCGATCCGCGACATTATCGAGCGCACCGGCGCGACGATCGACATCGACGACGACGGCACGGTGACGATGGCCGCGGTCGATCCCGAAGCCGTGAATATGGCGAAGGAGATCATTCAAGGCATGGTGGCGGAGCCGGAAGTCGGCAAGATTTATAAAGGCGTCGTCAAAGGCATCAAGGAATTTGGCGCGTTCGTGGAAATCATGCCCGGCCGGGAAGGTTTGTTGCACATTTCGGAAATCGAGCATCGCCGCCTCAATCGCGTTGAAGACGTGTTGAAGATGGGCGATCAAGTCGAAGTGAAGCTGCTCGAGATAGCCGAAGGCGGCAAGCTGAAATTGAGCCGGAAGGTTTTGTTGCCGCCGTCAGGCGTGCCGCCGCGACGCAGCTATTAAAGGCTGTCGATGTTTAGCCAGATTCCCGGCTGGCTTAATAAATCGCGCTTAAATTTTCACAAATGAAAAAAAGCCAGTGCACGAGCCCAAAGCCAAAGTCATGAGCGCAGCGGAAGCTTGGGAAGATGCGCAACAAATCGCTGCCGTGCTGTGACAAAATTTGTTGCAAGCCGAACCGATTGTACGACTGCAAATTTCGTCATCAGTTTATTTGTCTGCATTAGATAATCTGAAGCGTGAGGAATTGGCTGTTTTGCAAAAACATGTTAAAGCGCGGTTGGCGGCCTGAATAAACGAACGAATTTATTTTTTGAGAATCACACTTTGCCAAACCCCATCGACAACTCGGAGCATCAAAAGACCGTCCTGCCGGGCGGGCTTCGTATCGTGTCCGAATCCATTCCGCATGTCAGATCGATTTCGCTCGGCGTGTGGGTGCAGAACGGCACGCGCGACGAGCGGCCGGAAGAGAACGGCGTCTCGCATTTTATCGAACACATGATGTTCAAAGGCACCCAGCGCCGCAAGGCGAGCGACATCGCTGAAAGCCTGGAAGCCTACGGGGGGCATTTGAACGCCTTTACCGGCAAGGAACTGACCTGTTATTACGCGCACGTTTTAGATGAGCATTTGCCGCTCGCCATTGACGTGATCGCCGATATGCTGACCGAATCGCTTTTCAGCGCCGAAGAAATCACCAAGGAAAAATCCGTCGTGATCGAGGAAATCAATGCGGTGGAAGACACGCCGGAAGAACTCGTGCAGGATTTTTTCATGCGCGATCTTTTTCCGGCGCATGCGCTCGGGTATTCGACGCTCGGCACGCGTGAAATCGTTTCGGCGTTTCAACGCGATCAATTGTTTGATTATATGCGCCGGCATTATTCGCAGAACCGGCTGCTGGTGGCGGCAGCCGGTAATGTCAAACACGACGATCTCGTGGCGCAGGTTGGCGAGCGTTTCGGCATGTTGCCGTCAAATGGCGCGCGCGTCTTGTCGCCGCCGCCGGTGAAATCGATTGCCGGTTCGGTGTCTGAGGACGATTGCAGCCAAATGCACATCTGCCTGGGGACGCTGGCGCTGCGTTTTGATGATCCGCGAAAATTCGTTCTGCTCGTGCTCAATACTTTGTTTGGCGGCGGCATGAGTTCCCGCCTGTTCCAAACGATTCGCGAGCAGCACGGCCTGGCGTACTCGGTTTTTTCATTTCACGATTTCATGCTGGATACCGGCTTGTTCGGCGTTTATTTGGGCACCGATCCCGACCGCGCCAAACAAGCCACGGCGCTGTTGTATCAGGAATTGCACAAACTGCGCGACCAGCCGGTGTCGCCCGCCGAGTTGAACCGCACCATCAATCAACTGAAGGGCAGCCTGATGCTCGGCCTTGAAAGCACGAGCAGCCGCATGTCGCGCCTGGCGAAAATGGAAATCTATCTCGGCGAGTATGTCACACTCGACGAAGTTTGCGCCGGCATCGAAAGCGTGACCACCGGGCAAATCCAGCAGCTCGCGCAAGAGCTTTTTGCCGACGAGCGAATGACCTCGACGATCATTCGTCCGGCGGAAAAAAACGGCGACATCGGCAAGAACGTTACAAATGCAAGGGTGGAAATCTCTAATCCACGCAAGGCTGTCAAGAAAAAAACCTCACGAGGGAGGATGGAAAATGAAAATCGGCGTTCCCAAAGAGATCAAGACAAACGAAAATCGCGTCGCGCTCATTCCAGTCGGCGCCGAGTTGCTCGGAGCGCACGGGCACGAAATTCTGGTGGAAAAAGGCGCGGGAATCGGTAGCGGTTTTCAAGATGGGGATTACAGATTAGCCGGCGCCAAAATCGTCAATGATCCGGCGGAAATTTACGGCGCAGCGGAGATGATTATGAAAGTCAAAGAGCCGCTGCCCTTGGAATACGCGTTGATGCGCGAAAACCAGATCATCTTCACTTATTTCCACTTTGCTGCCTCGCGGGAATTGACCGAAGCCGTCATCAAAGCGAAATGTATTGCCATTGCTTATGAAACGGTGCAAACGCCGGATCGCGCCCTGCCGCTGTTGATCCCGATGAGCGAGGTCGCGGGCCGGATGTCGATTCAAGAAGGCGCGCGCTGTTTGGAAAAACTTTACGGCGGCAAGGGCATTTTACTCGGCGGCGTCCCCGGTGTTGAGCCGGCAAACGTCGTCATTCTCGGCGGCGGCATAGTCGGCACCAATGCGGCAAAAATTGCCGCCGGTCTCGGCGCGCGCGTGCAAATTTTCGATATCAGCCTCGAACGCTTGCGCTATCTTGATGACGTCATGCCGAAAAACGTTGCGACCGTCATGTCGAATCCGGCCAACATCCGCAAAGCCATTTCCGAGGCGGATTTGGTGGTCGGCGGCGTGCTGATTCCCGGCGCCAAAGCCCCGCGGTTGATCACGCGCGATATGCTGCGGCTGATGAAAACAGGCTCCGTCATCGTCGATGTGGCGGTGGATCAAGGCGGCTGCGTGGAAACGATTCGCCCGACGACGCACGAGAACCCGACCTTTGAAGTTGACGGCGTTGTGCACTACGGCGTGGCCAATATGCCGGGCGCCGTGCCAATGACGTCCACCGTGGCGTTGACCAATGCTACGCTGCCCTACGCGATTCAGATTGCCAACACGGGTTTCCCGAAATGCGTGCAGGACTCCAGCGCCATCGCGATGGGTGTCAACATTGTTCGCGGCCAAGTGACCTACAAAGGCGTGGCGGAAGCGTTTAGTTTGCCGTATGTCCCGCTGGAAGAAGTTTTCTAAAATTTTCGTAAAAGTTTTGTAGTAGCGCCTTCAGGCGCCAATTTTGGTTCGGAATGGTTGATTCCATTTATCAAGCTTTTTGCGCCTGAAGGCGCCACTACGAAATGGTTCTCGCCTATCATCTCGTCGATCGGCGTTTCGACGCCGGCATTGCCTGGACGACGCCCAAACGTTTTGAAAAGCAAATTGCCTGGCTGGCTGAGGCCGGCTATCGCACGCTTTCACTGTCCGAGTATCTGCAACATCGTTATCCCGCCAGCGAGAAACGCGTTGTCATTACTTTTGATGACGGCTATCGCTCGCTGATGCAATATGCCCTGCCGGTTCTCTCGCGGCATCATTTTCGCGCCACGGTTTTTGCTATTGCCGGTTATATCGGACGGCCGAATCTCTGGGATGTGAAATTTTTTCTGCCGAATTTTCAGCATCTCGATTGGGACGAGCTGCGCGCGCTGATGGCCGCCGGCTGGGAAATCGGCAGCCATTCCTTGAACCACGATTACCTGCCTTCACTAACGGATGGCGAATTGCGCCACGATCTTTCCACCTCCCGAAAAATTTTAGAAAACAATTTGCAGGCGCCGGTAGCGCACCTTTCGCTGCCGTTCGGTAGGGGCAACGAACGGGTTTATCGCGCCGCGCGAGATGCCGGATACGTTTCGGTCTCGACGCTGGGAAATCCGGAATTTATTTTGCCAAACGGCATCAAGATTATCCCCCGCCGCGGCGTTTACCTGCTCGATTCGATGCGCAGCTTTCGCCGGCGCGTGCAAGCGCCGCCGGATTGCAAACGGCAATATTGGCGTCAACGGGCGATCAGCGCGTTTTCAATGGGGACGGTCATCGTCAAAAGCCTTAAGAAAAACCTCAGTTTGATTTCCCCTGGTTTTGGAAAAAAATAAAGAAAGCCGGTTTGGGCCGGTTACTCTATTCTCAAATGGACCAATTAACAAAAAGATATTTTTCCAAAAATAATTTTCTGAAATAATTTTTAGTCTTAATCCATATAAAGTTGATTTTCCAATTTAATTTAGTTAGATTCAAGATGGAAAATTTGAAACAGCCCCGAGGCGGGTGTAATCTGGTAATTTGCAAGGGCGAGCAACAGCCTCGAATCAATCCACCCAACTTTTCACTATGTTTAAACACAACTGACTTTCTCACCGGAGAGTGACATGAGCAGACAAAAGTTGATTTATTTCGCGCCGGCGGTCATTTTGCTGATGGCGTTGGTGACTCTTCCGTTGTGGCGGAGCACAGCGGAAAATCCGGCTGCCAGCCATGAAAACGCTGTGGCCGGCATCACCTCGCAAGACTTGCCCATTCGCAACAAACTCAGTCCGATGGCGCGCAAAGCTGCCAGCGCAGAGTGGTTCATGCGCCAGCGCACTTATCCCTCGGGCTTCATTCCCCAAGACGCCGAACTCAAGGCCCTGGATGATATGCGCCAGCGCATGATTCCGGAATTGCGGGCCAAGGGCATCCGCCTGGAAAAATCTGCCGCCGGCCAATTGAATTGGGAATTTGGCGGTCCGGGCAACATCGGCGGCCGGCTGCGCGGCCTTGTCGTTCATCCCACCAATCCTAATATCATCTACGTCGGCTCAGTGGCCGGCGGCGTGTGGAAATCGACGAATGGCGGCGCAACCTGGGCGTCGACCATGAACGATTTGATTACGCTGAATATTTCCGCCCTGGCGATGAAGCCGGGCGACCCCAACACGCTTTATGCCGGCACCGGTGAAGGCTATTTCACTGGCGATTGCTTGCCGGGCCGTGGTTTGTTGAAAACCACTGACGGCGGCCAAACCTGGAAGCGCATTCACGTGGCCCAGGGTCTCAATTCACCGTTCATTACCGAGATTGCGGTTTCTCCCGCCAACCCGAATGTGGTTTATGCTTCAGGCCGCAAAGCCGTGCCGAACAACGTCACGCTCCCCGCGGAGACTGTTCCGGATCCTGGTGTCAGCGCCATTTTCAAATCCACCAACAGCGGCGAAACCTGGCAGGATGTGACGACCGGCAAAGGGATCGAACACAACCCGCAAACGCAGTTCGATGAATTTGGCACCGAAGTTGTCGTCAGCCCGACGAATGCCGACGTCGTGTACGCCGCTTTTGGTATTCTTACCTCCGGCGGTATTTGGAAATCCACCAACGGCGGCCAAGCTTGGACGCGCTTGACGAACGGCTTGCCTGATCCTACACAACCCAATCAAGGCTACAATCGCATCGAGCTGGAGATGGCGCCATCCAATTCCGAAATTTTGTATGCTTCGTTTTCCTATATGCAAAAGGAGGGTGACAATCTTAATCTGAAGAACTCCGGCATGTTGGGCTTGTGGAAAACCACTAACGGCGGCCAGAGCTGGACGAAAGTCACGACGCCGATGAGCACCGCCAAACGCAATGTTGACGAGGCCCTTACGACCGCGCTCGGACAACAGGGTTATTATGACAACGCGGTCATCGTGCATCCGACCGATCCCAACACCGTCTTTGTTGCCGGCCTCGATATTTACAGATCCACCGACGGCGGAAACACCTGGCAGCAAAAGAGCATGTGGACCGGGCCTAACGATACGCAAGGCAACCCTCAGGGCCTGCCTTACGTTCACGCCGATCATCACGAATTTGCGTTCGATCTTTCCACCAATCCGCCGACGTTGTACAACGGCAGCGATGGCGGCATTGCGCGCTCCCGCAATTTGGGCAACACCTGGGAAATTCTCAACCGCGATTTAGGCGTGACACAATTCTACACCTTTACGGTTCACCCCACGAATCCCCAAATTCTGATCGGCGGTACGCAGGACAACGGCACACCGATGGTCATCGACGGCAGCTTGAATAATTGGTTCGAAGCGGCCGGCGGCGGCGATGGCTGGCAGGCCTATTTTGATTATAACAACCCCACCACGCTGTACACCTCGATTTATGGCGTAAACATGTTTCGAATGATCTATAACTACACCTCCGGTCAGGTCGTGGCGTTCAAAAATATTGGCTTTACTGACGGCTCGAATGGCATAACTCAAGACGACGCGAGCGGCGCGGGGTTTTTCGCTCCGTATGAAATGTCGCCAAACAACCCCAATATGCTGGTGGTGGGAACTTTTCGCTTGCTGAAAACGACGAACCGCGGCGATAGTTGGACGGCGATAACCGGCAATACCTCCGGCCCGCCCATCGTTTCGGTGGCGATTGCGGAAGGCAATGATAATATCATCTGGCTGGCAACGCAAGGCGCGCAGATTTTTAAAACGGAGAATGGCGGCCAAAACTACACAAATGTAGCCGGCGCGAATTTACCCAATCGCTTTATCACTGATATCGAGTTCGATCCTTCGAATACCAGCACGGTTTATCTGACTTTCTCCGGCTACGGCTCGCCGCATGTGTTCAAATCAACCAATGCCGGCGGCAATTGGACGAACATTACCAACAACCTGCCGGATGTGCCGGCGAATACGATTCAAGTGCATCCCCAGCAACCGAACCGGCTTTTCCTCGGCACGGATATCGGTGTTTTTATCAGCGAAGATGGCGGTCAAACCTGGCAGCCGAGCACGAACGGCTTCCCCACCACGCAAACCGTGGCGATTGTGCTGGATGTGAAGCAAGATCGCATCTACGCGGCTACGCACGGTCGCGGCGTTTATAGCGCGAAGCTTGGCGGCAGCGGTGTTGCGGCGCTGAATTTGAACGTGTCGGAGATCAACCTGCAAGCGCCGACCGGGTCGACGCGATCCGTGCAATTCAATCTTGGCAACACCGGCACGGCAACGCTCAATTTCAGTATCACGCCGATTGGACCGTCGGCAAATACTGCCTTCTCGGCGCGTCTCGCCGGTTTCGAAAATGATGTCATTCCAAAGCTGCCGAAATTCGATCTTGCCGCAGCCAATGCTGAACTGAGCGCAGGCGCCGCCAAAGCCGCCGGCCTGCCGCTGCCGCCGCCTCCCAGAATTTTCGGAAATTCCGCCACCGACGTGTTGGTGCTTGACGATGGCGACAATACGGCGGATGATTTTGTCGGATTCGGACTCAACAGCCCGAACGATTTCTATTGGCTGAATAGTTTTATGCTTTCCGGATTCGGGTTTCGCTTGGAATCATTCGATTTTTATATGCGAACCGAAAGCGCCTTCTCCAATCCGATCTATGTTGCCGTTTACGATGGGAATGGAAATACGCTTGTGCAAGGAAATTTAACGCTGGGAACGTCTCCGAGCGGCGGGTGGTATACCATAACGCTCAACAATCCCATTTCTTTCAGCGACGGGCAGCGTTTCTCGCTGCTGGTCGGCGCTTCTCGTGTCATCCCCTATCCGGCCGGCGCTGATGTCGATGCCGCGGTGCGCAATCAAAGCTTTTTTTTCAATTGGAACACTAACAGCTACGTCAATCTTAACACCATTTCCGGATTCCAAAATGCGGCTTTTCTAATTCGCGCGAAGGGAACCAAGACCGGAGTCGCCAACCAACCGCCGGTGGCGCGCGGCAACATTTCCAAAACGCAAGCGACGGTGAACGAGACGATTACTTTTGACGCCTCGCAATCTTTCGATCCCGATGGCCAGATCACACAATACCGGTGGGAATTTGGCGACGGTCGCACCAGCAATCTGGCGGTGGCAACTTATGCTTACTCGCAACCCGGCACGTACACAGTGCGGCTGACGGTGACCGACAATCAAGGCGCAACCGGACAGGCGCAAGGACAAGTCATGATCACCGCCGGCAATCAGGCGCCGATTGCGCGCGCGCAGGTTTCACCAAACCCGGCGCAGGTCAATCAGAATGTCACCTTCGATGCGTCTGCCTCTTCAGATCCGGATGGCCAGATCACCCAGTATTCGTGGAATTTTGGCGACGGCGGAACAAGCACGTTAAGAACGGTGACGCGCGCTTATGCGCAAGCCGGAACTTACACCTATACACTCACCGTCACCGACAATGCCGGCGCCACCGGACAGACCTCGGGGCAAATCAATATCACGGCCGTGCAAAGCCGGCTGACGGTCAGTCCGGCCAGCGGCGCGGTTGTGCCAGGTGGCGCGCAAACCATCACCGTCACCTTTAATGCGCAAGGCCTCGCCGAAGGCAATTATCAAGGCCAGCTTAATATCGTGAGCAATGGCGGCAACAGCAATTTACCGGTGCGGATCGTAGTGAGCACCGCTGTAAGCGTCAATGACAAAGCCGAATCGCCGCGAGCTTTTAGTTTGGAACAAAACTATCCGAATCCATTTAACCCGGAAACTTCGGTTCGCTACACTTTACCATTTGATGGAAAAGTCTCTTTGGTGGTTTACGACGTGAGCGGCCGGCTGATCAATACTTTGGAGTCCGGCAACAGAACCGCCGGCGAGCACGTTGTGCGCTGGGATGGCCGTGACGACAATGGCCAGCCCATCACCAGCGGCGTCTATTTTTACCGCCTTGAAGCTGTTTCTGCAAACGGCGCAACGACAAGTCTAACGAAGAAATTGACAGTCATGAAATAGATTCTGTTCGCCAGTTTTTGCCGCTTCATACAGACCGGCTACTCAAAGTGGCCGGTCTGTTTTTTTGATGAGAAATTTCACCAGCTTGTCATTGTATGTCAAAACTAATCGCCACCGGCGAGCATGTGAATTTTGCCCTCACCCTGCGCCGCTATCAAGCCTACGGCGAAGATGCCGCCAATTATTTCGACGGCAAAAATTTTCGCAAAGTCTTTTCAAGTGGGCATAAGCTTTTTTTATTGTCTTTGCAGGAATCGAACGGCGGCGTCACGTTGCACGTTCAGCCGCCAACCCGCTCACAAGCTGTCTGGCAACGAGCCGAGCTGATCACGCGCAAAATTCTCGGCCTGGATTTCCCGCTCGAAGCGTTTTATCAATTCGCCGCCGGTGATTCCGTTCTTCGCGAGCTGATGAAAAAATTCCGCGGCCTGCGGCCAACGCTCGCCGCGAATCCTTTTGAATCACTGGTGACTTCCATCTCCGCGCAGCAAATCAATTTGCAATTCGCTTTCACCGTGCGCAGCCGTCTCATCCGGCGGTACGGCGAAAAACTTGTTGTCAATGGCCAAACTTATTTCGACTTCCCGAAGCCGGAAAAATTAGCGCGGGTAAAAGTGAGCAGCTTGCGCCGGCTTCAATTCACCGAAAAAAAATCCGAGTACATCATCGGATTGGCCAAAGCCGTGAGCGAGGGGCGGCTTGATTTAGCCGCTTTGTCACAGCAATCGGATGAGGAAATTGCCGAAAACCTCATCGCCCGGCGCGGCATCGGCCGCTGGACGGTGGATTGGTTTCTCGCGCGCCATCTCGGCCGCGGCCAAGCTTTCCCGGCCGGCGATCTCGGCGTACGCAAAGCGGTGCAGCATTTTTATTTTAATGGAAAAGAAAAATCGGAAGAGGAGTTGCGGAAATTTGCTCAGCGCTGGGGCGAGTTCGCCAATTTGGCCACCCACTATTTGCTCGCAGGCTTGGCGCTGGGGGCGTGAGTTTAGCCAGTTTGCCGCTTTTTCGATCTCAGCTCAATTCCCCAAACGCGGCCAAAACTTTGATGGCGGCGACCACTCCCGCGGTTTCGGCGCGCAGGCGGCGCGGGCCTAATCCCCAAAAAGTTATTCCCGCCTCACGAGCCAGTTTGATTTCATTTTCAGAAAAACCGCCCTCCGGGCCGATCATGACCAAACCGATGCGCGGTTTCGGCGAGCGATTGACGAGCTGCGGCAGCGGATCGCCGGCGCCTTCGTGCGCCATCAGAACGAAATCAAATTCGCGCAAACGCCCGGTTTGGCCCGCGGGCAAGCTGGAAGCGCGGCGGCACAGCGCGCCAAACATCACGGGCTCGCTGATCGCCGGGCAGATCGAGCGGCAGCATTGTTTCATCGCCGCCAGCGCCAGGCGATGCCAACGGTCATTTTTGCCGGCGCCGGGCGTGACTTCGCTGCGCTCGCAAATCAGCGGGATGAACGCGGACACGCCAATCTCGGTGGCTTTCTCGATCATCCAATCGAAGCGATTGCCTTTGGGCACGGCTTGCGCGAGGGTGAGATGCACAAACGGCTCCCCGAGCCGCCGCGCTTTTTTGATGGGGCGCAAACGCGTCACGGTTTTGCCGATTTCGACAATCTCACTTTCAGCCGCCAATCCCTCGCCATCCACCACCGTCACGCGATCGCCGATTTTGTGATGCAAAACGCGCGCGAGATGTGAATGTTCATCGCCGGCGAGGGTGATGATGTCGGCGGTGAAATTTTCCGGCGGCGCGTAAAAAAATTCGCGGCGAGACATTGGAATAACACGTAAAGAGTAATTCGTAAGAAAGTTTCACGCATTTCCAACCAGCAACAAGCGACCAGCAGCCAGCATCAAGCATCCAGCTAAAACGCCACCCCGATATCCGCAATCCACTCACTGCGGCCATCTTCGTCAAAGGCCAATTCCAAACGCAGCAAATTAACATAAGGCAGATGAAAATGCAAGCCGGCGCCGTAACCGCGCTGGCCGTCGGCAAAGCGCGGCCGCCGGTTGTCTTGAAACCAGACGCGGCCATAATCCACAAAAACGCCGGCGCTGATGCCGAATTTCATGTTTTGCATAAAGGAGCCGAACATCGGCACATCGTCGATATTGAAATAGCGCCAGGGCAAAATCGGAAAGCGCAGCTCGAGGCTCGCCAGCGCCAAATTCTCACCTTCGTCTTTGTCCTCGGCGCGGGTAAAATGGCCGCGCACGCGATTGGAATAGCCGAGAAAGACGCGTTCGTAAATCGGAATCTTGTCTTGTGAAAGGTCGGTCATGGCGCGAGCGCCGAGCGAAAGCCCGCGATAGATTTTTTTGTAGCCGCGCAGATCGGCGCCGTAACGCCAGAAATGCACGTATTCGCTGTCGAAGCCGGTGCGCTGTCCCCAAAATTTCACGAGCACGCCGGAACGCGGATATTCAAAAAGATCGCGGCGGTCATAAACAAACGCCAGCCCGGCGCTGGGCAGGCGATCGCGGCCGGAGGGATCGAGGGTTTTGCCGGCAACTGGCGGATCGAGTTTCAATTCGGTGTAACCGAGATTGAGACTGAGGTACGTAAACAAACCGAAACGCTTGCCGATACTCCATGCCGCGCCGATGCGATGTTCATCGACTTCTTGGCCGAGATTGGCAAAGCTGCGATTGCGCACGCGCTGCGCCGAAAAACGAACGCGCGTCAACATTTGCGCCGAACCGAACAACCACGGATTCGAGTAGTCGATGGCAAAGGCCGGGTTGTAGCCCACCCAACCGGAGATGGCGGCGACTTCGTTGCGGCCGCGAAAATTGGTGTGTACGATGCCGGCGCCGTACGAGGCTTTGCTCCAATCCTTTTCATTGATAAAAAAAATCGGAAAGGGGAAAAGATACCAGCGCTCGGTGACGCCGATGAGCAGATGCACGCCGCCGGCTTCGTGCACCGTGTCGATCTCGACGCGGTTGAACAGCCCGAGATTGAGGATGCGTTTTTGATCGGCTTGCAGGGTTTCGATATTGATCGTATCGCCGACTTGCGTTTTCATCTCCCGCAGAATCACCTGGGTTTTAGTACGCCGATTTCCCGCCAGAAAAATTTTGGCGACGGGGGGAGTTGAGATCATTTCAGATTGTGATGAATCCGCCGATTCGGTGTTAGATTGCGCCCACCCTGCCTCGTAGCCAAGAATAAAGGTGATAAAGAGAAAATAAAAACGCATGTCTGATGAAAAATCAAATTAGGATTTTCCCAACGGATAGAAACGACGCAACGGATTTAAATTTTTTATCAGTTGTGTTGTTTCTATCCGTTGGGGCTTGATTAAAACTTATCCAAAATCCGAAACGTGACGCGCCAATCGTCGTGGCCGCGGTCGGTGCGTTTGGCAAAATCGATGCGGAGCAGCCCCTCGGTCATCAGCAGAGAAAAGCCGACGTCGCTGCGCAAATCCTTCAATGAAAAATTTTCGAAGTCGAAAAGTCCGGCGTCGGGATCGCGGGGATCGGCAAGCCAGGCGTAACCGGTTTCGGCGAAAACGCCAAGCGAAATCGTTTCCCAAAGCGGGAGGTAACGCAGGGGCAATTTGCGCAGCAAGCCGCCGAAGGCGTTCTGGCCGATCACGTAATTGACGTTGGCGAAGAGCAGGCGATTGCCGGCAAACTCTTTTTCGCGGTAAGCGCGCAGGCTGCTGAGACCGCCGAGCGTGAGCAGATGTTGATAGGCGAAACTGCCCGAGCGACTGCCGAACATCAATTTCGCCACCAGCTTTTGATCGCTGAGCGTCGGTTGATAGCGCTTGAAGATAAGAAACAAGCCGTTGGTTTCAAAATCATTCCCGGTGCGCTCAAAATAGCCTTCCGCCAGCCAACCGACGTTGGGGAACACCGGATTGTCGCGCCAATCAAAAGCGCTCGTCAATTTGATCGACAATTCATCACCTTCGACGACGTCAAATCCTTGTGATTGAAAAGGCCGCGGATTGGCCGGATAAATTTTGCCGCCGCCGAACAAGCTCCAATTCGAGTTGCGCCGCAATTTTTCGTAGCGATGGCTGCTGATCTCGGCTCGCAGGGTGTGGACATCGGCGAGCTGATAATCGAGAAAGCCGCGCCCGCCTTTGCGGCCAAAAAAATCCATGAAATCTTCGTGATGAAAAATGCCGGCAAGCGAGTTCTCGAATTCGCTGACGATCCAGCGGTCGTTGGTTTCCACTTTATTGAAATATTCCGCGCCGAGGGTCAACCGGCCGGGAAGCTGAAAATCTTTTTGTAAACCTAAGGTCCAACGAGGGCGCTTCTTCTTTTCATTTTTAAAACCGTAGCCGGCGTCGCCGTAAAGCATGAATCCGGAAGCCAGGCCGGTTTTTGCCTCGGGCTGGGGCTTAAATTTGACGCCGAGGTTCAAATAAAGCGCCTCGACGCGATTAAAATGTGTGCCGGTGTAAAGCGTGAATTTTTTGGGAATATCATATCCAAAATCATTCGGCACACGTTCGATTTTAAATTGAGCCGGCGCCGGCGGCGCGAGAAAAATAAAAACAACTAAAACAAAAAAATATTTTTTCAACATGCACAACTCCTGATTCAATGCTTGACCGTGTCGATACGAAAATGATCATTTCCGTTTAAAACAAATTAAAGAAACTTCCCGGCAGAAGCAAGCAATCTTTTTGTCAAAAGGTTAAATCCGATTGCCCGGCTGGTTCGTATCTTGTTTGTCGTGTTTCAAATCAACCTATTCATTCAATTACTAAGGAGAGGTTTTTATGCGCAGGTTTATCATGTTTGCTGCGATGTTGTTGGCGGGGCTGGCGTTTTTTCTTGCGCCGTCCACCGACTACATCGACGCTTCAAGCCATCGCGAAGCGCCCTTGATCGCCACCGATCCGTTGGCGGACAACACGGATTTGTGGGTGTTTCGCTCGCCGGACAAACCCAATACCGTCACCATCATTGCGGGATATATCGGCCTGGAATTGCCGGAGGGCGGCCCGAATTGGGTGACGTTCGCTGAAGGTGTGCGCTACGAAATTCACATCAAAAATAAAACTTCGGCGGGCGCGTTAGGCGCGGTGAAAGACGATATTACCTATCGTTTCACGTTTAGCCAAACGAATGAAGATCCAACCACGTTCTTCAACATTCGTTTGGGCAAACAAAATCTCAAAACGACGTACAAATGCGAGAAAAGCGTCGATGGCGGGATGACGTGGGCGACGATCATCAACAACGGCATCGTGCCTCCGAACTACATCGGCCCGCGCTCGATCGGCGGGGCGGCGGGTTTGGGCAAACCTTATACGCAAATCGTGCAAGAGGCGGTCAACACCAGTTCACCGGACGGTGAAAAAGTGATCTGCGGGCCGTTTGATGACGCGTTCTTTGTCGATCTCGGCGGCGTGTTCGATCTCGGCCAGACCCGCAGCGCGTTTGTCAACGATCCGAACAACGCCAACAATGCGCGTGACGCCGTCGCCGGCTACAACGTGCATTGTATCGTCATGAACATTCCGATTAACAAGCTCCAAAAAGACAGCAAATCGATTGAACAAGCGCAAAGCATTCTCGATCCCGATTTTGTGATTGGCGTCTGGGCTTCCGCGAGCCGCCCGAGAGTCACGACACTTTCCGGCACCGGAGCCAAGCCGACTTACAGCTCGGACTACGTGCAAGTCTCGCGTTTGGGCATGCCGTTGACCAATGAAGCGGTTATTCCAATCGGCGCAAAAGATATGTGGAATGCCGTCACGCCTTATAGCGCGGAGGAACAGAGTTTTGTGAAGTACTTCGCCAATCCCGAATTGGCGCTGTACATGGATGACAACCAGTTCGGCGGCGCCGTGCCGGCGCTTTCGGCGCTGCGGGTTCAAAGCAGATCGTATCCGGCGATCGGCGTGATTCCAACTTACACGACGCCAGGCTTTGATTTTCGCAACGGCAAAGACGGTGCGTTTGCCGTCACCAAGCTGAGTCCGGCGCCGAGTTTGGCCGGGACTGCTTTCGCCGTTCCAACAGCGCCGACGGCGACGGGTGTGCCCACGGCCCTGGTCGGTCCGGGCGAACCGCGCCGGGTTGACATCTTTCCGATTTTCTATTTTGGCGTTCCCAATGCCATTCCGTATCAATTGGCCACCGGCAAAACCGGCGGTCCGCTTAGCGCCGGCAAGCCGTTCATTCACAACTTCCTGCCAATTACGCAAACGCCGGATGGAAAATTGTACGGCGGCGATTTGCTGCGGTTGAACATGGCGACGCCGGTGACCCCGCGCAATACGGCGGACTACAAGCAGAATGCGCGTTTCGGATTGGTTCGCGCGGCGGTGCTCGGTCTGACTACGGCGCCGTTCAACACCAACAGAAATCTCGAACCCATCCCGCACATGGATGGATTCCCGAACGGCCGCCGTCTGGAAGACGATGTGACGACCATCGAGCTGCAAGCGGTCGGTGGTTTGGTGCTGGCAGCGGTTGGTTTGCCCTTTGACGACGCGGTGCAAGGCAATTATTCAGACCTTGCTTCGTCGAAGCTGTTGGCGGAGCTAACCTACAATGCCGGCCCCACGGCGAACGATCTGGCGCTCTCGGAGCAGTTTCCGTATTTGGCGCTGCCGCATCGCGGCTATGATTACGTGAAGCAACTCACCGCGAAAGCCCCGGGCACGACTGCGATTGGCAGCGGCAATTTGAATGTCGGCGTTCCCAAAGCGTTCGTCATCGAGCAGAATTATCCGAATCCATTCAATCCCTCGACGGAAATCAAATATCATGTTTCCGCTAACGAGGTGGTGAAACTGCGCATCTACAATCAACTCGGCCAGGAAGTGACCACGCTGGTTGACAAACCGCATGCGCCGGGCACGTACAGCGTGATGTGGGATGCGAAGGACGTTCCCAGCGGCGCTTACTATTACCGTCTGGAAGTCGGCGATGAAATTTTTCCGGCGAAAAAGGCGGTGTTGGTGAAGTAGCTGCTGGTTGCTGGTAGCTGGTTGCTCGTACTCTTTCTCGTACTCATACTCCTACTCTTACTCGCGGTTCATTGAGGATAAAAGCGAGTAAGAGTAGGAGGAAGAGTATGAGTAGGTGTAGGAGTTAGGTTGTCTTAAATGGAGTTTTGAGATATGAAAAGCACGATAGGTAAGAATGTAACCACGGCTGCGTTGGTCGCGGTTCTCGCGTTGATCGTTTTAGGCCGTTACTTTGCCGTGAAAAAATCCGAGCGGCCGCTGCCGAATTTGAGTCCGCGTTGGGGCGAAGTCACGCCCTCGACGGAATTTTTGAACGCGAAAAAAGCCGTTGACTATTACGAAACCGAGATTCGCCGCAAGCCGAAAGTCGTCAAGAATTATGTCGAGCTGGCAAATGTGTTTTTGCAGGAATCACGCGTGACGGGAAATCATCACGAATACATTCCCAAGGCGCAGGAAATGATCGACGCCGCGCTGAGTCTGGAGCCGGAAAATTTTGAAGCGCTGCTCGCCAATGCCTCGATCATGCTGACGCTGCACCAATTCTCGGAAGCGAAGCGTCTGGCAAACATCGCCATCGCCCAAAATCCGTATTCAGCTTTTGCTCACGGCGTGCTCGCCGATGCGCACACCGAGCTGGGCGAATATGAAGACGCGGTGAAAGCCAGCGACAAAATGTTGAGCCTGCGGCCGGATTTGCGCGCCTATGCCCGCGCCTCGTATTTGCGCGAGCTGCACGGCGATCTCGACGGCGCGATTGAAGCCATGCGGCTGGCCGCCGATGCCGGTGTAACCGGACACGAGAATCACGCCTGGGCTTTGTATCATTTGGGCATGCTTTATTTTCAAAAAGGCAAGCTTGATACCGCAACTTATATTTTTAAAGGAATTTTGGAAGAACGCCCGAATTATTCGTATTCTTTGAGCGGCTTGGCGCAGATCAACAGCGCGCGGAAGAATTATGCGGAAGCCGTCACATTGCTGCGACAAGCGCTGACGTTGACGCCCGAACACGTGTTTCTCGAACAGCTTGCCGATGCCTATCGTTTTTCCGGCGATCTTGATCGCGCCGACTCCACTGCGCAGGAAGTTTTAAAAACTTTCGGCCAGCACGAAAAAGGCGGTTGGAATATCAACCGCGAGTTCGCGATGTTTTGCGCCAATCACGACATGAATCTTGCCGCCGCGCTCAAACGCGCCAAGACCGAATACGAGGCGCGCCCGGACAATATCGACGTGCAGGAAACGTATGCCTGGTTGCTTTATAAAAATGGGCAACCGCATGAAGCCGCGCCGATTATCGAGCGGGCCATGAAACTGAATACGCGCCGCGCCACGCTGTTTTATCATGCCGGCATGATTTATTTCGCCGCCAACCAACCTGGCAAAGCGCAGACGCATTTGCAACGGGCTTTCGCCGAAAATCTATCGATTTATCCTTTATATCTTGCCACGGCGCAAAAAACGTTGGCGCAGCTTGCCGGAGAAAATTATGCTTTAAAATAGAGTTGAGCCATCTCCAAAGTTTTCGGTGCGCGCTGAGAAACGGTTGCCGTTCAGTTTAGAAAATGGCAGCCGTTTTTATTTTCAAACGCAACCTGCAACTCGGCGCTTCGCTTTTCTTTTTTGAAATCGGCATCCGTAAAGCGTTGCTCATCCTTGGCCCCGGTATCGGTTAAACACCGATCAAGATACTCTCTGAAAGCTTGCAAGCGCATCTCATTCGAACGCTCGAACCTAATCCGGTAATCCGCGTAATCCGTTGTTAAATTTCGCGCTTGACTTTCTGATAAAATTCTTCTACAATATCCAAAACAGTCAGCATGATCTTTAGCAACCACATTCAATCGAAGATAAAAAGGAGATTTGGAGATGGATCCAAAATTTGCTCAACTCATGACTACCCAATACGGCTGGAAAGAACCATCGCTGGAATTGGGCCGCGTGGCCTATCCCGCCGAAGCCGGCCAGCCGCAGACGCTGGCAGAAGTGGACGTGCGGTTGCCGCTATCTTTAGGCAATCGTCACGGTTTGATCGCCGGCGCCACCGGCACCGGCAAAACCCGCACGCTGCAGGGCATGGCCGAACAGCTTTCGCTCAACGGCGTGCCGGTATTTCTCGCCGACATGAAGGGCGACTTGAGCGGCATGGTGCAGCCCGGCGCGACGAATCCCAAATTGCAAAATCGTTGCGATAAACTGGGCATTACTTTTCAAGGCCGCGAATTTCCGGTGGAATTTCTCAGCCTGACCGGCAAACACGGCATTCCATTGCGCGCCACCGTCAGCTCGTTTGGCCCGATTCTCCTTTCCAAAGTGCTCGGATTAAATGAAACGCAGCAAAGCGCGCTGGCGATGATTTTTAAATTTTGCGACGACCGCAAGCTGCCGCTGTTGGACTTCAGCGATCTCCGCGCCGTGTTGACTTTTCTAACCAACGAAGGCGCGCCGGAGCTGAAGGCTTACGGCGGGCTTTCTTCGGCCTCCGTCGGCGTATTGCTGCGAAAAATGATCGAGCTGGAAACGCAGGGCGGCGACCAATTTTTCGGCGAGCCGGAATTTGATCCGGATGATTTGCTGCGCATTGCGCCAGACGGCCGCGGCGTCATCAGCATTTTGGAAATTGCTGATTTGCAGGATCGACCGATGCTGTTCAGTACGTTTATGATGTGGCTGCTCGCCGCGCTGTATCGTGACTTGCCGGAGCGCGGCGACGCCGACAAGCCGATTCTCGCCTTCTTTTTTGACGAAGCGCATTTTCTTTTTAGCGATGCCAGCAAAGCTTTTCTGGATCAGCTTCAGCAAGTCGTGCGCCTGATTCGCTCCAAAGGCGTCGGCGTTTATTTCGTCACGCAAACGCCGAAAGATGTCGATCCCGACGTGCTGGCGCAGCTTGGCCATCGCGTGCAGCACGCCTTGCGCGCCTTCACACCCAACGACGCGAAGGCATTGAAAGCTACAGTCGCCACTTTTCCGATGACGGATTTTTACGATCTCGAGGAAACCCTGACGACGCTCGGCATCGGCGAAGCGCTGATCACCGTGCTCAATCCGCGCGGCGTGCCGACTTCACCGGCTGCCACCGTGTTGCGGCCGCCGCTGTCTGTCATGGGGCCGGCCGAGGCTGGTTTGATGGAAAAGCTCATTCAAAGCTCGCCGCTCTACAAAAAATACAGCACGCCGATTGACCGCGAAAGCGCGCGCGAGCTGTTGGCGAAAAAAATGGGGGACATTCCGGATGACGAGCCGATTGAAAAAAAACCGGCAGAAGAAAAAGAAGAAGGCGGCGTCTTGGATGCCGTCGGAAACGTGATCAAGTCACCCCTCGCGCGCGCGATTGGCAAAGAAGTCGTGCGCGGCTTGTTCGGCTTGTTAGGCCCGACCCCGAAGCGGAGAACGCGGCGGCGGCGCACGGGATTGTGGTGAACAACGGATTAAATCGTAACGCGACTTTCAGTCGCAACCAAAAGCATTGTAAATTTTAAATTAAAAATTTTCAATTTAAAATTTACAATTATGATTAAGAGGTTTACAAGCATGCTAAATCTTTGGTTGTTAAAAACTGAGCCTTCCACCTACAGCTTCGCCGACCTTGAGGCCGAGCGCAAAGCGGTGTGGGACGGCGTCAGCAGCAACGCCGCGCTGAAAAATATCCGCGCGATGAAAAAAGGCGATCTCGCCTTGATTTATCACTCCGGCGACGAGAAAGCCGTCATCGGCTTGGCGACGATAACGAGCAATCCCTATCCCGACCCCAAGCAAAACGAGCCCAAGCTCGTCGTCTTCGATCTCAAACCGAAAAAACGCTTGCCGCGTCCGGTGGCGCTCACCGAAATCAAAAAGCAAAAGAGCCTGGCGAGCTTCGATCTCGTGCGCATCCCGCGGCTTTCAGTGATGCCGGTGACGGAGAAGCAGTGGGAGGTGTTGATGAAGATGGCGGGAGAATAAAACCAATCTACCTGGACTGCGTTGTGATGTTTTCAATGTATCGAAAGAGCCAAAACATAAAAGGCCGATAAATCGGCCTTTGGTTTTTAACTCGAGGATTTATCCTCGGGCGGACATTCAATTATTCAAAATAAAACGCAGCGGATCGCAGGCGGCGCCGTCGACCCAGACTTCGTAGTGCAGATGGGGCCCGGTGGCGCGGCCGGTTTCGCCGACGAGACCGATGAGGTCCCAGCGCTCGATTTTTTGTCCGGCCTTGACATTGATGGCGGAGAGATGGCCGTACAATGTTTTGATGCCGTAGCCGTGGTCGATCACCACGGCCTTGCCATATCCGCTGTGGCGGCGGTATGTCGTCTTCACAAATTCGACGACGCCGTTGGCCGGCGCAAACACCTCGGTGCCGCGCGGCGCGCCGATGTCCAAACCTTGATGATGGCGGGTGCGGTAAACAAAAGGATCCTTGCGCTTGCCGAAGAGATCGGTGATGCGGCCGCTCAGCAACGGCTTGATAGAGGGTATGTGCTCAAGCTGTTTGCGCCGCGCCTCGAATTTCTCGATAATGGTTTTTTGCAGCGCTTGGGTGTGCGTCAAATTCTCTTCCAACTGAGAAATCAAATCATTGCCGGAGTTGGGGGCGGTGATATTCGCTTTCCCCGACGATGACGCGGCGGCAAGATCGGCGCGCTCTTTTTCGAGCCGTGTCGGATAAATGTTGTCGTCGTCATCTACATACGCCCCGCCGCCCTGGCCATAAAAAATCGGCTCTTTCACTTCGCGTTCAGCCGCAGCGACGCTGTCTTCTCTCCAAGCCAACCCGAGCGGGCCGCGCTTGGCAACGGCGGGAGGCGCCGATTGATTCGAGGCGGCTATCGAAGCGCTGTCTTCACCGGGCAGGGCGCGCAAGGCCGGCAACTCGTTGGCGCCGGATTTTTGGGTCAGGCCATAACTTCCCTCTTCATCGGCGCTTTGAAGGCGTCCGGACAAATTTTGAACCCGCGTTTGAGTCTGATTCAATCGGCTGCGCAGAACTTCATGATCTTCCGCCAGCGAGGCCAGGCGGTATTCTTGCACGAGACGGTTGAGGCCTTGAGCGGCAAAAACGGCGAGCGCGCTGACAACAACCACAAAACTGAAAAGCAGACTGGCAAAAGTTTTGGCGCTTAAATCGATTTGCTTATAGTCGCTGCCCCAGGTTGAAAAGAAAAGAAGGCGAACGCGGCGGCGAGGCGAGATGGTGTTAATGGGGGTTCGTTGGCGGCCGCGCGTGGGTGTCCCCACCGTTCTCCGTCGCGAAGGAAATAAAAGCTGGCGAAATTTCTGCGACAGTGAAACCGCCTGTCGCAAATCATTTTCTGGCTTGCTCATTGCAGGTGGACGTCCGGTTTAATTGCCATGTGCCGCATTATTTGGAACAGTGGCAAGCAACCCACGACCTCATGTTGTGGTCGCGCCAATACCTCCATAAGCTGCGGGCGTACCCTGCGGCCATCGGCCTCCCTGGCAAGCCCTCGATCGCGCTGACTCCTCCGCCGCGGACTGATCTTTCCTCTTTAATTTTTAGTTGTACAGACCATGAGTTGCGGATACGTAAAACCGGCTTGATAAAACTTGCCACGCCGCTTTTTCGCAAGCGGCATGGCCGGCAGTTACGAATTTGTGCCGGCTCGCCGGGAAAAATAACGCTTGAGTTTGACGGCAAGGCCTTGTATTTTTAGAAGGCCATAGCCTGATGAATTTTCTCGATACGAATTTTGTAACGATCCGGCTAAAACATGTTAAAAAAAATTATTCTTTCCCGGCTTAAAACCATTCTGCCCGCCTTGTTGTTATCTGGTGTGGCCTCCTCAATCCACGCGCAGCCAAGCGGATTGGATCTCAAAGTTTTCGGCTACTTTCAGGCTTCTCTCGGGTATCGGAACGATGTCGGCGGTCCGGTGGAGGAGAAATCATTCAATTTGCAGCAGCTCAATTTATTTCTGCAAAAAGAGCTGGCGCCAAAGTGGACGGTTTTTATCAATTTCGAGCTGGTGAATTCTTTCTCGTCTTTTCACAGTTGGGGGGCGCACAATCTCGAGGAGGCCTGGGTGAGTTATCGCCGCAGCGCGCAATTAAGATTGAAATTGGGCCTGCAGGTTCCGGCCTTCAACAATCTTAACGAAATAAAAAATAAAACGCCGCTACTGCCCTATATCATCCGGCCTTTGGCTTACGAATCCTCATTCAATGAAATCATTTCTCTCGAAGAATTCGCGCCGAGACAGGCTTTCGCGCAGTTGTATGGCTTCATTCCGGCCAAAGATTTGAAAGTCGATTACGCCCTGTTCGCCGGCAACAGCCCGAACATCAATAACGACCCGGCTCGGGGCCAAACCGGCGTCGATACGACGAAGCTGTTTTTGGTGGGCGGACGTTTTGGCCTGCGCACCAGCAATCTCAAACTGGGCGTGTCTGCGACTTTTGACCATGTCGATTTCAGTCCTGGGGCGAAGTTTCTGGGATTTTCGCCTACCGAATTTAACAAAGTGCCGCGTCTGCGTCTGGGCGCGGATTTTTCGCTAAATGCGGGAAAATGGACATGGGAGTCGGAGTTCATTCAGGTGACTTACGACGACGATCATCCGGCGCTTAATATCGACAAAAAATTTTATTACGGTACGCTCGGATATCATTTTAATGAAAGCCTTTTTGCTTACGGCGGTTACTGGTTCACCGGCGCCAATAGCTTGCCAGCGCAGGACTTGGATATTATCACACCAACGATAGGCGCTGCCTATAATTTTTCCGAGGCGATTTTCGTCAAAGCGCAATACGGCCCCGTCCGTTTTAAAACTTCGCAACCGACTGCATCGGAAAATAGGGCAGATTACTATTTTCTCGCGATATCCGTGGTTTTCTGATCAGCGCTCTAATTACCCAACAAGAAAATGAAACACATAATCCTAACGATCTTTTGCCTGTTGTCATGCGCAAAATTCGCCTTCGCACAAGTTGCGGTTGTTGCCCACAAAGCGGTGCCGGATGATACACTCAGCCATTCTCAATTGTTGGATTTCTATAGCGGCGACATCAAATCCTGGAGCAACAAAGCGCGAGTGGTGGTCTTCGATCTCAAGCCCGCCGGCGAGGCCAAAGAGGCATTTTACAAACTTCTCGGCAAAACCCTTCCCGCATGAAGTCCATCTGGCTGAAGAAGCTGCTCATGGGCGAGGGCGACCCGCCCGAGGCGCTGCCATCGGAAGAAGAAGTCTTGAAAAAAGTTGCCGCCACGCCGGGGGCGATTGGATTCGTCGGCAAGGCCCCGACAATCCCCGAGGTGAAGATGATCGTGATCGTTGAAAAAAGATAAAACCGTTTATGAAATTTAAAGATGTAAAATTGGGCGCCAAGCAAGCCCTCAGCTTGGGCTTAATCCTCGCCATCATGGCCGGCGCGAATATTTTTTCGATCAGAAAAATGGCGGCAATTCAGGCGGAAATCGACGAAGCCACCGCCAATCGTTTGCCGCGGGCGCTGGCCATTGCCGATTTGAATCTCAATACCGCCAATCTGCGCATCAATCAGTTGCAGCTCGCCTTCACCACCGATGCCGAAGCCCAACAACAGCAGAAGGAAACGATGATCGAATTGATCGACGAGATCAACGGCAATCGCGACACTTATGAGCAACTGAAAACCGCCTCCGAAGCGCGCCAGGCTTACTCGGAAGGCGAACGCAAGCTGTACATGGAATTCGACCGGAAATGGGATGAATATCAGGCGCAGAGCCTCGTGTTCCTCAATCTGCGGCGCGACAATAAAACAGCAGAGGCCATCGCTTTGCTGAACGGCGCGGCCCAAGAAGTCTTTGCAGGTTTCAGCGCGGATTTGGTCAAGCTGGTCGACGTCAATAAAAAAGATTCCTATGAGGCCGCCGAGCGCGCGGAACTCACTTATCAATCCACCCGCAACATCACCACGGCTCTTTTGATCGTGACGATTCTGGTTTCGGCATTTATTGCCGTGGGCTTGGCACGCTACATCACTATTTCCGTACATGAACTTGTCAAAGCTGCCGGAAGTGTTGCCGGCGGCAATCTCGAGGCGCATCTGCAAATTGACAGCCGTGATGAAATCGGCAATTTGGCGCATTCTTTCAATCAGATGACGGCTTCGTTGCGCGAAGCGCGGGAAAAGATGAAAAGAACACAAGTCCAACTGATACAATCGGAAAAAATGGCGTCGCTGGGCCAGCTCACCGCCGGCATCGCGCACGAGATCAACAACCCGGTCAACTTCGTGTCATCGAACGTCAATCCGCTGCGCCGGGATCTCGCCGACATCTTTGCCATCATCAAAAAATACGAGGACACGGTCTCTGCCTATCAACTGCACGAAAAATTCAGCGAGGCCGAGGCGTTAAAAAAGAAGCTGGATTTTTCCTACCTTCGGGAGGAGGTGGAAAGTCTCCTCAACGGCATTCAGGAAGGCGCGCGCCGCACTTCTGAAATTGTTCGCGGTCTGCGCAATTTCACGCGCCTTCAGGAGGATGAACGAAAGCCGGCTGACATCAACAGCGGCATCGAATCGGCTCTGCTGATGCTAAAAAACCAGCTCAAAAATCGCGTTGAAGTTGTCAAGGACTTTTGCGAGATGCCGGAAATTATATGTTATCCGGGCAAGCTCAATCAGGCTTTTCTCAACATTCTTGCGAATGCCAGCCAGGCCATCGACGGGCCGGGCAAAATTTTTATCAAAACCTCGCATGATGGCAAGATCGTCGCGATCTCCATCAAAGATACCGGCAAAGGCATGACCGAGGAAGTTAAAAGGCATCTCTTCGAGCCGTTTTTCACCACCAAGCCGGTGGGGGAAGGAACCGGTCTTGGCTTGTCGATTACGTATGGCATTATCAAAGAACACGACGGCAACATCGAAGTCTACAGCGAGCCTGGCGAAGGCAGTGAGTTCGTGATCACGCTGCCGGCCAATTAACAAGGAGCAAAAATGGAGAAAAAAGATTTTACCATTTTGTACGTGGATGATGAAGAGCACAATCTCTTTTCCTTCAAAGCGGTTTTTAGAAAGGAATATGAAATCTATACGGCGACCAGCGGCGCCGCCGGAATCGAAATCATTCACAATAATCCAATCGATCTCGTCATTACCGATCAGCGGATGCCGGGGATGACCGGCGTCCAGTTTTTGGAGCAAATTCTGCCCGAATATCCTGACACCATTCGGATGATCTTGACGGGATTCAGCGACGTGGAGGCAATCATCGGCGCCATCAACACCGGCCGTGTTTTCCGGTACATCACCAAGCCATGGGATGAAACCGAGCTGCGCATGACGATTGAAAACGCCCGGCGCTTGTCCAACTTGATGAAGAGGAATAAAGTGCTGCTGGCGCTACTGCAACAACAAGTGAAGGAGCAGGAGCAGACGCTGCGGCTTTTTATGAAATACGTTCCCGAGCCTGTCGTCGAAAAAGCGCTCTATGTTTCGGGCGATTCCATTTTTGACGGCGAGATCAAAACCGTTGCCCTCCTTTTCTGCGACATTCGCGGCTTCACCCCCTTGTGCGAGCAGCTCTCGCCCAAGGAAGTGGTTTCATTTCTCAACTATTATTACAACATTATGTCCGAAGCGGTCAAGCGGCACAACGGCACGGTCATCCAATATGTCGGCGACGAGATCTTCGCCGCTTTTGGCGCGCCGGTGGCAATAGCCGACATGGAGAAAAGCGCGGTTTTCTGCGCCATGGAAATGATGCGCCGGCTCGAAACGCTCAACGAAAAATACCGCGACCTTATCGGCAGAGACACGCTGGTGGGCATCGGCATCAATTACGGCGAGGTGGTGGCAGGCAATTTAGGCTCGGAACACAAGATCGATTATGCTCTGGCCGGCGACACGGTCAACACCGGCAAAAGAATAGAAACCATCACCAAGGAGTACCCAAACACTATTTTAATGAGTGAGGCAATTTATCAGCAAGTTAAAGATATGATTGCGACGAAAGAATTTGACCTGTTGACCGTGAAAGGCAAGAAGGGTCCGATTCGGGTTTATCAAGTCGTGCTCGACTCAATCAACAAAGAAGAAAAGGTGGCGCAATGAAAATCTTTTACGCCATGAAAGCAATGTTTGAGAAAGCTAGCGAAGAGCTTCGTTGGAAACATCTTTTTTGAAACCAACTCTGATGCTCAAAACAAAAAAGATTCTTCCGGAATGACATGAAAAGTTACTTGCGGTATGAATTCGATTTTTCGAGGGGACACTGAGCAATAACGTAAAAGAAGAAGGAAAACACATGAACGTCGGTTTTATCGGCTTGGGAATCATGGGGCAGCCAATGTCGCGGCATTTGCTGGAAGCGGGATTTTCTCTGACTGTCTATAATCGTACTGCAAGCAAGGCGAAAGCTTTGGTGGCGATGGGCGCGAAACTCGCCGAGTCACCCGCTGCGATCGCCACTGGCAGTGAGATCATCATCACTATGTTGCCCGACACGCCGGAGGTCGAAAGCGTGCTCTTCGGCAAAGACAGTGTATATGAGGGCTTGAGCGCGGGCAAGATCGTCGTGGATATGAGCACAATCTCGCCGGAGGCAACGGCGCAATTTGCGGCGCGGTTGCGCGAGAAACAATGCGAACTGCTCGATGCGCCGGTGAGCGGCGGGGAGAACGGGGCGATTGCCGGGACGTTGACGATCATGGTTGGCGGGGACGAACAGGCGTTCCAAAAATGTCTGCCGCTGCTTCAGGCGATGGGAAAAAACATCGTGCATCTCGGCGCCAGCGGCAACGGCCAGCGCGTCAAATTGGTGAATCAAGTCATCTGCGCGTTGAATATTTTGGCGATGAGCGAGGGGTTGCATTTGGCGGAGAGCTTGGGATTGGACGGTAAAAAAGTGTTGCAGGTCGTCTCCAGCGGCGCCGCCGGCTCGTGGATGTTGAGCAATTTGGCGCCGCGTATTTTACAGAACGATTTCAATCCCGGCTTTATGATCAAATTGCAGCAGAAGGATTTGCGGCTTGCCTCGGAAGCGATCTCGGCGCTTGGTGAAAATTTTCCCGGAACGGCTTTGACGTATTCATTATTCACCCAAGCGGTTGAACAAGGGCTGGGGAAACAGGGAACGCAGGGGTTGATTAATATTTTCAGGCCGGCAAAAAGCTAAAGTCTTTGCGAATGCAGCGGATATGAGTCATGTACATTTCAAAAACGGCTGCGGAGAAGATCGTCGCCGATTCCAAACAATGGGAGGAAAATTGAAAGGAGAGTGCCAATGGCGATAATGGCGATGGTGAGCCAGCGCCCGGAAGGCGAGTCGTCGCGCATGTAGATCAGCCCGCAAAACAGCAAGGCCATGGTGAGCCGTTTCATCCACGCGGCGCCCTCAACAGCGTAAATTAAAAAACCAAACAAAAAAACAGCGGCCAACCCGGCAGCGCGGTTGCGCAGAAGCCTTCTTCTGTCAGGAGCCGCTTGGCCAAATTCCGGCGGAGGGGACGGCCATTCAGGCTTGGGTTTGGAAAAAGAAAATCTCATCTTTGTTTGCGCGTTCGTTACAATAAAATACAAAAAGCAAACCGCAAAAAGCAAGCGATAAATCATGCCTTTTGCGGTTTGCTTTTTTTGCTTTACAAATAACCGAGGCTGCGCAATTCCGACTCGCGCTCGCGCCATCTTTCTTTGACGGCGACAAACAATTCGAGATAAACCGGCCGGCCGAGCAATTGTTCCAGCTCCTCGCGCGCCAACTTGCCGACCTGTTTCAGCGCCTGCCCGCCTTTGCCGATCAAGATGCCCTTCTGCGATTCGCGCTCGACAAAAATGATGGCGCGAATGTAATCTTTATGGCCCGGCCGCTCGACAAACTCCTCGATTTGCACGCTGGTCGAATAGGGAATTTCTTCGCCGTACCGGAGAAAAATTTTCTCGCGAACGATCTCGGCTGCCAAAAACCGTTCCGGATGATCGGTCATCAACTCGCTGTCATAAAACGGCTCTTGCAGCGGCATATACTTCTCCAAAACCTCAGCCAGCGCCTCGATGCCGTCTTGATGCAAGGCAGAGACCGGCACGATCTCTTTCACATTAGGTTTATTCTGGAACGCTGCGATGACCGGCAGCAAATGGTCTTTGGCCACCGTGTCAATCTTGTTGATGACCAGCACGATCGGTTTGCCGGTGTCCGCCAGGCGGTTGAGAATCGCCAGATCAGCCGGCGACGGCGAGGCCGACGGCTCAATCATCATGATTTGCACGTCCGCTTCCCGCATCGCCTGAAACGCGGCGCGAACGAGTGCCTGCTGCAGGCGATAATGCGCTTCCAGGATGCCCGGCGTGTCAAAGAAAATCATCTGGCTAGCGGGCCGGTTCAAAATACCGAGAATGCGCTTGCGCGTGGTTTGCGGTTTGGGCGAGACAATCGACAGCTTGAAATGCAATAGCGCATTCAACAGCGTCGATTTGCCGACGTTGGGCTGGCCAAGAATGGCGACGTAACCGCATCGAAATGGCGCGGTGTCGCGTTCTGATGAACTCGCCGGCGCTTGATGAGCGGCGAGGTGATTATTTTCCGATGAGCCGTTGGCCGGCTCATCTTGTTCGATAAGATCCGCAATTTTTTCCGACTTGTCCTCATCAGCCAAGTTGAGGGACGTCGGGGCGGCGGATTCATCATGCTGCGCATGATGTTTTTGCCCCGAAAAGCTCGTGGATGCCGGCTTTCGTGGCTCAGGTGAAATAGTCAAATTTTCCACGAAATTGTCGTTCACGGTTAAGCTCGCTGCGTGACTCCAACGCGATGTCCATAAGACTACGTCCGTCGGGATGCAAGTTCTGAGAACTTCCCGTTTTTTTATACTTTTAGATTGTACACGCAGTGCGCCCATTCGCCGAGAGACTGAACAATTTTTTTAGCGACGATACTGCAACAACTCTGTCACGCGCATGCAACATGCGCGCAAAAAACAGACCGGCCACTTAAAATGCTTGAAAGACAAAACATTCTTTGCATAAAAAGTGACCGGTCAATGAATTCTGAAGAAAAAACTTATTGGTTTTGGCCGGGCTGCAAACGCCGCACGCAGCGAAAACCGACGTAGGAATAACCTTTCTGCGGATCCAACGTGATTTGTTCTTTGATCGCCGCCGGCGCCACGATTTTTTTGAACTGCCAGCCGCCTTTGAGAATTTTTTGAGGCGCCGCAGCGCCGCTGGCCATCGCGCCGGCTGTTGTCTGTGAAAAAGTATCCGCCGTCCATTCCCAAACATTGCCTTCCATATCGTAACAACCGGCAAGGCTGAGATTCGCGCGATAGCTGCCGACCTTTTGGCAGGTCTTCGCGTCTTTCAAGTCGGGCGCTCTTTTTTCTTTGCCCCAGGGATAACGCCTATTTTCCGCAACGCCGGCCGCGAGTTCCCATTCGGCTTCGGTTGGAAGCTGCTTGCCGGCCCATTTGGCATAGGCAGCCGCTTCTTCCCACGTCATGTTGGTCACCGGAAAATCTTCTTGCTGTTCCGGAAACTTGTAATCCGGGCGAAAGCGGGCGAATTGCGCGTTGGTCACTTCATATTTGTCAATTAAGAACGGCTGCACGTGGATTTTGCGATCCGGCTGATCCGAATCTATCCACTCGCCGCCCTCGACGCGCACCATCTCGCCGGCATCCAACACCGGGCTCCGATGCGTGGCGGCCAAGAACAAAATCCACATCATGCCGCACGCAACCGTCAACAGCACCGTTACAAACAGTGATTTTCTCACTCTTCCTCCTCCGAGATATTTGATTTGCCAATGAACGAAAAACTCGAATCCATTCGACAAAACCTCATTAATATGCTTTGGCAATCACCACCTGCTCTTTTGCGGCTCCGCCGCAGAGCAGGCATTTGCCTTCTTTTTCCAACTGAATGTTGGTCGTGAGGCGAGGAAGGCACCGAATCGTGGCTTTGGTTTCTTCTTGCAGACGATCTTCACAGGCTTGATTGCCGCACCAATGCGTCCAGAAAAAACCGCCAGGTTCCTCGATCTCTTTTTTAAATTTTTGATAATCGTCAATCGTCCTGGAATTTTGCTCGCGAAAAGCCAGGGCGCGATTGTACAAATCATTTTGCATCTGCTCCAGCGTCCGAAGAATTTCGCCGGTCAAATCTGCCTGCGCCACGGCGCGCTTGGCGCCGGTGTCGCGGCGGACGAGCACCGCGCTGTTGTTTTGCAAATCCTTCGGCCCCATTTCGATGCGAACCGGCACGCCGCGCTTTTCCCACTCGTTGAATTTAAAACCGGGACGATAGTTATCGCGGTCGTCGAATTTGAAACTGAATTTGCCTTTCCAATCCGCAACGATTTTATGAGCGCGCTCCAAAACCGCTGCCTGCTCGTCTGCGCCTTTCCAAATCGGCACGAGCACGGCTTCCAACGGCGCAAGCTTGGGCGGCACCACGAGGCCGTTGTCGTCGCTGTGCGTCATGATCAGCGCACCGACGAGCCGCGTCGACACGCCCCAGCTCGTGGCCCAAACGTATTCTTGTTTGCCCTGCTCGCTGAGATATTGCACGTCAAACGCTTTGGCAAAATTTTGCCCGAGATTGTGCGAGGTGCCGGCTTGCAGGGCTTTGCGATCCTGCATCATCGCTTCGATGCAATATGTTCTGATGGCGCCGGCAAATTTTTCCTTGTCGGTTTTGACGCCGGGAATCACCGGCACGGCCATGTAGCTCTCCGCAAACGTTCGGTAAATCTCGAGCATTTGCAGCGTTTCTTTTTCGGCGTCGTCGTAAGTCGCGTGCGCAGTGTGGCCTTCCTGCCAGAGAAATTCTGTCGTGCGCAGGAACAATCGCGTCCGCATTTCCCAGCGCACCACGTTCGCCCACTGGTTGATCAAAATCGGCAGATCGCGATAAGATTGAATCCAACGTTTGTACATCGACCAGATGATCGTCTCAGAGGTGGGACGTACAAAGAGAGGTTCTTCGAGTTTCTTGCCGCCGCCGTGCGTGACCACGGCGCATTCCGGCGCGAAGCCTTCGATGTGATCGGCTTCCTTGCGCATGAAACTCTCGGGAATGAACAATGGGAAATAAGCGTTCACGTGGCCGGTTTCTTTGAAAAGTTTATCCAAACCGGCCTGCATCTTTTCCCAAATGGCATAGCCGTTGGGCCGAATCACCATGCAGCCTTTTACCGGCGCATAGTCGGCCAATTCCGCCGCCGCGATCACATCCTGATACCAGCGCGAATAATCTTCATCGCGTTTAGTGATGCGACCGCCGCTTTTTAGCTGTTCGCTCTCCGCTCCTGAGCTGTTTTGCGCTCCTGCATTATTTTTTTGCGCCATCGTTTTTCCAAAACAAAAAAATATGGACAGTTCATGCGATTGTCCTTTCCCATCCCAAAACAGGCTGCGCCCGTCGGGAGAGCTCCGCTCAACTGTCCATTGAAGTTCTAATCGGATTACCTATCCAAAACAAGTAGATAAAATATACCACTCATCAAGGTTTTTGTCAAGGAGTTTGTCTGGTTAAAGGGTTTTGAATTGTAAATATGTACACCGTTTTTGCGGGGCTGATATTCTTGAAATTCGAGTCGCATCATCAAAGCAGCGGCGGGGTCTTCTTGCTCATTTCATGTGATGGGATCACTGGAATAATTTTAAACTTTATCCGGGTTCTCATCCGGCGTCACGGCAGCGTTTTTGAGCCGATTATGCCATCCGTACTCCTTTAACCGCCGATACAACGTCGCCTTTGAGAGCTGCAAAATTTTGCAGGCTTGCTTTTGATTCCACTGCGTGTCTTGCAGGATTTTGAAAATGTAGGCTTTTTCCACCTCGGCCAAACTGCCTTTGTGATATTCCCGATCCGCCTTTTTTATCACGTTCATTAAGGTTTGCGGCTGCGCGATCGGCGCCGGGAGATCGTTGGGTTGAAGCATTTCATTATTCGACAAGGTCACCGCATGTTCGATAGCATGATCAAGCTCGCGGACATTGCCAGGCCAATGATATTGCAAGAGGCAGCTTTGAGTTTCTTTGGAAAGCTGCAATCTAGGCCGATTCATACGCTGTGTATGCTTTTTGAGAAAATGTTGGGCCAGCAGCAAAATATCCTCGCGGCGCTCGCGCAGCGGCGGGATGTGCAGCGGGATGACGTTGAGACGGTAAAAAAGATCCTCGCGAAAAGCGCCAGTTTGCATTAATTGCCGAAGGTCGCGGTTGGTGGCGGCGATGACCCGCGCGTTGACGCGATGAATTTGCGTGTCGCCCACCCGGCGCAGCTCCCCGGTTTCGATAAAACGCAGCAGTTTCACTTGAATCGACAGCGGGGTGTCGCCGATCTCGTCCAAAAACAACGCGCCGCCGTCGGCTTCTTCCGCCAGGCCCCGCTTGTTGGCAATCGCGCCGGTAAACGCGCCGCGCACGTGGCCGAACAGCTCGCTCTCCAAAAGCTGCTCCGGCAGCGCGCCGCAATTTACGGCAATAAACGGCTGCTCGCGCCGGTGGCTCAGTTGATGAATCACGCTGGCAACGAGTTCCTTCCCGGCGCCGCTTTCACCGGTAATTAAAACCGTGGCGTCGGTTCCAGAGAGTGCGGCAATAGTTTGCAACAGCGACTCCATGCTTTCGCTCGCGGCGACGAGATTTTCAAAGCCGTGGGTTTCGCGCATGCGCTGCTCCAACTGGCGCACGCGCAAGCGCAGATGATTGTGTTCGAGCGCCTTGCGCACCGTGAGCAGCAATTCGTCATTCTGAAACGGCTTGGAGATGTAATCGTAAGCCCCCTCTTTCATCGCTTGCACTGCCGTGTCGACGGCGGCAAAGGCGGTCATCAGCAGCACCTCGGTGTCAGGCGAGCATTGCTTGATCTGGCGCAACACTTCGAGACCGCTCATTTTTTCCAGACGCAAATCGCAGATGACGAGATCATAAATTTCCTTCTCAATCAAACGGATCGCTTCTTCGCCGGATTTGGCCTCTTGCACTTGATATTGCGCGACCAGGAGGTTGCGGGCGATGCTATGGCTGACGTGAGGCTCGTCATCAACGACTAAAATTCTGATCATAAAATGAAGGCAGCGATGTCCAAATCAAAAATCTCAAGCTACGCTTAAAAGCAGGTAATTAATAATTCGCGCCGGGCGGATGAATACAGCGTGGGAAATTTTGCGAGGCTCTGCTTTCACGGTGGGCGATACTGGAATTGAACCAGTGACCTCCAGTTTGTGATACTGGCGCTCTAACCAACTGAGCTAATCGCCCGGATTTTCAGACATTCGAAAATAGGAAATCAGCGCTCAAAAGTCAAGTGAAATGTCGCGCCCTGAAAATGCAGGTGTTTATTTTGAAAAAAATAACCCCCTTGTTGCCATCATATTTCAAAAAAGCAACGCTTGATGAGATTCCCCAAATTGGCCTTTGGCCTCAGTGGCCGCCGGAATGGCTGGCTGGTGCTGTTACGGGTTTGAGCAACTCTGCTACTGGAGCCGCGCCGGTATGAGTCACCCGCTCGGGTATCGGCGCCACACTGAGGAGGCCGGTCAAAGATTGCTTGACTTGGAGATCAAGCCGGTAACTTCTTTGCAAGGCCGTGATGAAATCTTGCTGAACAAAAAGCTTGTCCAGAATGTCCATCTCTTCGCGATACCGGCGCAAGCGATGCGTGTAAATGTCGTACCGGTTTTGATCAATGTAACTTTGCCGAGGCAGGTTGGTCATTTTATGGCTCAACGTTTCGATGGAGCCAGATAAACCCGCCATCATTTGCTGGCACTTCTGTTCGGCCTCCAGGCGCCTCTTCAAGAAAGCCACGCTGCAACTGTCCAACGTCCGGCAGACACTGCTCAAATACTCGCCGGCCAAATCGAACCGGTTTTTGCGGATGAATTTCTTCGCTTCTTCGAGCTTTTGCCTGGCGCCGGCCAACTCGTATTTCAGATAAGCCTCGGCGCCGTTGCTCTTCAGATCAGCCAGTAAATTCTCAGCCCGGTTCAGTTGGTCGGTCGGCGAATCGGCGCAGCCGGCAACAAACAGGGCCACCATCGCAGCGCCGGCTGTAATCAACCGGCGGGCGGCACGGGATAATTCTGCACGCATGGTTAACTTCTCCATACCTCATACGTTCACTGCACCTCCTTACCCTACAACCCCAAAACTCACTCCGCAATGTGTCCACCTATCTCGTTCACCCGCCGATTCACAAATGAAACCAACCTCCTCAAGTTGGACATTTATGAAACGAACGGATTAAAACCAGCCTCCGTCAGGCCGCTTCGAGAACTTGGCAGACAACCATTCAGGCAAGTGCGAAGATTTCCACCTCGCGCTTGGCCAAATGGCGATAGTTATCGTGCAGGAATCGCGCTGAAACACTACCCTGAGCTTCAGCCGATTCCCCGGTTTTTCCTCCTCTAAAGAAAAACCGGCATTTCCTCTAAAAAAAGAAGTTTGAACCAACGGTAAGGGGGCTGGAATGGCAGGATGTTTGTATGAGCAGTGCAACCCGGCTACGTTCGCCACCGTTTTTCTGCATGAACTACGGTCTTTGTGCCGAAGCCGGGGTCGTCCAACCCGTTTACAGCTAGAACTTTTGTTGCTTGGTTACTCGGGAACTGCGATTTTTAACGCCTAACCTGTTTTTGCCAGGGAAAACTGGTCAAAAAAAATCCCTTCAAGTACTACAGAAGGGATTTCTTAAATTTTAAAAAAGCTTTTTCGGCTGCAGAGGTGAGCACTTCTGCTCTGCCATTCCCCGAGGTGACGTTCCTTGGAAGGAAAACTTGGATGACCATGGCGTTCAGGTTTCGGCGTTATAAAGCGTTTTTCAGCGCGTTTTTTGTTCGAAATAGCTGAAAGTGTCGAAATATAAGAAATAAAATGGCAGAAAGCAAGGAAAAAATGTGGCAAGATTGAAATTTTTTTGTTTTTGAGCTTTCTGGCTTCAAAAAATACTTTCTGTGCTAAATTTTGATTTTACCGAAAGTTGAACTTTACAGCTCAAATTGCTGCAGAATCTCTTTCGTCCAATGTCCGATAAAATCGGCCCGACATAACAAAATTGACGATGGCCGCGACGATTTCATCAATCACGCGGTCGGGTACCCCATCAGGATGCCGGGATTGCAACCGCATATCACAAATATCGTTGACATAATCGACCACGACAAACCGGCCATCTGCCGTCAGTGCGATCTCAGCCGAGAAGAAATCCAAGCGGGAAACTTTGGCAATTTTTTTGATGATCGCCCGCATGGGTGAAAGATAGAACGCGGTTTCTTCGGTTTGTTTTACCAAGCGATATATATGGGTAACATCATTCCACCAAGTTAAAAACGTTTTCCCAAGCACGAAATAGACGCGGAACCAACCGCGCTCATCACCCAAAATTGCCGGCTCGATTTTTTCCTGCAAAAGAAATTTTTGATCATGTTGGCTCTGCCGCGCTTTTAAAACATCGGCCAAGGTTTCCGCGCCGACGACCACGCCAGCGCCGCCGCCGCCCACGGCTGGCTTGATGATGAACGACCGGCCAAGCCGAGCCAAATCCGTAATTTTGATTTCCGGTTCGCTTTTGTAAGGCGAGAGAATTATCGTATACGGCACATTCAAACCGGCGGTGAGAAACTCAAGATGCATCGTGGCTTTGTCGAGACAGCGTTTGAGAAAACGATAATGATTGATGATGCGCGTCTCACCGGCCGCAACAAGCTGGGCGAGCGGCTCGAACTCCCGGCGCGCGTCGGAACCGCGGTCAAGATAATGGCGAAAAACAATTTTCTCGTTGAAATATTCGGCGGTGAGGTTGGCAACATTGGTTGGATTGACAATACAGATTGAAAGGCCGCGTCCTTTGCAGGCGCGTTCGAGCTTGCCGACAAATTCAGCATCGTATTCCCACTCCCAAGCGATGCCGAGGTCGACAAGATGAACGCCTGTTCTGCTCGTTGGGCCTTCTGTAATGATGTTCTGGAAATCCCCGGTGCTTTTCAAAACGTCGGTTGCAGCGTTGGTCAAGTTTCATCCTTAAAATTGTGTCCGAATTTTAAAATAACGAATCGGACTGCGATTTGCAACAACTTTTCCCAAAGATTTTTATTGCGATTCTTTTTGTGACTGGTTATATTAAAATTCGTGTTGAAAGTCGTCGTTTACACTTGCTTTGAAGTCCCAACAAACCAACCCCGATTTCCGTCGCTCTCTTGGGAAAATCAAAATCGAGTTGGTCAGGAGTTATAGTTTATGCGGAAGTTTATCGTTGTCAGTGCCGTCATCTTTTCCCCTTTGGTTCAGCCGTTGCTTGCCCAAACTTCCAAAGAGAAAAATGCCGAACCCAACCATTATTTGAATCCCGGCTCTTTTGAGACCTTCGATCTGTTGCAAAATTATTATCAACAGCAAACGCCTCAAGACAAGAAAGCCCCGGCGCGCGCCGGCGTCGAATCAAACGATCCAGCCAAATTGCTCAATCAAATTCCAGGAACGTTTCCCCTCGAGGGGCCGATTGATCCGGCGGAATATATCGTCGGGCCCTCGGATGTGTTGGCCGTCACCATCGGCGGCGTGGCGCCATTTTCGCATACCGGGGCCGTCACGCCGGAAGGAACGTTCGTGATTCCGCTGGCCGGCGAAGTCGCAGTGGCCGGCGCGACCCTGGCGGAGGCCAAAAAAAATATCCGCGACGTCATGCGGAAACGTTATAAAACCGCCGAGATCGGCGTGCATTTGCTGGCGCTGCGGACTTTTAAAGTTTCAGTGGTTGGCGCCGTGGCCGCTCCCGGCGCTTACACCGTCGCTCCGGTCGACCGCGTTGATCACGTCGTGGATCTTGCCAATCTCGACGCCTCCAATTTGAAAACCACTTCGGAAGCGCCGGGAACTTCTTTAAAGCCCGTCACAAAACCGCCACCGCCGATCTCGCGGCGCAATATCAAATTGCTCCGCGCCAAGGGCGATACCATCACCATCGATCTCGTGCGCTATCACACAACCGGCGACACACGATATAACCCGTATCTCCGCGACGGCGACGTGATTATCGTGCCGGCGGAAAATTTGCTCGGCAACAGCGTCGGCATTTACGGCGGCGTGCGCCAGCCCGGCGTTTTTGAATTTCACCCCGGCGACAGCTTGCAAGCCCTGCTGCGCATGGCGCAAGGCCCGACGGCGCTTTCGGATCTCAAGCAGATCGAGATCGTCCGCTTTTTGCCGGATGGCCGGCAGCAGGAAATCATTCAGTTCAATCTTAAAGCGGGACAAAATGGCCACACGCCGGATATGGCTTTGCAGCGCAATGATCGCGTTTTTATCCGCGAAAATCCGGAATTGCGAAAGGAGCGCATGATTCGCATTTCCGGCGCCGTGGCGCGGCCCGGCGAGTACGCGCTTGTTCATGAGCGCAACATGCTCTCCGAAATGATCGAACGTGCCGGCGGCTTCAATGCCGATGCCTCGATTGCAGAATCCAAAATCATTCGCACGTATCAAAATCCGGATGAGCAGCTCAAGAATCCCGATTATGCGCGCCTGCTCGAAATGCGGCTGACCGATCTCAAAACCGCAGACCGCGATTATTTCAATTATGAATCGGCGCTCAAGCGCGGTTTCGTCGCCGTCGATTTCCCCCGGCTGTTCAATCATCATGACAAAGCCGCCGACATCGAAATTTGGGATGGCGATGAAATTTACGTGCCGACCCTGCGCCAAACTATCAACGTCTTTGGCCAGGTGATCAGCCCCGGTTACGTCACATTTGTGGAGGGAATGGAAACGCGCTATTACATCGAAAAGGCCGGCGGTTTCAGCGCCACCGCCGACCACGACAAGGTGCGCATTTTAAAACGCGAGACCAACGCCTGGCTGAAACCCGGCGAGGGCAAGCTTGAACCCGGCGATCAGATTTTTGTGTCGCGCAAAATTCCGCGCCCGTTGTCGGCTTACTTTACCGCCGCCCGGGATGTTTTGCAAACCACAGCCAGCTTAGCAACCGTTTATTTGCTCTACCGCCAAGTGACAAAATAATCATCAAAACCATGCCGCAACAAATCAACTTTTGGGATTACCTGCATACTTTGCTTAAATGGCGAAAGTTTATTTTCCTCAACGTCTTTATCGTTGCCGTTGTCGCGTTGTTGATCAGCTTTTTGTTGCCCAAAGAATATTACGCCAGCACCTCGATTCTGCCTCCTAAACAAAAAGGCTTATTCGGCGGCTTTCCAGAAGTTTCCTCGCTGCTCCGCAATCTGCCCGGCGTCTCATTGGGCGGCGGAGCGGGAACGGATTTATATAATTACATCACCATTTTAAAAAGCCGCACCGCGCTGGAACGTGTGGTGGAGCGCTTCGATCTCATCAAGGTTTATGAGATCAACAAGCCGTCGATGGAAAAAGCCGTCAAGGCGCTTAAACAGCATCTCGCCTTCAAGATCGAAGAAGAAGGCTCGTTGAGCATCGGCGTGACTGATCGCGACCCGCAGCGCGCCGCCGAAATGGCCAATTATCTCGTCGAGCTTTTGCAGCAGCTCAACATCGAGTTGAATACCCGTGAAACGCGAAGCAATCGCGAATTTATCGAGCGCCGCATTGAAAAAAATCGCGCGGATTTAACGGCAGCGGAGGAAGCGATCAAGAAATTCCAGGAACATCACGGCATCATCATGATGCCGCAAGAGCAGCAAGCCTCCATTTCCGCCATCGGCCAGCTTTATGCTGAAAAAACCAAAAAAGAAATTCAACTCAACTTGCTGGAGCGTTCGCTGGCGCGCGACAATCCCATCTTACAATTAACGCGCAACGAGCTTGACGCGCTTTCTGCCAAACTCAAAGATGTTCCGGATCTCGGCATGGAATACGCGCGGCTTTATCGCGAATACGTGATCCAAAATCGCATTCACGAAGTCATCGTGCCGTTGTGGGAACAAGCCAAGTTCGAAGAACAACGCGATACGCCGACGCTTTTGGTGCTCGATCAAGCCGTTGCGCCGGAGCGGCATGTCTGGCCGAGAAAATCGATCATCACCCTCGTTTTTGCGACGCTGGCTTTCATCATCAGCATCGCCATCGTTTTCCTGGCCGAGTATATCGCCAACCTGAAACAGGAAAATCATGCCGAATACGAAAAGCTGCAAAGCGTTTGGAGAGAATTTCGCCGCTTGATTCCGGGAACCGGGCCGGCCAAATCACATTCGAGTTGACCTCATGCCGGCGCACTCGCCCAAAGTCAGCGTGATCATCCCGCTGTTCAACGCCGCGCCATACATCGCCGCCTGTTTGGACAGCGTGCTGGCGCAAACGTTCGATGATTTCGAGATCATCGTCGCCGACGACGGCTCGACCGACGGCAGCGCCGACATCGTCGCGCCATATCGCCAACGCTATCCGGGAAAAATATTCATTGTGACGCATCCCGCTCGCGCCAATCGAGGCATCACCGCTTCGCGCAACCTCGCCATTCGTCACGCGCGCGGTGAATATCTGGCGTTTCTTGACAACGACGACTTGTGGCTGCCGGAAAAACTCGCCAGGCAAGTTAAAGTTCTTGAGACTTACCAGCAAGTTGCGCTGGTCTATGCTAAAATGGAATTCATCAACGCCGAGGGCCAAGCGATGGCAGTGAACGGCCTTCGCGCTTTTGGCGATGGCGCGCCCAATCAACCGTCGCAAATCTTTTCGCGTTTGTTGCGAAAAAACCCGATTCCCTCATTAACCGTTTTGGCGCGCAAACATTTCATCGAAGAGGCGGGGGCGTTTGACGAAACCATGCAGTACAACGAAGATCGTTTTGTCTGGAGCAAAATGCTTTACAACCGGCCGGCCTATTTTATCCCGGAAACGATGGCGCTTTATCGGGTGCATCCAACGAACTTCTCGAGAGAATTGGCAAAAGCGAAGGCCCACGCCGAGGCGGAATTTCAATACTTTTTTAAATTGATCGATTTTTTGCAGCATCAAAAAATAAAATCCTGGCCGCGTTCGGCTTTTGCGGTTGCTCTGTGCCTGTTTTTCATTCGCCTCTGGCTGTGGGGAACGCCGCGACATCAGCTTTTGAGGTATGCGCGCGAGTTGTTCAAACAATCGCCGTTTTTAAAATACCGCTGGCCTCTTTTCGGCTTGCTGGTGGGATTATTAGGCGGCCCGCGTCTCGGCGCCGCGCTCAAACGTCTTTACGGAACCAATTGGGCCGAGCATGCTGCGCCAACTGCTTAAAGACAGTTCTTTCTTTTCCGCGAGCCGTTATCTCATTTTGGGCCTGGGATTCGCGCGCAACGTGCTCATCGCCAAATTCCTCAGCCCGGCTGAATACGGCGTCTGGGTGATTATCATGCTGGTTTTAATTTACGGCGATCAGGTTCATTGCGGCTTGCGCCACCTCGGCGACAAGGAAATTCCCTTTCGCCGCGGCCGCGGCGAGACGACCGCCGAGCTGGCCAACAACATTTTGGGCGGCGTGATGCTTTTTTCCGTCATCGCATTTTTTCTTCTGGTCATCTATATTACTGTCACCAGCGGGAGAAGCGATGGCGCAAAAATAATTTTTTTGATCGCCGGCAGCATCATTATCGCGGATCAGGTCAATCGTTTTTATTACATGATCATGCGCGCCCATCACGAATTTGTTCTCACCAGCAAAATCGAATCGTCTTCCGAGTTGTTGCGCACTTTGCTATTAACCGCCGGCGTCATCTTCTTTGCGCTGCCGGGCGCGCTGATCGGAATGGCCGCCAGCGCCGTGCTGCTGGCGATTTATCTGAGTTGGCGAAACCGCATGGCCTATCGCCCTCGTTTGCACTGGCAAACGCTCAAAATGCTTTTACCCATGAGCCTGCCCTTATTCATCAACGGCTTGTTATTTATTCTGCTCATGAACTTGGATCGCTTGGCAGCCGCGATGGCGTTGTCGTCATACGAGCTCGGCTTGTACGGTTTGGCGGCTTTATTGGTTGCCGTTCCGTTCAACGCCGTGCAAGCCGTCGGCTTTGTCATTTATCCGCGCCTGAGCGAACAATTTGGCCGGCACGGCGACGTGAAAGAGGTCACGCCGTTTTTCTCAAAAATTCTCATGATGACGGTCTACCTGTCGCCGCTCATCGTCACCACCGTTTTTCTTGCCGCGCCCGCCGTCATCACGGGATTTTTGCCGGCGTACGCCGAAGCGATTCCGGCTGTTTTGATCTTGCTGCCGGGAGCTTACTTTTTCACGATTGTCCAGTTGCCCACCAGCTTCTTGGTCGCCACGGAAAATAATCGCCGCTTCATCATCATCGAAGCCGTTGTGATTCTAATCGCGGCCTTGGGCTTTCTGGCGGGATTGAAAATCGCGCCCACGATCATCACCGTCGCCATCGTGACCGCAGCCGGCTTTTTTCTTTTTGCCACGCTGTTATTGCTGGTTTGTTATAAAACAGCGGAATATCCGGCCTCGGCGCTGGTTAAAAATGTGCTGAAACTTTATGCGCCGTTTTTTTTCAGCATCGCGATTCTGATGGTTTTGTTCAAGCTGTTTCCCTATCCGTTCGATGGTGATTTTTACCAAAGCTTGAGGTGGTCGCTGCGGCAATGGCTGCTTTTCGCTATCAGTTATAGCGTCCTTTGGTTTTGGTTCATGCAGCGCCACGGCTATTGGGCGCGCTTGCGAAATGCTCAGTGACGCAACATTTATATTGCGTTACAATCATAGCAATAATGAGCATATTGACCGGTCAATTCAAACTAAAATGATAAAAACCGCTCCAACACTTGCACGGCCATCGCATTTCTTTTATGCCATCCCGTTGCTCTTCGCCGCCCTGGGTTTGGCGCTCATGGCAATTTTTAAAGAAGGCAACGTCCTGATGATTTTTGCCGGCGTCGCGTTTTTATTGGCCGTCATCAATCATCACTTCCGGCTATGGGGATTGATTGTGCTCATGCCGCTGGTTTACAGCGGCCTCGGCTTCGAGCTGTCGGGCTTTGGCCTTTTTGATCTCTACGCCATTTTTTTTATTTTGCTTTTCATTTTGCGCAAATTTTATGAGGGCCTGCGCTTTGATCGAGTTCCGGTTCTCGGCTGGACCGCCATCATGCTCGTGGCGTTTATCCCGAGCCTGTTGAACACAAGGCATTATGGCGCGAGCCTGCTCGGCTTTTTGCGCTTCTTGTATCCGATCATGCTCGCCTGGGCGTTTTATGATACCGTCTGGCAGCAGCGCAACGCCAAGCTGCTCCGAATGATTCTCTTCATCTTCGTTATCGAAACCGTTCTCATCGGCCTTTACGGCGTCTACGATGCGTACGCCAACCGCCCGCTGTTCAGCGCTTTTATCGGCCGCATTCAATTCGGCTTGTTTCCGGAAGTAAATTATTACGCTTCCTATTTAATGTTGGCGATTCCACTGGCTTATGCTTTTTTGTTGGCCGAGCCGGGGCGATGGCGTAAACTGCTTTTTTTATCGGCGCTCGCCTGTTTGTTTTTTTCAATCGTGCTCACGGTATCGCGTTCAGCCATGGCGACGATGCTGGCAATTTTTCTCGTGTTCAGCTTTTATCTATTTCGCCAACTTGCCGGCGTCAAAAAATTTTACAGCCTCGCCCTATTGGCCGCTTTGCTAACCGTTGTCGGATTGACCGTCTTCACCGAAACCGGCCGTAAAACCGTCGACGTCATCGCCCTGGTGCATCGCGTGCAATCGGCATTCAGCGGTCGCGACGTCTCGTTTCAGCAGCGCTTAAAAATTCTTGAAGTCGCCACCCGCATGGTCTCCGCTCATCCGGTCGCCGGCGTCGGACTCGGCACGTTCGAGCGAGTTTATAATGATTATCAAGGCGGCAGCCTCTCGACGCTGTCGGCGCGCTCGACGCATAACACGCCCTTGCGCATGTTGGCCGAAACCGGCGTTCTCGGATTTTTAGCCGGCGCTGTTTTCATTTTCAGTTTGATCTGGTATCTGGTGAGCGCCTGGCGAACCGTGATCTCACCGTATTGGAGAACCACGCTGCTGGGCTTGATCATTTCCGTGCTGGCTTATCTGCTCTTGAGCTTGACTCTCGATCAACTCAACGATCCGCCATTTTGGATGATCACAGCGCTGGCGTTGGTGGCAGCGACGCTGGGGCGCGAAGGCGTTCTGGATTCTCCAGATTAAGCAGATGTCAGAAAGTTGGAATACAACTCTAAAATTTTATCGCGACTAAATCCCTCCACTGATTGAAGAATCCCACTGATTTTTTTAAAATTATCGGTGGGGTTCTTCAATCAGTGGGGGAAATTTAAGGTTGCGACAGACTTTAGTTATTAGCTTGCCTGAAAACCTGAAGTAACTTTTTACGTTCGTGGAACAGGCTATAGTTTTATGGCGCGCATTTTATGCCTCAACCCGGGACAGGACGTTGGCGGCGCAGAGGTTTATCTCGCAAATGTGGCCCGGCATTTGGCCGCTCGCCACACGCTCCATCTGCTGGCGCATCCTTCGACCGACATCGTGGAATATTTCCAACGCGAGTTGCCGGACATTCCTTTGGAAACTTCTCCGATGGCTTACTCCGGCTTGCCGCGCTTGCTGGCAAAAACCCGCCACCTCATCCGTCAACACCGCATTGAGCTGGTGCACATCAATGGCCGCCGGCAGATCGTTCTGGCGCCTTTTCTCAAGCTGTATGAACCTCAAATCAAGCTCACGGCGACTTTTCATTCGAGTTACTTCAATCAAGATGAATCCTTGCTCAAAGCGTTAAGCCTGTGGCTGCTGCATCTGGCGCCGCTGCATTTTTGTGATCGCATCATCGCCGTCTCGCAAAAAGTTTATCAGGAACGGCAATGGCAGTTGGTTCCAAAAAGAAAACTCCGCTTGATCAAAAATGGCATCGACGTGGAACGCTTTTCGTTTTCAGAGCCGGCGCGGTTGCAAATGCGCCAGGAAATTCGGCAGCGCTACGGTTTAAATGAAGCGTTGGTGATTGGTGAAGTGGGAAGATTGGTGCGAGGAAAAGGGCAGCACATTTTGCTCGAAGCGGCCGCGCGTTTGCGGCGGAGCGGATATGAACTCAAAGTTTTGCTCGTCGGCGACGGCCCCAGCCGAACCGAATTGGAGAACTTATGCCGGAAGCTTCAGATCGATGCCCAAGTGATTTTCACCGGCCAGCAGCCGGACACCAGGCCTTTTCTCGCCGCGATGGATATTTTTGTTTTGCCGTCTTTGAATGAAGGCTTGCCGCTTTCTCTGCTGGAAGCGATGGCGATGAAATTGCCGGTGATCGCAACTCGCAGCGGCGGCATTTCAGAGCTGCTCGATGACGGAAAAACCGGCCTTTTAGCGCCGGTTGATGATGTCAACGCCTTGACGCTTCGTTTAACGGAATTATTAAAAAATGCAGCGCTGCAACAACAACTGGCGCGCGATGCTCAAGCCCACGTCCGCGCTCAGTTTGATCAACGCCAAATGCTGGCGCTGCATGATAGGGTGTTTGATGAAGTACTCAAGAATTTAACTTTATGACCCCAGAATAAAAAAGCGGCTCACAGAAATTAAACTTTTAGAATTCAATTCAGTGGGATTTTAAATTTAGTGGGCGAAAAAATTACTGCCACTTTAATATCTACGCGCCGGTTTTATTTCTCTTCATCAACATCCGATAAACCGCATGCAGCAAAATTTTGACATCCATCGCCAAAGACATGTTTTCCACATAGAAAAAATCATATTGCAGTTTTTGCTTCACGCCTTCCAGCGAACTGTGATCAGCGTCTTGAACCTGCGCCCAGCCGGTGAGGCCGGGCTGCACTTTGAGACGCCGCATGTAAAAGGAAACTTCTTTTTTCAGCTTCTCAACAACACGAGGCCGCGCCGGCCGCGGCCCCACCAGGCTCATTTCGCCGCGGAGAACGTTGAGAAATTGCGGTGTTTTTTCCAAATTCCATTGCCGCAAGAACCGGCCAATTCGCGTGATTTCAAGATTATTTTTTCCGGTTGCCGGCCTTCCGTTTGCATTGAGCGGCGCTTTTTTCTTGACACGAAATCTGATCAGCCTGAAAATTCGCCCGTCTTTGCCGACGCGTTTTTGCCGGGAGAAAATCGGCCCGGGTGAATCCAACCGAATGGCTGCCGCGAGCAGCAGCCACAACGGCAAGCCGACCGCGAGCACAGCCAGCGAAACCGCCACATCCAAAAGCCGCTTGCTGCGCCGCTGCCACAGCGGCATGATTTGCGGAAAAATCTCGATGAGCGGAAATCCATAAATCTGGTTGGTGCGCGCCTGTCCCATCACGATGCTGTAAAGATCGGGAATGATTTTCAACGTGACCGGCAGTTCGGTGCATTGATTGACCACTTCGGTGACCTCGCGCCGGTGAAACATGTCAAGCGCGATCAGCACATTTTCGACGCGCTGCTCCTGAATGATCCGGCCCAGCTCGCCGATCGAACCGATGACCGGCGCCTCGCCGTAAGCTTGATGCGCCTTGGGCGTCTGCACGTCAACGAAGCCGACGACGCGATAGCCCAGCGCCGGAAAGCGCTTGATTTTGTCGAGCAGCGCCCGCGCCTTTTTGTTCCAGCCGACGATGAGCGTGCGGCGCACGCCGATGCCGGCTTCCAGCAAACGCCGCTGCACGGTGCGCAAAATGAGGCGGCCATTGGCGACCATAAAACTCATCAAGAGCCAATACGTCACGATCAGCAAACGCCCGCGCGTCGGCGTCGTCGTGAAGTCCCGCTCAAAATCAAATGTCAGCAGGAAAATCAAAACCACGCCGAAAAAAACCGTTTTAACGATTTTCACCAATTCGTCAAAACGCGAATGCGCATACCAGGCGCGATAAAGCCCGAAAAACAAAAACAGCACGAACCAAAAGGCGGCGATCAAAACGGCGCTGGTGAAAAGTTGTGTTGAGTCAGTGATCGTGTAAAGTCCCATTTTTCCGCGAAACCAGGCCCAGAGCAAAAACGAAGCGGTGATGGCCGTCAAATCACTGGCGCCGAGCAGCACGCCTTCGATGACCCGCGGCATGATGATGGCGTAATCGCGGTTTTTCGCATTGAAGAGATAGCCGTGCTTTTGAAAAAAATAAAACACCGCCCAGAGATGCTTCCAACTGACGGCGCGAAAAAAATTCCGCGTGATGCGCCGCTCGTAGTGCATGATCGTGGCGTTCGGATAATAATAAACCTTCCAGCCGTGCGACTGCGCCCGCAAGCAGTAATCGACGTCTTCCGGGCCGTAAAAAATATTTTCATCCAGAAATCCGACTTCAGCGATCACCTCGCGGCGAATTAACTGGCAGGCGCCAATGACGTAATCCACTTCGCGAATCGAGTTGTGATCCCAATCGGCCATCACCTGATCGCGCAGCGTGCGGCTGTTGCGAAAGAGGGGAATGAATTGCAAGCGCCGCAGCAGCGGCGTGAAGATCGTCGGAAAGCGGCGGCAGGTGAGCTGCAAAGCGCCGTCGGGGTCGATCATTTTGGCGCCGACGATGCCGGCGTCCGGCGTGCTGCGGGCGAAGGCCGCCAAATCGTCGATCGCGCCGGGCAGAACTCGGGTGTCCGCGTCCAAAATTAAAACAAAATCGCCCTTGGCGACGCGCAGCGCTTGATTGCGCGCCGGCGCGACGCCCCGGTTCATGGCGTTTTCAATAAGCCGGACTTTCGGAAAACGCTGATGCAGCATCTCGACCGTGCCATCGCGCGAGCCGTTGTCGACCACAATAATTTCGAAATCGACTTGGCGCGTGCCGGTGTAAATGGATTCGAGGCAATCTTGCAACAGTTGGCGCGAGTTCCAGGTGATGATCGTGATGGAAACTTCGGGATGCCGCCTTGCACTCGGCGCGTAGCGACGCGCCGCCGGTATGTTTCTCGAAGCGCGATTGATTTTTTTATCTTCCATGCGTCAATTCAAAAGGGGCTTCCCCAAGAATAAAGAAATCTACCGAAAGAAACAATCAAAAACAATTCTACTGCCCCTTTCCCGCCAGCATCACATACACCGTGTGCAGCAAAATTTTGAAGTCCATCGCCAGCGACATGTTTTCGACATAAAAAAAATCGTATTGCAATTTTTGTTTGACGTCATCGATCGTGTTGTCGTACGTGCCTTTCACTTGCGCCCAGCCGGTGATGCCGGGCTGCACTTTGAGGCGGCGCAAATAAAACGGCACTTCTTTTTTTAATTTTTCAACAAAAAAAGGCCGCTCGGGGCGCGGGCCGACTAAACTCATCTCGCCGCGCAGAATATTGATGAATTGCGGAAATTCGTCCAACCGCCATTTGCGCAAAAACCGGCCAGCGCGGGTGATGCGCGAGTCATCTTTTTCCGCCCACTTCGGGCCGGTGAGCTGCTCGGCGTTTTGCACCATCGTGCGAAATTTAATGATCGAAAAAATCCGGCCATCTTTGCCGGCGCGTTCCTGCCGATAAAAAACCGGCCCACGTGAATCCAGCTTGATCAGCAAGGCCAGAATCAGCCAAACCGGCGAACCGAGCGCGAGAACCGCCGCGGCGAACGCGAGATCGAGCAAGCGTTTGAAGCGCCGTTCCCACAGCGGCATAATCTCCGGAAAAATCTCGATAAGCGGGAATCCGTAAATCTGGTTGGTGCGCGCCTGCCCCATCACGATGCTGTAAAGATCGGGAATGATTTTGATCGTCACCGGAAAGCCGGTGCATTGATTCACCGCTTCCGTCATCTCGCGCTGCTGGGAAATTTCGAGCGCGATCAGGACGTTTTCGATTTGTTCGCGCTGAATGAGACGGTTCATTTCAGCGATCGCGCCGAGCACCGGCACATCGCCATAAGCCTGATGCGCCTTGGGCGGGCGCGCGGCGACGAATCCAACCACGCGATGCCCGAGCGCCGGAAAACGATTGACTTTGTCGAGCAGCCCGCGCGCTTTGTCATTCCAACCGACGATCAACGTCCGGCGCATGCCGATGCCGGATTCCAACATGCGCCGCTGCACGGTTCGCAAAACCATGCGGCCGTTGGCCACCATGAAGGTCATTAAAATCCAGTAGGTGACGAAGAGCAGGCGGCTGAATTTCGGCGGGGTGGTTAAATCCTGCACTTCGGCGGTAAACAGAAAAATAAAAATCACGCCGAAGAAAACGGTTTTCACCAGCGTGACCAATTCGTCAAAACGTGAATGCGCGTACCAGGTTCGATAGAGGCCGAAGAATAAAAACAGCAAAAACCAAAAAGCAAACATCAACAAGGCGCTGGCCAAAAGTTCGAGGGGATCGGTAATCGTGAAAAGGCCGAATTTCCCGCGCACCCAGGCCCAAATCAAATACGAGCCGACGATGGCGGAAAAATCGCTCAGAAAAAGCAGCGCGCGCTCGATGGCGCGCGGCATGATGATGGCGTAATCGCGGCTTTTGGCGTTGAACAGATAGCCGTGCTTTTGGAAAAAATATAAATTCGCCCAGAACCGCTTCCAGCTTCTGGCGCGCAAAAAATTTCCGGACCGGCGGTGGTGATGATAGACCGCCGTCACCTGCGGGTAATAAAAAATTTTCCAGCCGTGCGCCTGCGCCCGCAGGCAATAATCGGCGTCTTCCGGGCCGTAAAAAAATTTTTCATCCAGCCAGCCGACTTCTTCGATCACTTCGCGGCGAATAAGCTGGCAGGCGCCGAGGACGTAATCGACTTCGGCGGTCGATTGGTGATCCCAATCCGCCATCATCTGTTCTTGCAGCAAACGGCTTTTGCGAACGAAGGGAATAAATTGCAAGCGCCGCAAAAGCGGCGTGAGAATCGTGGGAAAGCGGCGGCAGGAAAGCTGCAATTTGCCGGCGGCATCGACGATTTTCGCGCCGACGATGCCGGCTTCCGGCGTGCTTTTAAGGAAATCCACCAGCTCAACAACGTCGTTTGGCGTGAGACGGACGTTGGCATCCAGCAGCAAAATAAAATCGCCGGACGTTGCTTGCAGCGCTTGATTTCGCGCCACGGCAACGCCGCGATGACGCGCATTCGTGATAAACTTTGTTTGCGGAAAACGTTGTTGCAGCGATTCAACGCTGCCGGTCTTCGCGCTGTCATCAACGACGACGACTTCAAAATCGATCCGGCAAGGCGTGGAATAAATTGAATTGAGGCAGTTTTCAAGAAGCCGAGGCGAGCTCCAGTTGACGATCGCAATGGAGAGTTCCGGAGGCCGTTGGGTGGAATGTCCGTCGCCGGCTCGTCCTTTAGCCGTTGCCATCTGCTGACGGCGGTCGGGTGAGACGGTTAAAACCTCATGAAGCTGCTTGTCGTCCATGCGCATGCTCAAAGTAAGCTCGTGCAGCGTCGTTTAGATAATTCAAACTCTCGGAAAGCGCGTGAGTCGGCAGGATAAAATTTGACCAACCGGCTCGCATGAAACGAAACCGGTTGATCGAAGCCATTGCGAATTTTATTCGTGCGGCGTGCGCAAATCAGCCGGAATGGCATTGGTGCCGCAGCCGAGGCGAATGATTTTCTTCCGGCCGTTTTTAACATCTCTCGTGGCGTTGCGCGTGTCGACCACGAGCTTTGAATGCTTCACAATCATCTCATAATCATACTTGCTGTGGTCGGTGGTGATGACGACGCAATCCACCGATTCCAGTAGCTTGGTGTCGAGTTTTTTTGAAGTGTAAACTTTTCCGCTCACGCGCAAGGTCGGGACGTACGGATCGTTGTACATCAAATGCCGGCCGCCGCGATTGGAGAGCAGCTCCATCACCTTGATCGCCGGCGAGTTGCGCGTATCGTCGACATTCTTTTTGAAGGCGACGCCAAGCATCAAAATTTTTGAATTGGTGATGGCGGCGCCGTGCAGGCTCAACGAGCGAATGATCAGATCCAAAACATAGTACGGCATGTTCTCGTTGGTCATCGCCGCCAGCTCGATGAAGTTCGTGTGAAAATCGAACTCTTTCGCCTTCCACGACAAATAATAGGGATCGACGAGAATGCAGTGGCCGCCGATGCCCGGGCCGGGAAAAAACGGCATGAAGCCGAACGGCTTGGTCGCCGCTGCTTCCACCACTTCCCAAATGTCGATGCCTTCCATGCGGTCGCAAAGCTGCGCCAGCTCATTGACCAGCGCGATGTTGACCAAGCGGAAAATATTTTCGAGCAGCTTGGTCATTTCCGCGGCTTTGGGCGACGAAAGCTCTTTGACGTCGACAATCACTTGGCGCGAGATGGCCGCGGCTAATTTGGTGCATTTCCTGGTCACGCCGCCGACGACGATCGGCGTGGTCGCGGTGTTGAATTTTTTATTGCCCGGATCAATACGCTCCGGCGAGAAGGCCAGATAAAAATCTTTGCCGGTTTTCAAGCCGGTTTCTTCCAAAATCGGCTGCACCACTTTTTCGGTCGTCTCCGGATAGGTGGTGGATTTCAAAATAATCAACTGCTCGCGGCGCAAGCCCGAGGCGATGCCGCGGGCGGAATCGACAATATATGAAACATCGGGGTCTTTCATTTCGGTAAAAGGCGTCGGCACGCAAATGAAAACGATGTCGCATTCGCCGATGCGGTCATAATTGGTGGCGCCGGAGAATTTGCCCGCTTTGACCAATTCTTTTAACTTGTTGCCGTCAACGTCGTCAATGTAATTTTCGCCGCGATTGAGTTTGGCAACTTTTTCTTCACTCACGTCGATGCCGAGAACATTATACCCGGCGGCCGCATATTCGACGCCAAGCGGCAGGCCCACGTACCCCAGGCCGAGGACGGCGATTTTCGCGGTTCTGTCCTCGATTTTGATTTCAAGACTCACAGGTGGTCTCCTTGAAGTTTTTTTAGTGCAAGAAGCAAATCGTTTGTTACAAAAGAATCAGCGGGCTGAAAAAAACAGAATCGTTTTGCCCAAAATTGTTTTGCCTATGTTTTATAATTCTTTTTATAAAAATCGAGATACTCGCCGCTTTTCAACTTTTCCCACCACCAGCGGTTTTTGACGTACCAGTCGATGGTAAATTCGAGCGCCGATTGAAATTCGTGTTTGGGCTTCCAACCGAGCGCCTGCAATTTGCTCGAATCCAACGAGTAGCGCCGGTCGTGCCCCAGGCGGTCGGTGACGAACGTCATCAGGCTTTTCGGCTGGTTCAACGCGGCGAGAATGATCTCGGTGATTTCGAGATTGTTGCGCTCGTTGCCGCCGCCGATGTTGTACACCTCGCCGTTCTCGCCGCGCTCGAAAATAAAATCAATGGCCTCGCAATGGTCTTCGACGTAAATCCAATCACGGACGTTTTTGCCGTCGCCGTAGATCGGCAGCGCCTTGTTGTCCAGCGCGTTGGTGACGAAGAGCGGAATGAGTTTTTCCGGATATTGAAACGGCCCAAAATTGTTCGAGCAGCGCGTCATGATCACCGGCACGCCGTAGGTCACGAAATACGAATAAGCCAAACGGTCGGCGCCGGCCTTGGACGCCGAATACGGGCTCGACGGCATTAAGGCGTCGGTTTCCTTGAAGGAGCCGTTCAAGATGCTGCCGTAAACTTCGTCGGTCGAAATTTGAATGAACTTTTTAATTTTATGCTTCCGCGCCGCTTCGAGCAAAACGAAAGCGCCGAACACGTCGGTGCGAATAAAATCATCCGGCGAGCCGATGGAGCGGTCGACGTGGCTTTCGGCCGCAAAATTGACGACAGCCTCGACCTCGGCCGTGAGTTGATTCACTAATTTGTCATCGCAAATATCGCCCTGCACGAAACGATAGCGCGGATTTTTCTCGAATTCGCGCAGGTTGTCGAGATTTCCGGCGTAGGTGAGCTTATCGAGATTGATGACTTCGACGTCGTTGCGTTTGCGCAACAGATAACGAATGTAGTTGCTGCCGATAAAACCGGCTCCGCCGGTGACCAAAAATTTTTGCATGTTCGCTCCGAAAAATCAATTCGGCGACGTGTAACGTTTTTAAAAGAATTTAAAAAATTTACGGAATAACCGCTTAAAAGTCAACTCTTATGCGGAATTATAAGGGGGATTTGTACCCGCACCAAATCAGGCTTGCGGAAGCCGGCGTTTTATTGAAAACATTCTATTTTTTCAACAATTACTGGGTTTTCACCAGCCTCGCAAGCGCATATAAAGCTGCAAGCAACCGTGTTTCGCTGGTGTAATACTTTTGTAGTGCTCAAAAATAAACTTTTGCAAATCGGCCTTATCAGCGCGCACCGCCAGCAGTTCGGTGTATTCGTCTCCTTCACGCGCATTTTTCGCCAATAGCCGCAGCTCCGGCAGTGTCAAAGGCAACGACACAAAAAAAGCCAGCTCAGGCTTGCGATGCAGCCGATTTTCCGCCAAGCCGCAGCAAATAAAATCCCCGAGCAAATCGGCTTGAAGGCCGGCCTCGGCTTGCATCTCGTCTTGGATGGCAAAAAAAACATCGGGGATGCCACAGTGCGCATGTTCGTCAGGATGAACGTGCCCGCCAATGACATCCAGCCCGCCGGGGGCTTCACCAACATGCGCGCTGCGGCGAATAAACGGCAAGTAGCCGTCGGCAGTTTCAATGATCGCGCTGATGCCGAGAGCGCGCACCGGGCCGGTTTCACCCAAGCTCGCAATCAACTCCTCGGTATGCGCGTTGCTGAACAACAAGTCGCGATAGCAAGTGCGTGACAGCGTCAATTGCAACACGCCGTCATGTTCGCGAAAATTTTCAAGCCGGCACAGCGCGCCGTTGAAAAGATGCTGCTGGCCGCCGGTGATGCGCTGCTCCCAAAACTCAACCGCGCGGCCCGAAAACTCGCCGGGGAAAATATATTCTACCGGTTGATAATCAATTTGTACTTGCGACGGAGACCAGCTTCCGGAGAGATGAATGCAAAAACTGTTGTGAGACATATTTTGATCGCGGTGGGTAAACAACAAGCAGTTTTCCAGCAACAAGCAACCAGCAACGAGCATCCAGCCTCACACAAACACTTTATGCGCTTTCGCCAATTCCGCTGCGGCCGGCGTAATTTTAGCGCCCGCCGGAACTTTGAGGCGACGCTTTTCGAGGATCGCGCGGCGCACGTCGTTTTCAGTAATGAGCGACTTTAGTGGTTCCGCCGCCGGGCAAGCCGATAAGCCAAGAATGCGAACTTCATCGCCGGTTTTTAGCCCGGACGCATTCGCCTCGTCGAGATCGATGTGAAAATCGAGCACAAAACTTTCGTGCACGCGAATGAGAACATTGTCAAAAATCACCGTGCGCTCTTCGGAATTGGGCGAAGGCATTTTGGCAACCGGCGCAACGACGACGCGGTCGCGATCTTTGACGCCGAAATTTTTTGCATCCGCCGGCGACATGTGAATGTGACGCTGCGCAATGATCACGCCTTCCTTTAAATACAACTCGCCTTTCAGGCCGGCGAGACGCAAACTCGCCGAGCCGGTCAAATCGCCGGAATAGCGTACCGGTGGATCGATGCCGAGCAAAACCGCATCGCTGCGGGAAATCTCCAATTGCGTTTTCCCGCGCGTCGGGCCGACGATGCGGATTTTTTCAATTCTGCCTTTCGGCCCGGCAACGCTGAGTGTTTCATTCGCGGCAAACTGGCCTTTCTGCGAAATGTCGCGCAGCTTGGTGAGCTGATAGCCGGCGCCAAAGAGAGTTTCGAGATCGGCTTGCGCGATATGAAAGTGGCGATTGGAAACGCCGATGGGAATTGTGAGAGGCATAAGCAACTATAATGTTATCGTGACAATTGAATACCCACTAATTTGACGCTGAAATCGGAAAAGTGCAAGAGAAATTTTTACTCCGTTTTTCTTGACATTGGGAAAATTCTTGTTGCAATTGGAGAATAATTTCAATAATTTCCATTTAGAATGGAGATTATACGATTTATTTACCATTACCGTTGGAAGTTATTAATTTGGAGGCCTGATGAAAAGCTCGGATTTAAAAACGGTTATTGTGGAGCAAAACAAATTGCCAATCGAGCCGCGTCTGATTGCGCGTGAAGCTTTCCAAGAGGTGGAGGCTTGGCAGAAAGAAGCCGCGGTCACCGTAATCACCGGCTTGCGGCGCTGCGGCAAATCCACGCTGTTGCGGCAACTCCGGGAGCGGCATCCTGGCTATTATCTCAACTTCGATGACGAGCGCCTGGTCGCCTTTCGCGTCGAGGATTTTCAGAAGACGGACGAAATCTTTCATGAATTGTTCGGCGAACGCAACATTTATTATTTTGACGAAATTCAAAATGTCGAAGGCTGGGAACGCTTCGTCCGCCGTCTGCACGATTCCCGCAAAAAAGTCTGTGTGACGGGCTCGAATGCGCGGCTGCTGAGCCGCGAGCTGGGGACGCGGCTCACGGGCCGGCATCTGCCGTGCACGCTCTATACTTTTTCGTTCGGCGAGTTCTTGCAATTCAAAAATATCGAGATCGCTTCCGACGATTTTTTTACAACCGCCGGACGCGCCAAGCTGAAGCGCGCCTTCAATCTCTATTTCGAATTCGGCGGGATGCCGGAATTTGTCAAAACGGAAAACCGCAACTATATCAAGACGCTCTACGAAAACATTTTATATCGGGACGTGCTGGTCCGGCATGGCATCACCAATGAGAAAACCATGAAAGAGTTGATGCTGTTCACGCTCAGCAACATCGGCAAGCAGGTGAGCTTCAACAAATTGGCGAGCGTGTTGGCGCTGAAAAGCCCGACCACCGTCAAAGAGTATTATCATTATCTGGAGAACAGTTATTTGGCCGTCCTGCTGTCAAAATTTTCCCACTCGCTGCAAAAGAACATCTACGCCAACAAAAAAATCTACCTCGTCGATCACGGCTTCGCCGGCGTGCTCGGATTCCGCTTGAGCGACGATCACGGCCGGTTTCTCGAAAATGTGGTTTTGGTGGAATTACTGCGGCGTAAAAAAGAGTTGTTCTATTTTCAGGAAAAGCACGAATGCGATTTCGTGGTCAAGCAAGGCCGCGCCATGCGGGAGGCCATTCAGGTTTGTTATGAGATCAACGAAGACAATCAAGCGCGTGAATTCGACGGCTTGTTGGAAGCGATGCAGGCTTGTCGTTTGTCTGAAGGAATTCTCTTGACATACGATCAGGAGGATGAAACAACTAGCGCCGGCAAGAAAATACGCATTCTGCCGGTTTGGAAGTGGGTGCTTGAAAAATAAGCATTCACTGCAAACAGGTCTTTCTGCGAAATATCGCGCAACTTCGTCAGTTGATAATCGGAACCGAAGAGAATTTCCAAATCAACCTGCGCAAGATGAAAATGGCGATTGGGCACGCCGACGGGTATGGTGAGAGGCATAGCAAGTTTTATACTATGAGTAATTCATCGGCAATCCGCTTTTGAAGCCGAATATGACTTCCCTTTTGACGCACCACGGTCCAACCATCCCGCTGCAAAGCCTTAACGATTTGCGTATAGGGCAGGCTCGGCACCTTGTTCACAGTTCGATCTCCTGCACCACCGCGTTCTCTTCCAAAACCCAATCATCTTCAACCGGTTCCAAATAAAGCGCAATGGCTTCTCGGATATTTGTCAAAGCCTCGGCAATTGTCTCTCCTTCACTGATACAACCAGGTAACGAAGGAACGTAGACTGTATATCCCCCCTCATCACTGGTTTCAAGAATCACTTTGAATCGCATTAACTTGTCTCCTCATTAATCTGATTTTTGAATTTTAAGTGTTGCTTGCTATCTCCGCCGCGTCTTCACAAATTCACTTACCAGCTTATCCACCTGCTCGCCGCTCATCTTGTCCGCGCCGTATTTCTTTTCATCGCTTTCGCGGCTGGCAAGCCACGGCTTGTCGGCAGGCGTCGGCATCGGTTTCACCGAACCGCCCTTGCGCGAAACATCGGAAGACAAGGCTTTTTGATACGGAAACTCAGCGGCGCGGGTTGTTGAGGTCGGCAGCGTTGGCCGCCAGGCGCCGGTTTCGCGAATCATCGACAGCGGCTTGGTTTCCCAAGCCACGCGCTTGATGTTGATCAGATGCACCGGACCGATGTTGTCGCTGGTGATGTTGCCGCCATACGAGCCGCAGCCGAGCGTCATGCTCGGATCAAGCTCCGTCGTATAACCGACCGCGCCGATGGCCGCCGGCGAATTGACGATGATGCGAAACGCCGGTTTCTTCAGGCCAAATTGCAGCACGATGTCTTTGTCTTGCGCGTGAATCGCCAGCGTGTGGCCGCGGCCGCCGAAATTGAGCAGTTCCATGCAGCGGTCGCAGCCTTTTTGCCAGCCGTCTTCGATATACAGCGCCAAAACCGGCGAGAGTTTTTCGGCGGAAAGCGGGTATTGCCGCCCGACCCCGGTCAATCTCGCCACCAAAACGCGCGCGTCATCCGGCACGGAAAATCCGGCGGCGCTCGCAATGCGCTGCGGCGATTGGCCGACCATCTCGGCGTTAATACGAAACTCCGGCGTCACCAAAACCTTGGCGACTTTGTCGGCTTCGGCCTCATTGAGAAAATACGCCTTCTGTTTCTTCAACTCTTCGATGACGCGATCCGACACCGGCGCATCGACCACCAGCGCTTGCTCCGAAGAGCAGAGCGTGCCCCAGTCAAACGTTTTTCCGGCGACCGCATCGGCAACCGCTTTTGGAATATCGGCGCTGCGGTCGATGTAAACCGGCACGTTGCCGGGGCCGACGCCATAGGCCGGTTTGCCCGCCGAATACGCCGCGCGCACGAGGCCGGTTCCGCCGGTGGCCAGAATCACGGCGACGTCGCGATGGCGCATCAATTCATTCGTGCCTTCGTTGGAGGGAATCGAAAGACATTGAATCAGCCCCTCCGGCGCGCCGGCGCTCTCGGCGGCTTGGCGAACGGCGTGCACGGATTCCTGCGTGCAATTTTTCGCGCGCGGATGCGGCGAGACGACGATGCCGTTGCGGGCTTTCACCGCAATGATGCATTTGAACATCGCCGTCGAAGTCGGGTTCGTCGTCGGCACCACCGCCGCCACGACGCCAAACGGCTCGGCGATTTCGAGAATTTTCTTCTTCGTGTCTTCGCGAATCACCCCGACGGTTTTGAGGTCTTTGATATGCTCATACAAATCGCGCGTCGAGAATTGATTCTTCACCGTCTTGTCCGCGACTTTGCCGTATTTCGTCTCTTCGACCGCCAAGCGCGCCAAGCGCTCGCTCGCTTTAAATCCCGCCTCACACATCGCCGCGACGATGCGGTCAACCTGCTCCTGCGAAAACTCTTTGTAGCGCAGATAAGCCTCGCGCGCTTTGGCGACCAGGGAACGGACTTCCTGAATCGATTGAAGGTCTTGATCCATAAGAGGTGGCATACTCGCTCCGACTAATGCAAATCTCCGTTTTGCTCCTACTCCTACTCTTACTCCTACTCTTACTCTTACTCGCCTTTTACAATCTCCAAAAGCGAGTAAGAGTAGGAGTAAGAGTAAGAGTGAGAGAAATGACATTGGTTACTGTTTCAATTTAACAAAACCGCCCTAAGTTGCAAGTTGATTCTTGGACACTTACTGAAAAATTTTCTTGACTGAGGAGCATTTTTTTGCTATTATTCTCAATCAAACCGGCAAGAAACGATGGCAAAAACAAATCACTTCGTCAAAATTCTTGTCATCATCGCGATGGGAAACGCCTTCAGCGCCTGTGGGAATTTTATGACCTTGCAAACAGCAAAAGTGAGCCAGGGATGGCATCTCAGAGCCGGCGCCGGCGTGCTCTCAGATCAAACCAGAAAAGGCAAGTCTCAGGGAAGCGACGTCGCCGGGTTTGTTTCCCCAAGCTTTGGCTTGGGCCGTTCAATCGGGTTGGAGTTGGGAATTCCTTTGGGTTGGTATCTTGAAGATAGTTTTAGGAAACGCCGGCAGCCGCGTTTGTTTCCGGCCTATTTTGATTATGAAGACGGCAGGCATTTTTTCATTCTACCTTATTTCAAACTGGCGTCCAGTCAAGAGAAAAAGGATGTCGTAGCCGGGCTGATCGATCCCAGCTCGTTGACAGTGATTTACTCGCACGATTTCAATCACTGGACGCCTTATGTGTCTGTGAAGAAAATGTTCTTGTCCGGCAATCCCGCCTTGGACGATGTGCCGCGAAAAATATCCCGATACCAGGAAGACGGTCAATCGATTTGGGTTTTGGCATTCGGCGGTGAATGGAAGACAAAGTTCCAGCCGGCGCTGGAAATTGGCATCCTGCGAAATCGTCATCAGGAGCTTATTCTGAGCACGATTGATGTTGTCGTTTACGATCCGAATACGGGTACGTATAGAACTCAGGAAGAAATTACGCTCTTGCCGGGGGGCGACAAGAAAGTGCTGTATGATTTTTTTCTGGGGGTCAAAGTAACTTTTTAAAATTTTAACCGCGCCTAACTTTTGCCCAACCCGACTAGAAATTGTTTTTTTGACACGGGCTGAAAAATTTTCTTGACTAAAGCACTTTTTTTGATTACTATTGACCATTCATTTTAAAGGCGGCTGCTGATGGCAACCTAAATTTGAGGAGGGAAAATCATGCCGTCAAGATTTGACAAATTGTGGTGGTTACAAAGCCCACATCCAGCGGGCAGTGGTCTCACCGGCTTGAGTCATTCAGGCCGGGAGGCGAGGCTGCGCCCGTGAGGTCCGGGCTTTTTTCTTAGAGGGTATTTGAAAAGTTCCCCAAACGAGACTGACCGGTCACTTAAAGTAGTTGAAGCGTAAAACATTTTATGCGTAAAGTGACCGGTCAGTGACTTTCCAAACACACTCTTATATGACAGTTCTCTGTGTCGCATAAACTGGAGGGGCTGGAGCGAATCGCAAAAGTTTTGTTGAGGAAAACAAAGAAATTCGGCATGCGAAGCTACAATTGTAACTAGATCCAATTTGTACAAAAATGAATCAAACGATTGACTTTCACGAAACAATTTTAGAAAAAATTTTTCGATGGATTAAACTCCCCTATCCTGTGGTTTGGTTTCTTTTAGCTGTAATCTTGTTTCTTTTGCGTAATTTCATTCTGATATTCGAACGGGTTAAGGACGTATATTCATATCTAAATGCGCTTCTATCCTTAGAATTATTTGGCCTCGCTTGCGGAATAATCTGGACCTGTAGAAAATTGGAAGCGCTTCTTCCCAATATGGTAGTATTACTTGAAATTAAATCGGATAATGTCGAAGACTGGTACAAAAATAAAGTAAAAAGTATCTTCAACAATGTTGGTATGCTTATAACAGGCCTTATTTTTCTCATAGTTTTTTGGCCTCTATTTTTCATCTATCTTGAATGGGAGAGTTGGCTTGTTTCTAAAAATGTTCTGTATTTTGATTACGTCTATCATGGTATGATAATGATTGTGGCAGGAATGTCTCAATTTGCATTTTACAGAATATCTGGTTTATTTATGGGTATAGATAAACTTCGGCTGAAATCAAATATAATGCATCACAAAGCTGAAATTATAACAGAGGTTGGGAAGACTCTTATGCAAATTGGAATAATGGCACTATCACTTTTGACCTTATTTTCAGTAATCTTCTACTTAAGCCCATTAGCGAAGAAATATACGAACATAATATCTCTACTCGTTATTATATTCAGCGTGGGCACCATCTTTTGGTTTTTCATAACTCAATGGAAGTTTCACAAGCTACTTAAGAATCATAAGTATAAACTAATAAATGATATTTCAAAGCATATTGACACGGCTCTGAATAAAATCTTGGGCAAGCCTCAAACGAATATCATTCGTCAAGTAAATGAACTAAACTTTTTATTGAATCAGGTTCGTGATATTCCTGAATGGTCATTTAATACCAGAACCTTATTTTCACTTTTGAGTACTGTCGTGATACCAATCTTAGCAGCTTTAATTCAGTTGGGATTTCAATGATCATTTTATGCTTTGAATCAAGATTCCATGAATCCAAACTTAACTATAATTTCAAATTATGCACAAATCGAGTCTTTCAAATAACAAACCGCGTTGGGTAATTGTTGCCCTCTTGGGATTATTAATTACACTTTTCTCGCTATATGGGGCTATTCAAACTCTGTTCACAGCATGGTATACGCCATTTGTTATAGGTTCGTATTGTCTATTTGGTGCCATTACCAAAGGGCTTTATGGTTCATCCACACTAAGTCTTTTGATTAATAAACCGCTAATATGGCTCAAGTTGTATTTTTATATAGCCATCTTTGGCTTTGTAACAGAAGTCTTAGGTAGAAACGTCGGAAACTTTTGGTATTATCCTAAATTTGATTTTGGAGATTTAGTGATTCATGTTTGGCTCATAGGTTATCCCCTTGCGCTTTTTTCTGCGATAGAATCATATTGGTGTATTCTCTATATCGTCAAATTTATTATCAAATCTTCAAAGCCCACCACAACTATTTTTATCCCTTTAAAAGTCAGTTATATTATTATCTTTTTCACTTTGATATTGATCGCTAGCTCATTGATTTTCTACTTTCTAGAATTATCAAGATTCACTACGTTGGCATTATTTGCGCTTCTAATTTCACTTTCATTTTTCTTTGATAGTATTGCAAATATAATTAAGAAACCAACTGTAATTTATGTCGGCTCTAATCCATTTATTCCGGGACTACTGATTTCTGTGCCGCTAATCGGTCTTTTACATGAAATACCAAATACCTTCGTATGGGAATGGGTTTACCAAAACGTTCCTTTTATCAGTTTGGAATTATTTAAGGTTAATGTACTCGTTTTGACTTTAGGGTGGTTCTATCTGGTATTTATACCTTTAAGCATTTGTCATCTGGCAGTTGCTGAAGCATATTTACCAATCACCCCGCCGAAAAGTGATTTGAAAGTATAATTTAGAAGTAGATACATAATTTGTTGGTGGATACAAACTATACCTAACTTACTTTGAAGAGATTAGGGCAGAGGCATGAATTTCGTCTCGTGCTAGTTTCAACGCCTTCTATTCGATCAAGCACTGTCCCGCCTCGAAAACGGAAGTACGTTGTATTAGCACGATTGATCACCGGCCGCCTGCTTATATAAATGCAATCGAAAAGACGCTTCACAGTGGTCATGAAGCCGAGAAGCTGGTAGCGGACGTTTCTGCGGGAACCGCACGGCGCTATCACGGTCGAAAGAAAAAAAGTCGAAAAAAAACATTCTTGCTTTTGGAATAAATTTGACTAGATTACACCATCCGTTCACAAGCGCGAATCTCACGAAACAAGCCATTTTCTCGGGGCGATTGGATGCGATTGGATTTCGTCAAAATCACGCCGCTGGCGGTTTTGATTTTGGCCGCGTCGCTGGCCGGCCAAACGCGGCAGCCGTGCGCCGTCACGCGCGTGCTGGACAGTTGCCGCATCGAGCTGGCTTCCGGTGAGATCGTACGCCTGAGCGGCTTGCAAAACTTCCCCCATTCTTCCTCTCATTCCAGCTCGTTGCTTGATTCACTCCTCATCGGCAAATCCCTTTGGCTCGAATTGGACGGCAATGCGCCGGCGGGCTTGGGGTATTTATGGCGTGACAGTTTGCTGCTCAATGTCGAATTATTGCGGCAGGGTTTGGCGCGAGTCTGGGATGATACGGCTCAATTCAAGCATCAGGAGACTTTTTTCGTTGCCGAACACAAGGCGAGAACGGCGAAACGCGGCAATTGGCAATTCGCCACGCTTCTCTTTGCCGCAGTTGATGAGACCGCGCCGGTGATTGAAGACACGGTTTACGTCACGCAATCCGGCAAGAAATATCATCGCGCCGATTGCCGGCTGCTTTCAAAAAATAGCATCACGCTGCCGTTGTCGCGGGCGCAAATCAATTTCAGCGCGTGCCTTCTTTGCGCTGCCTCGGCCAATCCGTCCACAGCAGCGAATTCACTCCAACAAAACGAAAAAGTTGTTGCGGCTCGCTGTTTAGCCAAAACAAAAAATGGCGACCGCTGCAAGCGCGAAGCCGAGGCGGGATCAAAGTATTGCTGGCAGCATCGCCGAAAATAATTCTTTTATTTTGCTCGCGATTTTGCCCGACGCCGCCATTTATGCCGGCGGATATGGCCGACAAAGCAGCGATCTCCATCGTTCACAGCATGTCATCAAACGACCAATGATTCAGCCGGCGCAGTTCAATGTCGTCGCGCAGTCGCTCGTAGAGGAAATCGATGGTAAGACACGGTGGCCGTTCGGATTGCTTTTTTCATCGTGGTGGCGTGAATCATCACCTCCCCTCCTGCAAAATAAACACGTTCATCCGTTCGGTTGGCGTTGGCCCCGCCAATGCCCGATTAAAGCAAGATGTCGAAATTTAAAAAGATATTTCAGAAAAGTCAATGAAAAAGTATCGAAAAAAGCAAGCACAGCAAAACTATTGGGGGCAAAACTATTAAAGCCTCATTTCATAATCAAACAAGTGAAAATCCTCATAGAAAAAATGATTTGAGTGTGTAGCATTTCACAGGAGACGTTAAGCCGCCATTCGATATGAATCTGCATACAAGCGATTCTTTTCGGAGGCAATGTAGAATTGCCAGAACGCCTCCCAGTCATTGTTCTTTT
>Ga0187892_10000526_pt1 | contig 99564 bp, 97 predicted proteins | sample MA1701073metaG_FD_139345 | JGI IMG/M metagenome (GOLD analysis project Ga0187892, IMG submission 139345) | Bio-ooze microbial communities from a basaltic lava cave in the Kipuka Kanohina Cave System on the Island of Hawaii, USA - MA170107-3 metaG ... | reverse complement strand
TGGCCTCCCGCGATCAGGCGCTGGAGATAGTCGTCCGCCGCATGGACCGGGACGCCGCACATGGGGATGTCGGCGCCCAGATGCTTGCCGCGTTTGGTCAGCGCGATCCCGAGCGCGCGCGAGGCGATCTCGGCGTCCTCGAAGAACAGCTCGTAGAAATCGCCCATGCGGTAGAACAGGAGGCAGTCGGCATTGGCCGCCTTGATTTCCAAGTATTGGGCGATCATCGGCGTGGCGAGAGGCACCTCCTCTGTCCGCGGGGTGCCTGGCGTGGCCCCTAAGAGGTCGCCGCTCCGTGCCCTCGTCTCCGTCTCGGCCATGCTCAAGGGTGGTAACTGCTCCCCCTTCGCCGCACAAGGCGCCGGGCCAATCTCGTTGGGGAAAGTGCTTTTCCGTGGGCGGCGGCTCCTCTAGGGTGCCCCCCGCCTTTCAGGAGGAGAGCTTCGCCATCGTCCGCCCGTCAAAACGCGCAAGCGATGCGCTTCGGCCCATCACCTTCGAGCGCGCTTTGTCGCGCCACGCGGAAGGGTCGTGCCTCGTCCGATTCGGCGAGACCCACGTCCTTTGCACGGCGACGGCGGGCGAGCCGGTGCCGCCCTGGCTCAAGGGCCAGGGGCGAGGCTGGGTCACGGCCGAATACGGCATGCTGCCGCGCGCGACAACGGAGCGGACGCGGCGCGAGGCCTCGGCCGGCAAGCAATCGGGCCGCACGCAAGAGATCCAGCGCCTGATCGGACGCTCGCTCCGCGCCGTCACCGACCTCACGGCACTCGGCGAGAGGCAGATCATCGTCGATTGCGACGTGCTCCAGGCCGACGGCGGCACGCGCACAGCGGCGATTACCGGCGCGTGGGTAGCGCTCCACGATGCGCTCGCCTGGATGCGCGCCCGCAACATGATCAAGAACGGCGTGCTACGCGACCACGTCGCGGCGGTGTCGTGCGGCCTCTACGGCGGCGAGGCGATCCTCGACCTCGATTATGCCGAAGATTCAGAGGCCGACGCCGACGCCAATTTCGTCATGACCGGGTCCGGGGGCATCGTCGAGGTGCAGGGCACGGCAGAGACGGAGCCGTTCAGCCAGGAGCAATTCGACCAGCTCATGGCGCTCGCGCGGCGCGGCATTGCCGATCTCGTGGCGCTGCAGAAGCTAACCGTCGCCTGAGCATGACGGTCACGCTCAAGCGGGGCGCACGCATCGTCGCCGCGAGCCACAACGAGGGCAAAGTGAGAGAACTCGCCGAACTGTTCGCGCCGTTCGGGGTGGAATTCATCCCGGCGTCGAGACTCGGCCTTCCCGAACCTGAAGAGACCGGAACGAGCTTCGCCGAGAATGCCGCCATCAAGGCGGAAGAAGCGGCAACAGCATCGGGCATGATCGCGATCGCCGACGATTCGGGCCTCGAGGTGGCGGCGCTCGACGGCGCTCCGGGCATCCACTCGGCGCGCTGGGGCGGGCAGGCCAAGGATTTCGGTCTCGCCATGGCGCGCGTGCATCGCGAGCTTGAGGCAAAGGGCACCTCAGACCTCCGCGCCAATTTCACCTGCGCGCTCGCTCTTGCCGCGCCCGAAGGCCCGGCCCGCGTCTTCGAAGGAAAGGTCTACGGCACGCTCAGCTTCCCGCCGCGCGGTGCCTACGGCTTCGGCTATGATCCGATCTTCGTGCCGGAGGGCTATACTCAGACCTTCGGCGAGATGGCGCCCGAATTGAAGAATGAGCTCTCGCACCGCATGCGCGCCTTCGAGAAGCTGATGGCTGCGACCTATGTTGAGAACTAGCCTTCCACCTCACCCGGCTCGCCGCGACGCGGCGAGCTGTCTGTGGCCTCTAGGCGCGCTCCAACCCCTCTCCCCTGGCGGGGGCTTTGCACAATAAGCCCTAGATGAAGGACCGTTCTTGTGCAGGTAAGGTTTCTGCCCAAAAAACCGTGCTGATGCCAAGTTCGTGCGACTCGTGAATTACGCAACAAATGTTGTGGCAGAGGATTTTGCAAAGGACCTCGTTGACCATCGCCACGTCCGTCTTACTGCGGACGTGATCGCCGAACTTGGCCTTGATCCGGATTGCAAGAGCCCGTATTGGGATCGCCCGCGACAATCAGATGCAGGTGGCAAAACCAAGAGACAACGCAAGAAAACCAATCCTAGGGAGACAACCCAGCATGGCTGATTCTCGCGCTGAGCACACCGTGGGTCGGGGGCAATGATGGCTGCAAAGGCCAAGAACAAGTATTGCAGTCTTAGCGTGCTTCGTAACGAAAGCGACGTGGAGCATTGGTCCTCAGACCGCTTCTGGAGGATTTGGGCTATACGGCGGAATTTGTCGCAACGAAGGCGACGATTCCAGAGAAAAACATTGGGAAGCGAAGCAAGCCGCGCCCTTATCGTCCGGATTTTATTTGCTATGCGGACAAGCAGCACAAGAACCCCGTTCTCATCATCGATGCAAAGAATCCCAAGGGAAACGTTGAGGACGGCGTTGTTGATGCGCAGCTATACGCTGCTGTTCTCCGGCGCGGAATGTCCGGCCCAAAGCAGGATCAGTATTGCATGGGCAGCAATGGCTTCACGACGGTTGTCCGGGAGTTCGATAGCGACCGCGACTCCTTCAAGCCGTTTGATTTCTCTGAATTTGTTGATGGCAATATACGATTCACAGCCTTCCAGAGCGCGCTCAGCCGAAGCGCCCTTGTTGTCTCAAGATCGAAAGTATCTGCGCCCGAACATTTCGAGTTCAAAAAGCCGCCGATCCCCTCGCTGCTAGCCATTTTCGAGGCTTGCCACAACCTGATTTGGCGTCGAGAGAAATGCCCTCCTGCCGAAGCCTTTTATGAGTTTGTGAAAATTCTATTTGTGAAGCTCCGTAAGGACCGGGACCTGCAAGAAAAGGCTGCGGCTGGTCCGTTATCGCCGGACGACGTTGAGGTGAGTGTTCATTGGATTGAAAAGTTAGAGCCGTCCGATCCGAACCCGTTCAACTCTGTTCTGTTCGCAAACTTACGAAAGGCTCTCGAAGACGAATATCAGGCCGGAACAAAAAAGCGGATGTTTGATCCGGGGGAAGACATCGCGCTGAAGCCCAGCACCACGAAGGAGGTGGTGCGATTGCTCGAACACCTCAATCTTCATTCAATCGATGAAGACTTGAACGGGCGGATGTTCGAGACGTTCCTGACTGCGGTGATCCGCGGCCGCTCGCTCGGACAATATTTTACTCCGCGTACCGTAGTAAAGTTCATGGTTGACTTGGCCAATCTATCCGTGTCCGCGAAGCGCGTTCCGCGAATCATCGATGCGTGCTGCGGCACTGGCGGATTTCTCATCGAAGCGCTGGCCCGACTGACAGATGCCGTTGACGCGCATCGCAGTCTCACCCGACAAGAGCGCCACAAGATCATGCGTGATCTTCGCATGGAAAGGCTCTGGGGCATTGAAGCGCACGAAACGATTGCGCGCGTGGCCCGCATCAATATGTACCTTCACCAGGACGGCGGAAGTCGAATCTACAAGGCGGATTCGTTGGACAAGGAACACGCCGTAGAGCCGAACGTAACCGGCCGCGCTCTCAAGGATTTTGAGGAACTAAAGAAGGCGCTTGTAAACGAAGACGTGACCTTCGATGTTGCCCTGACGAATCCGCCGTTTGCGATGCGCTATGAAGCCAAGAAGGAGGATGAGAGGAAAATCCTGAGGCAGTATGTTTTGGCGCGAGTTGGCACCAAAGGAAATCTGGCCGCATCCTTGCGGTCGAGCGTTCTGTTCTTGGAACGATACTACGATCTGCTGCGCGACAACGGTACGCTGTTGACCATTATTGATGACTCTGTTCTGAACACCACTACGGCAGCGCCGGTTCGCAACTGGGTGCGCCAGCATTTCTACATCAAGGCCATAATATCCTTGCCCAAGAATTGCTTTGTGGCAGCGGGCAGCGCATCGAAGACCTCAATTTTGATGCTTGAGAGGAAAGCCACGCCGTCTGATGACCAGCCATCGCTCTTCATGGCCAAGAGCAAAAACGTCGGTCACACCGACTCCGGCAAACCGGACTTGCCTAGCAGCGATCTCGACGCAATCCTAACAGAATGGACTCGTTTTCGGGACAGCGGCACGAAGCCAACAAGGACAGGATGCTTCCTTATCCATCCTGACCGCCTCGAAGATCGTTTCGACCTGCAATGGTATGATCCTGAATATCTAGCGCTGTACGAAAAGCTAGAGAAGGTCCCGCATTTTCGGATCAGGGACCTGAAACCCGAATTGAAATATGGCGCGTCGATTGATGCAGACTATACGAGCGACGTGCCGTTTCTTCGGATCGAAAATCTGAGGCGGAACGACATAGACATTAGCGACCTGCAATTCGTTTCGTCCGCCCTCTACATGAACGACCTGAGAAAGTTATTCTTGATGGACGGTGACATTCTGATCGCGCGCAGCGGGACCTACGTGGGTCTTTGTGCGATGGTTCCGAGCGGCATGGAAAAGTATGTTTATGGTTCGTACATGATCCGACTGCGCTTGAAGGATCACAAAACTGTATTGCCGCGATTTCTCGCGCTTTACCTAAACTCCCGGTTTGGACAGATGCAGTTCGACCGCGTGAAGACGGGCTCCCTACAATTCAACATCAACAAGCAGCAGATTGGCGACATCATCGTCCCTGAACTTCCGATCCCAGAGCAACAGAGCATTATTGCTGAGTTCTCCCGCCGCCTGTCAGCGATCAAGCGCACCAGACAGGACATCGTAGTGATGGAATCTGACTTTGCGGACGGCTTAAGCTCGAAGGTTTCCGCTGCGTCTGGGCTAAAAGGCCAACTTCGCCTGCGAGATTTCACTGGCGAATAGGGGCTTCTTGTGCAGTCGACTGACTTTTTGTGCAGGGGCGTCTTATTGTGCAAAGCCCCTGGCGGGAGAGGGTGGCGCGGGCTCGCGCAGCGAGGCTGCGCCGGGTGAGGGGGACTTCACGCTGATGACGACCATGGATGCCACCCCCTCACCCTTCCCGCCATGCGACTTGCGCAGAGCTGCGCTCGCGCAAGATCGCGGCGCGAAGCCCTCTCCCACAAGGGGAGAGGGAAATTTTGGAGTCTATGTGCACTGGCCCTTCTGCCGGGCCAAATGCCCCTATTGCGACTTTAACTCGCATGTGCGCCATGGCGGCATCGACGAGGCGCGGTTCCTTGCCGCCTACCTCGCGGAGCTTTCCCATTTCGCGTCGCTCGCGCCAGCACGCAGCGTCGCAAGCGTGTTCTTCGGCGGCGGCACGCCGTCGCTGATGCAGCCTTCGACCGTGGCGGCGATCCTCGATGCGATCGCCCGGCATTGGCGGCTCGGAAGCGAGGCCGAGATCACGCTCGAAGCCAATCCCACGAGCGTCGAGGCGACGCGCTTCGCCGGCTACCGCGCGGCCGGCGTCAACCGGCTGTCGCTCGGGGTCCAGGCGCTCGACGACGCGAGCCTCAAGGCGCTCGGCCGCCAGCACACGGCGGCAGAGGCCCTGGTTGCGCTCGACCTCGCCAAGCGCCATTTCGGCCGCGTCTCCTTCGACCTCATCTATGCGCGAGAGGGACAGACGGCGCGCCAATGGCGGCAGGAGCTTGCGCGCGCGCTCGGCCATGCCGCCGATCACCTCTCACTCTATCAGCTCACCATCGAGCCCGGCACGCCGTTCGCCGCGCGCCATGAAGCGGGCCTGCTGCGCACGCCCAATGGTGCCGAGGCGCGCGCGCAATATCTCATCACGCAGGAGATGTGCGAGGCGGCGGGCCTTCCCGCTTATGAAGTGTCTAACCACGCGCGGCCGGGGTCGGAGTCGCGCCACAATCTGCTCTATTGGCGCGGGGCGGACTATGCCGGCATCGGGCCCGGCGCACATAGCCGCATCAGCGCAAACGGCACCAAGCGCGCGCTCGCCGCGATCAAATCCCCTGAAGACTGGCTCGCTCAAGTGGAAGCGGCGGGTCATGGTCTTGCGAGCGACGAAGCCTTGAGCGCGGACGAGGCCGCCGACGAATATCTCCTGATGGGGCTCAGGCTCAGCGAAGGCATCGATGTTGCGCGGCTTGCCGCGATCAGAGGCCGCGCTCTCGACGAGGCGCGGGTCGCCGCACTTGCGCAGGACGGCCTCATCGCGAAGAACGGCATGCGGCTCGCCGCGACCCCTAAAGGGCGGCTCGTGCTCGAAAGGCTGATCCTCGAGCTTGCGGCTTAAAACTCAAGCGGCTTAAGACTCAATCTGACGAGCCGGTGGCGAAGGCGCGCGGCGCTGGGTCGATCACTTGCGGGGCCCCTTCGCGCACTTCGAGGATGGCGAGGCCGCGCTCGCAGGTCCCGTCAGAGAGGAGCCGGAACAATCCATCGATGCCGGAAAAGCCGCTCGGCCGCGTCAGCTGCGAGATCGTAAAGCGCTGGCCCGGAGGATTGGGCGAGAGGGAGACCGCGAGGCTCACCGCGTCATAGCCGAGGCTCGCGATGCGGGGCGGCGCCGCGCCGTAGGTCTTGGAATAGCGCTCGACGAAACTCGCCCAGCCCTTGGGGTCCGGCGCCGGATACCAGCCGCCGACGAGCGCCTTGTCGCTGCCGATATTCGCATAGTCCCACTGGCCCGTGCCGATGAACTGCACGCTCCTGCTCGAGAGGCCGGAGGAGGCGAGATGCGGGGCAAGCTCGGGAAGCTCCTCGCGCCCGGCAGGAAGGAACAGCGCGTCGACCGCCTGGCCCGACTTGATGGCATTGGCGACCTGCTTCACGGGGGCGAGCATCGCGCTCGAATCGCCGGTCGGGAACGTCGCGCGCAGCGGCGCCTCCCCTCCGCCGGACGACACGGCCCTGGCGAAGGCGGTCTCGGCGATGCGGCCGTAAGCCGATTGCGGGATGAGCTCGGCGAATTTGCGCTTTCCCCGCGACAGGGCGAAAGAAACGATGCGCGGCACATCGCGGCCGGCGAGAAAGCTCAAGAGATAGACACCGTTGCCGGCCACCTTCTCGTCGCTGGAAAAGGCGATCATCGGCACGCCGCCTTGCCGCGCGACCGGAGCGGCGCCCGTGACTTCCTGAGCGAAGAGCGGCCCGATGATGAGCTCGGCGCCGTCTTGAAGCGCGCTCTCGGCGGCAAGCCGCGCGCCGTCCGGCGTGCCCTTGGTGTCCTTGGGGATCAGCGTCACGTTGGGATTGTCGAAGTCGAACAGCGCAAGCTCGGCCGCCTGCTTCAGAGCCTTGGCCACGGAAGGCGTGGACCCGGAGCCGGTGATGGGAAGGAGCACCGCCACCTTCACCGTGCCGCCGGAGGAGGCGATGCCGGGACCCGATCCGCTAAATCCACCTCCGCCACCGCCACCGCCACAGGCGGCCACGACCATCGCCAGCAAAGAAGCGGCGAGCGCGAGCCTCGAGGCTCCGAGGTGGCGAACTGGGCTAGTCGAAAGCCGCATGGCCCCTTGCTTCAGCGGACAGGCTCCTCACTGGTGCCCATTGTGTCGGCGGCGGGCGGCTCGCCGCCCCGCTCGCCTTATGCCCTCGCGGACGCGAGGCTTGCCCGCAAACGTGGCTCAAACGTGATGGACGAAGGCCGACTATATCACGTAACGTTTTTGCGCCTAGACAGCCGCCGTTTGCAGGCCACGCGTGCAAGACCATCGAGACAATAAGCGAATCAAGGAGGCCGTCGGTGCGGTCGCGATCCGCGCGAGCGAGGCGCTCTCGGACCTGATCGCGCGGCCGCTCGCGCCCGCGCTCTATCTCGTGGCAACGCCGATCGGAAATCTCGCCGATATTTCGCTCCGCGCTCTCGCCGTGCTCGCCCGCGCCGACCTGATCGCAGCAGAGGACACGCGGCACTCGAAGAAGCTGCTCGCCCATTTCGGACTAAGCGGAGCGCTCGGCGCCTATCATGAGCACAATGCCGAACGCGAGCGGCCGAAGTTGATCGCGCGGCTTCGCGCCGGACAGTCGGTGGCGCTGATCTCCGACGCCGGTACGCCGCTCATCTCCGACCCCGGCTACAAGCTCGTACGCGACGCGCTCGATGCGGGGCTCACGGTCGTGAGCATCCCCGGGCCGTCGGCTTCGCTCGCGGCCCTGACAAGCTCGGGCCTTCCGACCGACACTTTCCTCTTTGCGGGCTTTCTTCCGGCGAAAGCGGGACCGCGCCGGGCGCGGCTCCAAGAGCTCAAGGACGTGCCGGCGACGCTCATCGTTTTCGAGACGGGCTCGCGCCTCTCAAAGAGCCTCGCGGACATGGCGGATGTGTTGGGGCCGCGCGAGGGCGCAATCGCCAAAGAGCTGACAAAGCTGCATGAGACCGTGACCCGTGGACAACTCAATGAGCTTACGAGCGCGCTTTCCGGCGAAGCGCTGAAGGGTGAGTTCGTGATCGTGGTCGGGCCGCCCGAAGCCGCCGCGACCGAGGCGAGCGACGCGGACATCGCCGAGCAGCTCGAGCGCGCGCTGAAAGTCGAGAGCTTCCGCGACGCGGTGCGCTCGGTTGCCGAGGTGCTGCAAGTCGGCCGCGCCAGGGTCTACGAGCTCGGGCTCAAGCTCACGCGCAAATGACGATGCGGCAAGCGCGGGTCAGAGCGTATCGTCGGGGCCTGTTCGCGGAAGCGCTCGTTGCGCTTCTCCTGCGGCTGAAAGGCCACCGCATCGTGGCGCGGCGTTACGAGACGCCGGTCGGAGAGATCGATCTCGTGGCCCTCAAGGGCCGACGGCTCGCCTTCATCGAGGTGAAGCGGCGGAAGACGGCTGACGACGCCGCCTGGACGGTGACCGCCAAGCAGCGGCGGCGGATCGTGAGGGCCGCGCAATATTGGCTCGCAAGCCACCCCGCCTTCGCCGGCCATGACATCGCTTTCGACGTGGTGCTGGCGGCGCCGTGGAGCTGGCCCCGCGTCATCGCCAACGCATTTCCGGTCTGACGACCCTGCGCAGGTCTAGGCAGCGTCGCGTCGAAGCGCAGCAACAAACTCCCGCTCTCCCCTTGGGGAGAGCACGCGCGCGTGGTTCGAGGCCCGGCCGTCATCCTGAGGTGCGAGCGGAGCGAGCCTCGAAGGACGGCCGGGCACCTCACCATGACGGGCGCGGTGAGGGGTCAGGCGCGAACACGCTAGCGTGGAAGCGCCGTCATGAATCCCCCCTCACCCGGCTCGCCGCCGAAGCGGCGATCCACCCTCTCCCACGAGGGGAGAGGGGAAAAAAGCGCGCCGCATCGTCAGAGCCCCTCGCCCCTTGAGGGAGAGGGCTTTCTGCCGCGATCTTGCGCGCGAAGCCTGCGCAAGTCGCCTGGCGGAAAGGGTGGGGGTGACTGCATACGCTGGAGACTTTGGTTACACTCCGACTATAAGGGAGCGCCATGGCCCTCAAAGTCGCCTTCCAGATGGACCCCATCGAGCGCATCGATATCAGGGGCGATTCGACCTTCGCGCTCCTGCTCGAAGCGCAATGGCGCGGCCATGACGTGTTCTACTACACGCCGGCCAACCTCTCGCTCCGCGACGGCAAGCTCATGGCCGAGGGCCACAGCCTCACCGTCGAGGACCGGCCCGGCAATCACTACCGCCTCGCGCATCCGCGGAGCGTCGATCTCGCCGGTTACGACGTGGTCCATCTCCGCCAGGACCCGCCCTTCGACATGGCCTATATCACCACGACGCATCTGCTCGAGCGCATTCACCCCCGGACGCTCGTGGTCAACGATCCGGTTGCCGTGCGCAACTCGCCCGAAAAGGTCTTCGTGCTCGACTTCCTCGACCTCATGCCGCCGACGCTCGTGACCCGCTCGCCCGATCAGATCCGCGCCTTCCGCGACAAGCACAAGGACATTGTGGTGAAGCCACTCTACGGCAATGGCGGCGCCGCCATCTTCCGCATTCCGAGGGGCGACACCAATCTCAACTCGCTGATCGAGCTGCTCGGGACCACCTTCAGGGAACCGATCATGGTGCAGCGCTATCTGCCTGAGGTGCGCAAAGGCGACAAGCGCATCATCCTCGTCGACGGCGAGATCGGGGGCGCCATCAACCGCGTGCCGGCGCCGGACGAGACGCGCTCAAATCTGCATGTCGGTGGCACTGCGGAGCCCGTGACGCTCACCAGGCGCGACAAAGAGATTTGCGCGCGCCTCGGTCCGGAGCTGAAGCGGCGCGGGCTGATCTTCGCCGGGATCGACGTGATCGGCGACTACCTCACCGAGATCAACGTCACCTCGCCGACCGGCATCAGACAAGTGTCGCAGTTCGGCGGCCCCGACATCTCCGCCATGATCTGGGACGTGGTCGAGAGGAAGGTCGCGGCTCAGCGGCGCAAGGCCCGCGCGCGATGACCTCCGATCCCAAAGGGCTCGAAGCGGGGCCGAGCAGAGCGCGCGCGTGCTCGACCCGAGCCTCCCTTCGAACACGCTCATCCGCAGGGGCTAGCTTTTACGGCTTTTGCGGCGCGGCTTGCGCGGGGCTGGCTTCGCCGCTGGTTCGCTCGCCTCGGCAGGGGCCGGCAATTTCCGCCTCGGCTTGAAGAAGGCGCACCAGCCATGGAAGAGGACGCCCGCGCCCCAGCCGAGCGCGACCCAATAGAACCACCACGCGCCGGGCGTCACGGTGAGATTGACCAAGAGAAGGATCAGCACCGTCGCCACATAGGCGAAGAGGTGCACGGCGAAGCTCCGCGCCTTCCTGTCGATGAAGATGCGCTCTCTCCGCCCCGCCTTGCGCAGGAAGAGCGCAAAGGCGTGGGTGGCGATTGCGGCGCCCCAGCCGAGCGCCACCCAGCCGAACCAGAGCGTGCCGGGGGCGAGCCAGAGATTGATCGCGGCGCAAATGAGAGTGCCGGCGAGGAAGGCCGCGAGGTGCAATACAAAGACGCGCACCGCCAGGTCTTTGAGCATGCCCCGCGTCCCTTCGCTGTCCGAGCGGTCAGCCGAGGCTACCTCTCGCGAGACCTTTCCGCCTTGATCGAGAACACGATCTTCAACAGCTGGTTCCGCCGCTCCTGTAGTAATGTTCGCTAATTGTTCTTGCTGGCAGGGCCTCCCTGGGCTAGAGTAGGCCGCCGTAAACGGGGGTCTGGAGCGATGTTTGCGCGGGTCACGACGGTCGCCTTCGAGGGCATCGAAGCTCGCGCGGTCGACGTCCAGGTCCAGATCGGACCGGGGTTGCCTGCCTTCTCCATCGTTGGCCTCCCCGACAAGGCCGTGGCCGAAAGCCGCGAGCGTGTGCGCGGCGCGCTGAACGCGATCGGTCTCGCGCTCCCGCCGAAACGCATCACCGTCAATCTCGCCCCTGCCGATCTGCCCAAGGAAGGGAGCCATTACGACCTCCCCATCGTGCTCGGGCTGATGGCCGCGACCGGCGCCGTCCCCCGCGATGCGATCGAAGGCTTCTCGGTTCTCGGAGAATTGTCGCTCGACGGCTCGATCGCCACGGTTGCCGGCGCGCTCCCCGCGGCGATCGGCGCCAACGCTCTCGGCAGGGGACTGATCTGCCCGTCCTCGTGCGGGGCCGAAGCCGCATGGGCCGCAGCCGACATGACCATCCTCGCGCCGCAGGACCTGCTTCAGCTCATCAACCACTTCAAGGGATTGCAGACCTTGCGGCGCCCCGAACCCACCCCCGATCCCGGCAACGAGACGATGCCAGATTTGAGGGACATCAAGGGCCAGGAGACCGCCAAGCGAACGCTCGAGGTCGCCGCAGCCGCAGGCCACCATCTTCTCATGATCGGGCCGCCCGGCGCCGGCAAATCGATGCTGGCGCGGCGCCTGCCCTCGATCCTGCCGCCGCTCGAGCCGGCCGAGATGCTCGAAGTCAGCATGATCAGAAGTCTCGCCGGCGATCTCGCCGGCGGGCGCATCAGCAGAACCCGCCCGTTCCGCGCCCCGCATCATTCGGCGAGCATGGCGGCACTGGTCGGCGGGGGCACGCGGCCGCGCCCCGGCGAAGTCGCTCTCGCCCATCTCGGCGTGCTCTTTCTCGACGAGCTGCCCGAGTTCAACGGAATTATGTAGCAGTCTCACTCACCTACGCTGCCGGATGCGGCGAGCCACTGCATCGAGAGGGGCAACCCACGCTTTGGGGCTGCGCAGTTTCGGCGTGATACCAAACGCAAGGACTGGACAACCGCCGCTGCGACCGGCGCTCATGCGCGGCAGCAGCTTGTTCATGTGGGTCGTTGATCCGCCCTCATGACCGTATTTAGCAACCACTCTTCCGTCGATTTCTACGCCTGCCTTATCAAGCGGCTTTCCTAAACTGATAAAGTAAGGGACTAGGGAAGCATCGCGCGTGACGAGCACTCCGACGCTAATTCTCCCATAGTCGAAAAAGGCGCGGAACGCCGCCAAGTCGCGGTCGAAGGTCTGATCCTTCGCGTTCCATTCGAGGTCGAAGGCCACCTTGCCCTTCACGTAATCAATCTTGTGGGTGTCAATCGAAACCGCGGTGTCGTCCACCATCTGCTTTGCTCGCAGTTTCGACTCGACCCATTTGCGAGGTCGCAACTGATCAGAAATCGTCTTTGGAATGTAGCTCTCGTTTCCGCCAGGCATCCTGACCTGCGTATCCGTAAACCGGAAGGCCGAGAGGGCGTAGCAGATGTCGTCAAACTCCGACGGGAACTCGTTGGCTAAGATGGCGGCAGCGTGCCGATATTCATACGTCTCGTAGAGGTCGAGTAGCCCTTTTGGGAAATACTTTGGGTTCGGTCGAACCACCAAACCGAGATCAGCAACAAGGCTTTCCTCGGTCTCCTCGCCTTTGGGCGGCTCCGGGACAAGGACCGGGTTCTCGTCGCTCATGCTTTGAGACGACGAAATTTTCAGCCGAAATGCAAGCGTCTACCTGGCCCGCCTAGTACGGTACGAATAGGTTTTCCAATCGGGCTCGTAGTCGGCTTTGGCTTGGTAGCCCCAGACAGCCCATCGCTTGCGGGTTCCGCGCGCGAACAATTCCAAATACGGTCCCCACGAGCAACCTTCGATAATTGCGTATTGCTCGTCCGGCTTTCGCGAGTGCTCTCGCTTACGAGCGGGAATTAGATTGACCTGACTCCGGCCTGGGGCGAGGGTCCTCGCATTCTTTCCCCGAACACCGAAGAGAAGCAACTCGGTGACGTTCCGGAAGTAGAAGCCGACCCCTCGCCCATCCGAGCCACCGTCTTTTCGCACCTTATGCCAAACGATGTTGCCCTTATATGTGAAGCCCCAGGCCGCCATGACAGCGAGGCCATCTGGAAGAATGGCATTAGGGCACCACAGATACAGATGCGCTGTTCGAGCGGCGATTTCCGATACAGGCAACGCCGCGATCTCGGCGACCGACATCGTGGTATAGCGTGGCAATCGCTTATTCTCCGGGGCCACTTTCCCCGTCTTGTTCTTGAAGCGCCAGGGCGGGTCAGCCAGGATAGTTCCGAAGCGTCGCTTTCCAGCAAACTTCAATAACTCGCTGGCTGCATTGGTTTGACAAACAGGGGCCAACATCTCTTGCTTAACCGTCTTCCAGGTGAATAGTCTTGACGCCGATAGCTTCCATGCACTGCACGAAAAAGACGGCGGTGAAGGTGCCGCGTGAAATCTTGTTCGAGATGTTCCGCTGGTTTTCCTTGACGCCGATCGCCGCGAGCTTGTCGGCCAGATCGGCGTAGCTCAAGTCCCGGCGCTTCAGCTCGGCCTTGAGGAGGCCCTTGACCTTGGCCCGCCAATCCTTGCGTTTGGCTGCCATAGCTTGAGTCCTCCGATTCGGTGCAAGAATCATCATATTTGATGCTAGAGCCCTTGACAAGGGGTGTTGATAACACTAAATGTGATGCTATCAAGCATCGAATTTGGTGCAGCACCCGTGAGCCAGCATTTCCTCCTCTCCGCCGCCGCCAGGACGCTCTCGCTGAGCGCCGTGGCGCGCATGTCGGACGAGGAAGCGCGCGATGCCTTCCGGCGCATCCGCTGGGCGGACAACGACGGCGAACCCTATTGCCCCCGTTGCGGATGCCTCACGGTTCACGCGCTGGCAACGCGCGCGGTTTGGAAATGCGGCGGGTGCAAGCATCAATTCAGCGTCACCTCGGGAACAATCTTCAGTAACCGTAAGCGGCCGATCCGCGACTATCTTCTCGCCATCGCCATCTTCGCGAATGGTGCCAAGGGTCATAGCGCCCTGCAATTGAGCCGAGATCTCGACTGCCAGTACAAGACGGCTTTCGTTCTTGCGCACAAGTTACGCGAGGCCATCGCGTCCGAGCAACGCGATGTGTCACTGTCGGGAACCGTCGAAGTTGACGGCGCGCATTTCTCGACTCAGGCCAAGCCAAAGAACAAGGTCGAAGATCGTGTTGATCGCCGCCTTGCCGAGGAGCAGATCGGAAAGCGCCGCGTCGTCGTTGTCATGCGGGAACGCGGCGGTCGCACCTTGCCATTCGTGGTCGCCAAGGAAAGTGACAGCGTCTCCATAGTGCGAAGCCGTGTTGCTTATGGCAGTGTTGTACACGCCGATGAAGGCGCCGGGTGGGATTCGCTCTACGCCCACTACGACATGCGGCGGATCAACCACTCCATCGCCTACAGTTTGGACGGCGCCTGTGTGAATCAGGCCGAATCATTTTTCGCCAGGCTTCGCCGCTCGCAATACGGCATTCATCATCGCATCGGCGGTCGTCTCTTGCATCGCTATGCCTGCGAAATGGCATGGCGCGAGGATCGCCGCCGCATCAGCAACGGCGATCAATCGCGGGAGATCGCCGCGCTCGCGCTTCGCCATCCGGTCAGTCGCGAGTGGGCAGGCTACTGGCAACGCTCAGCGGCATAGGGGGAAGACGATGGCCGAAACACACGTGCTCAGCGCCTTGCTCGATAAGCGCGCCGAATTGGCGGGCAAGATTGAGTTCACGCAAACGGAACTCCGGCAGCTCATCATCGACTTGGACAATCTGGACGCCACGATCCGGTTGTTCAATCCTGAGATTGATCTTGAGGTTGTGAAGCCCAAGCCCTTGCCGGCGCGCAACGCGGCGTTCCGTGGCGAGGTCACTCGAGTCGTTCTGAGCACCCTACGGAAGACCGACAAGCCTTTGCCGGTTTATGAGATCACCATGCACGTCATGGTCGCGCGAAGCCTCAACGCGGCGGACAAGCCGCTTCTGAGGGTCTTGGCGAAGCGCGTCGGTTCCTGTCTCCGCAACAATCGTGACAAGGGCTTGGTGCGTTCCGTAGTTGGCCCGAATCGGTCGGTACTTTGGGAGATCGTGCGCTAGGCTGGCGCATCACCACGACTCCGCCGTGCGGCGGATTCAACCGCAACTTCTAGAATCTTGCGGGACTCCTCAAAAGTTGCATAATGGGATTGTCAAAGGAACGGGCGGCCGAAGCCGCCCGCCTACGCAAGTCCTACGCTACCAACTTTAAGAGGTCGTGCCGCTGGCGGCGGCGCGGCCTCCGGAAGTGGGAACGAACGGTCTCCCATCTCCCGTTCCTCAGCCTCAGATATTCCCGCACCAAGACGGTTCTATCCTCGGCTTCGTTGCCACGGTTCATTTGCCTTTTCTCCTTTCCCGGAGCGCCTTCGCGCCCCGCGTCCTGTCAGGGCGCGCGGGTCCGGGATTGGAGTGTTGGCAAGACGAATCGCAGCCGGGCCAAAGAGATACCTTGAGACCGCTTTGGTCAAGGCTCAGGCCCGCGCCTGCCTAGCGCGCTTGCCGCCGGATTTTTGTGGCGGTAGCTTTAGATTGCTCTGGCCCCTAGCGCTGAAGGGGGACCCGCTTTGTGGTGGGAAGTCGATTCGGCGCGATCTACTCCAGAGCACAATTACGCGAGGGACAGTGCGCCCCACGCCTGAGCAGCTCGAAAAACTCGTCCAAGCCTATTACGCGGCGGCACAGGACAGGAGCGTGTCGGCTATCAAACGTCTCAAGTTCAGAATGGAAGCGAAGCGCGGGCGGGCGCTGTTGGCCTGGCACCGGAAGCTGGCTACCGAGAGGGCCGATGGTCAGACCGAAGCATAGTGGCGACAGGCGGCACCTTGATCCGCGAAACGCCGAGTCCGACGCTGCTATGCGAGCACTCGTCGAACTTTTTGAAAACGTGAAGGCCGAGCCTCATGCCTCTCGCAGGTATTTGCTTGAGCGCATCGACGGCGAGTTGGTCTTTCGTCAAACCGAAGTTGATGCAGCTATCGAGCGTGCAATCGCTTCCGTCGAGGGTTCCGGCGCGTCACGCCTTGTTCGCCACGTCATCAAGCTAGGTGAGATTGCTACATAATTCCGGAGTTCAACCCGCAAGTTCTCGATGCTCTGCGCCAGCCGCTCGAGAGTGGAGAGACGGTGATCGCGCGGGCCAACCATCGCATCACCTATCCTTCCCGCATTCAGCTCATCGCGGCGATGAACCCGTGCCGCTGCGGGCGGGCCGGAGAGCCCGGCTATGTCTGCCGCCAGGGCAGAGCCTGTTCCGAGCGTTACCAAGCGCGCATCTCGGGCCCCCTGCTCGACCGCATCGACCTCCAGATCGAGGTTCCGGCCGTGTCGGCCGCGGACCTCGTGCTGCCGCAGGCCTCGGAAGGAAGCACCGAGGTGCGCGAGCGCGTCACGCTCGCGCGCCGCATCCAGATCGAGCGCTATGCCGCGCTTCGATTGCCGCGCGTTCGCACCAACGCCGACTGCGACGGCGCCCTTCTCGAAGAGATCGCGGCGCCCGACCGCGCAGGGCTCACGCTTCTCCGCGAGGCGGCTGATGCGCTCTCGCTCAGCGCCCGTGGCTATCACCGGACGCTTCGCGTCGCCCGCACGCTCGCCGATCTCGACGGAGAGGAGAATGTCGCCCGTATCCACATCGCCGAGGCCTTGAGCTATCGCGGCGAGACGCTCCGCCGCGCCCAGGAAGCGGCCTGACGCTTTGGCGGCATATTATCAGCGACGCGACCCCGACCTTGGCGACGGCGCCTGTTGAGCAGATCACGTAAAAGGACCGAAGGGCAAAGGGGGAAAGCATTCCACTAGCACCACCGACCCTGCCGCTCAGCTCGTTATCGAGACGTTGGCTTGCCAGCGCCGGGGCTACGCTTCTGCTGGCAATGTTCCTGCTGCCGTTCTTCTTCGTGATCCTGCGCTTGATGATTTTCGAGACCGTGCCCCGCGATGAGTACGAGCCCTTTCTGCTATGGCTCCTGAATCAGCCGGGAGGGCGCTTTCCTCCTTCGCCTTACGGCTATCGCCTGTTCGCAATGGTTGCGGCTGCTCCGTTCTACTATGTGCTTCCCCCGATAAGCTTTTCCGGCTTGCCGGAGACGATATCCGTGCCAGTCCTCAGGGCCACCGGAGCCATTGCGGCACTGTCGTTTCTTTCGCTCATCGGCACCTCGGTAATGGCTTACCGGCTCGCGGTAGATAGGGCGAATCTCGGGCGCGTCGAGGGCCTAGCGGCAGGCGTCTTGGCCTTCCTCTTCTGCTGGTACGGGGGATTCTACGCCCTCGATTCCGTCTCGATCTTGATGGTGGCAATCGGACTTTATCTGGTCGACCGGTGGGTGGCGTTCGCTCCGTTCGCCATCCTGTCTGTGGGCTTCAATGAGAAGATCGCGCTAGTTTTTGCCATGTGGCTGGTCATGCGCTGCCTCCTCTTCCCGGAAGATCGCGCAATGCTCGGTGCGCCCGCGCTCGCTGCGGTGGTCGCGGTCGCCTTCTATGTCCTACTTCTGGTGATCGTGCGCCTCCCCGGTCACGCCTATCAGACGGATCTCGCCTCGTATCCAAGCACGGCGATTGAGAATCTGAAGGCCTATCTAAGCGCGCGCGGGCTTGTGCTAAACATTCTTCCCGTTGCGCTCCTCGCCGGAACCACACTCATCAGTTGGCGCTACCTGAAGCAGCCCTTCGCAGGCAGTCTGTTTCGGCCCGTCGATATTTTGGTGATTGTCGGCTTGGTATTGGTCGCCTTGGTCGCAACGCTGGACTACCAGGTAGGGCGCATCGCGATGCATGCGGCCCCGCTCTATGTCGTGCCTGCGGGGGCGGCTCTTGGTCTATGGATCAGGCGATTGCCAAGGACCACCGAAATCTAAAGGCATCGCCCGCTTGGGCCGGTGCGCTAACTGCGTCGGTTGTCCCGCGTTCAGTTCGAGCCGGGAGACTTGGCAATCCGCTTCTGGACGTGCTGGCAGCAAAGCCGAACAACGCGTTATATTGATCCTACATGTCAGTTGCGATGCTGCGTGAGGGCATGGAAGCGATCAGGCCAGTTCGGCGCTCACACGAGTTCGATACGGCAACGATTGGCGCGCTTGCCCATCTTTATCGCGGAGAGATTTACCGCAGCACGATCTGGCGCACTCGCCTCGACAATACGACGAACTGGGCGGTGGTCACGCTTGGCATCGCTCTCTCGGTGACTTTTTCCAGTCGGGAAGCCTCGCCGTTACCGCTCCTGCTTGCGGGCGTTCTTTGCATCGTCTTCTTGCTTTTCGAGGCGCGGCGCTACCGCTATTTCAATGTTTGGCGGGCGCGAGCGCGCTGGCTAGAGCGAAATTTCTATGTCCCCATGCTGCGCGGTGAAGAGCTCAAATCCGATACTCATTGGACCAACGTTCTCGCCGAAGATTATTGCGTGCCGCGCCATCACATCAGCTTTGCTCGCGCCGTAGGCCGGCGGCTGCGCCGCAATTACATTTGGATTCTCGGCATCCAGACCGTTGCCTATTACGGCAAGATCGCGATTCACCCGGTTCCGGTGTCGAGCTTTTCGGAGCTGGTCCAGCGCGCCGCTCTCGGTCCAATCCCGGGCCGGCTCATGTTGTTGGCCGGTATCGTGTTCACGGGATCCTGGATCGCCTTCGCCGCGATCACCTGGTTTCTTGATCGCGCGAAACATGGGCCAGGCCCGCGGGTCACAATGGGATAAGCGCAACTTGGGAGTATCGTGGCGACGGAGGCCCTACTGCCGAGATTTCCCGGAAAAAGACGTGGTGTCCTGTCGTGACGGTGAAACATCGTTGTCACACGAAATTCGAATTGGTTTGCTAACCGGCGCTTGTTGTGGCCGAATCAGGGGGCCCTCGGGGCAGGGGTCGCGTCAGTCGCTCCGCGGGACCCTCGAAATGCTCGCCACGCAGAAGGGCCGGTTGGTCTGCATATGCCGATGAAGCCAAGTACGGGACGCCTTGCAGGCCGATTTCGCGGCGGCGTCATGTTTCCAGGATTGACGTTCAGGTCGGGGCAGTCCGGATTGCCGCTCAAGGGGCGGCGCCGTTTCGCCGTAGGGCGGTTCAGCCGGCGTTTTCAGCCGCCTAAGGTCTATGGGCGGATCGGCTCGCTCGAGGTCAGGCTTGCCCGCAAGAAGAGCGAGATCAGGCGCGCTCAACGGCTCCGCTACAACGTCTTCTATGAAGAAATGTCGGCCACGCCCAATGCGCTCGCCATCCTCTCGCGACGCGACGAGGACGCCTACGATCCGATTGTCGACCACCTTCTCGTGATCGATCGTGCCGACCAGGGCAAAGGGCGCTGGCGCCGCTCCAAAGTCGTCGGCACCTACCGCGTGCTTCGCCAGGAGGTGGCCGATTGCTATGACGGCTTCTACACTCAGGGGGAGTACGACATTGCCCCGTTGATCGCGACCAAGTCCCCGGATTGCCGCTTTTTGGAGCTTGGCCGGTCCTGCGTGCTCAAGCCCTATCGCAACCGCCGCACGGTCGAGCTTCTATGGCAAGGCATCTGGTCTTACGTGCGCGAGCACGGCGTCGATGTCTTGCTCGGCTGCGCAAGCTTCGAGGGCATCGATCCCAGAGCTCATGCCGAAGCCTTGAGCTTTCTCCACCACACGGCGCTAGCGCCGAAGGAGTGGCGGGTCAGGGCACATGAGCATTTGCGCGTCGACATGAACATGCTGCCGCTCGAGGCCGTTTCCAAGCGCGCCGCGCTCAAAGCGCTTCCTCCGCTGATCAAGGGCTACCTCAGGCTCGGCGCCTATATCGGCGACGGCGCGGTGATCGATCGTCAATTCGGCACCACCGATGTGCTGATCATCCTTCCGGTCGAAGCGATCCGCTCGCGCTACTTCGAGCATTTCGGCGCCCCCGACGAGCTCGCCTCGTCGCTTGCGACCGAGTTCGCGCCGCTCAATTAGACACACCGGGCACGTCATCGTGCGGTTTGCCTATCGGGCTGCGCCGGCGGGACCTGCGTCGCGATATTCCTGTGAACCATCCCGACCCCCCGCGCTGAGGTTCATTCCAAGGCTGCGAATGCGGCGGGGTATTCGAGGCTTCCTGCGTCCGAAGGCAGCCCGTCGCTCTGCAGCGCAAGCGCCAGCAGGTGCGGTCCGGCATAGAGTGAGGCGAACCCCGCCGCCAAGGCTGAGTCGAAGCCGAACCGGGAATAATAATCGGCATTTCCGACGACGAAGACGCCCTTCCATCCTTCCTCTCTTGCTCGTCGCAACCCTTCGCGAATGAGATTCGCAGCGATGCCTCGTCGCCGATGCCGTGTCAGAACGGCGACGGGACCGAGGCCGAGGGTCGCTGCCGGCATTCGCATCCTGGAGAACACCGCGTGTCCGACGATGGCGTCGTCCACGAGGGCCACGAGCGAGAAAACCAAGTCACCATCGGCGCGGAGCCGGTCCACGAGGTCGGCCTCCATGCGCGTCGAGAATGCCTGTTCCTCGATAGCCCGTATGCCCAAGAGATCGGCTTCCGTCTCGAGCCTGATGTTCATGTCCGCTCCAACATGGTGACTGCCGGCAAGATTAAGGTGCTGGAGCTGGACGGGCAGCCGAATTCTCAAACCAAGTCATCGACCCCAGGTCACGGGCTCGGGTTTGACGGACGGCGGGCCCGCTTCTAGATTTCCCTCGCCATGCGCCATACCGACCCCATCGAGGCGAGCGCGGCGGCGGAGGCCGCAGCCTCGCTGCGTCAGCTCAACGAGCGCTCGCGCGAGATCTTCAAGCGCATCGTCGAGACTTATCTTTCGACCGGAGAGCCGGTCGGGTCGCGCAATTTGAGCCGCGCTCTGCCCATGACGCTGTCGCCCGCCTCGGTGCGCAATGTCATGTCGGACCTGGAAAGTCTCGGCCTCATCTATGCGCCGCATACGAGCGCAGGCCGCCTGCCGACGCAGCTCGGCTTGCGCCTGTTCATCGACGGGCTGCTCGAATTTGGCGACATCAGTGTCGAGGAGCGGAACCAGATCGAGAGCCGCATTGCCGGAAGCGGCCGGCGCCGCGCAATCGAGGAGTTGCTCGGCGAGGCCGGAGAGCTGCTGTCGGGACTGTCGCGTTGCGCCGGCTTGGTGCTGGTGGACAAGCACAGCAAGAGGCTGAAGCAGGTCGAGTTCGTCAATCTCGATCAAGGGCGCGCGCTTGCCGTCCTGGTCGGAGAGGACGGCGATGTCGAGAACCGGATCATCGCCTTGCCCGAAGGCTTACCGCTCTCCTCGCTGCGTGAAGCGTCGAACTACCTCAATGCGCGGATCGGCGGTCTCACCTTGGCCGAGGCCCGCGCCCGCATCGAGAGCGAGATCGAGGATCGGCGCGCTCAGCTCGATGAACTCACCGCAAGCATCGTCACCGAGGGGCTCGCCACCTGGTCGGGGGAGGGCGAGGATCGCAAGAGCCTGATCGTGTGCGGGCGCGCGCATCTGCTGGAGGATGTGAGAGCGATGGAGGATCTGGAGCGGGTGCGCCTCCTGTTCGAGGATCTCGACACCAAGACCGACCTGATCCACTTGCTCGGCCTCGCCGAACGCGCCGACGGGGTGCGGATCTTCATCGGCTCCGAAAACAAGCTGTTCTCGCTTTCAGGCTCGGCTCTGATCGTGTCGCCGTTCGAGGATACCGAGCAGAAAATCGTCGGCGTGCTGGGCGTGATCGGCCCGACGCGGCTCAATTACGCGCGGATCATCCCGATGGTGGACTATACGGCGAAGCTCTTGGGGCGCCTTGTCCCTTGATTTTTGCGCCTTTACGGTCGATATCGGGTCCAATCCCGCGTGAAACCGCATCGCCCACGGCTTCCCATGCCCGACGACAAGACCGATCCGCGTGAGGCCAACGAGGATCAGGCGAGAGCCGCTTCTGCAAAGGCCGAACCGGCAAATGGAGGTCCGGACCCGAACGCTCAGCTCGGGGCCGATCTCGACGCTCTGCTCGCCGAGAATGCCGAGATGCGCGACCGGCTGCTCCGGACCATGGCCGATATGGAGAACCTGCGGGCCCGCACCGAGCGGGAGAAGTCCGATACGGCCCGCTACGCCATCTCGAACTTCGCCCGCGACGTGCTCACGGTCGGCGACAATCTCAAACGGACCATCGACCATGTGCCGCCGGAAGCGGCGGCCGAAGATCCGGCGCTCAAGAACTTTCTCGAAGGGGTCGAACTGACCGAGCGCGAGCTCCTGAACGTGCTCGAACGTCACGGCGTGACCCGCATCGAGCCGCTCGGCGCGCGCTTCGACCCCAATTGCCACCAGGCCATGTACGAGGTGCAGAACGCCGACGTGCCCGACGGCACGGTGGTCGAAGTCATGCAGGAAGGCTACGTGATCGGCGACCGCTGCCTGAGGCCCGCCCTTGTCGCAGTCGCCAAAGGCGGAGCGAAGCCCGCGAAGCCGCAAGCAGACAAAGGAAAGGGCGTCAGGCCGCCGAAGGCCGCCAACGACGATTTTCCCGACAGCGGCTGGCAGGGCGACTGACGCGCAGCTCTTTCAACGGCTCCTTAAACGGCTCACTTTGGCTTTGTCACGCGGCGCAGAGTGAGATTGAAGCGGCCGCCCTCGGGTAGCAGATCGGACGTGCCGGCGAGGATGCGGTCGATGCCGTGATAGGCGAGCCGGTCGGCTCCGCCGAGGACGACCACATCGCCCGATTTGAGCTCGTATGTTTTGGTCGGGTCTTTGCGCGATCGTCCGCCGACGCGGAACAATCCGGTGTCGCCGAGCGACACTGACAGGACCGGTGCGGAGAAATCCTCCTCGTCCTTGTCCTGATGCAGCCCCATCTTGGCACCGCCCGCATAGTAATTGACGAGGCAGGCCTCGGGCGGCGCGGGGTAATCGGCCAAATCACGCCAGAGATCGAGCAGCAGCTTAGGGACCGGCGGCCAGGGCTTCCCGGTCTCAGGGTGCGTGGCCTGGTAGCGATAGCCGCGGTCCTTGTCGGTGACCCAGCCGAGCGGGCCGCAATTCGTCATGCGCACCGACATGGGGTTTCCCGAACGCGGCATGGTCGGGGTGAAAAGCGGTGCTTCGGCAACGACTTCCCTGATCGCGGCGAGAAGCGCGATTTGCGATGGCCGGTCGAGCGCTAGCGGAAAATAGTCCATGTTGCCTTTGTCTGATCGCAAGCCTGCCCTAGGCTCTGCCATAGAGCCGGATCGGGGGCAAAAGAAGGAGGCGGGCCCGGTGGTGGCACAGGCGCAAAAATTGGCTCCCGGCGGCACCATGTTCGCAAGGGACGGCGCCGAGTATCAGCGGCTGCGCGAGCAGGCGCTCTGGTGGCAAAGCGCGACCGAGGACGTTCTCGACCGCGTCGGGCTCAAACCGGGGATGAGCTGCCTCGATGTCGGCTCGGGTCCGGGTGTGACGATGCGCATGATGGCCGATCGGGTCGGGCCAAGCGGCCGCGTCACCGGTATCGAGATCGACGGGGAGGTCGGTGCCCAGGCGCTCGCCGATCTCCGCGGCCGGGGCGGCGCCACTTTCGACGTCATCGAAGCGAACGCGGTGGAGATCGAGCAGGTGCCCGGCGCGCCGTTCGATCTTACCTATTGCCGGCTCTTCCTCATGCATATGCAGGACCCAGTCGCGGCGCTCGAACGCATGCTGTCGTGGACGAGGCCCGGCGGGGTCGTCGTGGCGCAGGAGTTCGACTTCGAAGCCATCGCGGTCGAGCCGCTCTGTCCCGCCATGGCCGAGTTCAATCGTCTGTTCGAGGGCGTGTTCAGGGGCCACGGCCGCAATTTAAGGGCCGGGCGGCACCTGCCGGCGCAGTTCGAAGCGGCGGGTCTCGGTCAGCCCGACGGTACTCTGTCGGAAGTGAAATTCCTGCCGCTCAAGGACTTGGCGCCATTGTTGATCGGCGTCTACCAGGGACTGTTCGCCGCGGCCGCCGGGCTTGGGATCGCCGATCCCGCACGGGCGGAGCAGTTCAGGCGCGACATGACCGCGGCCGGCGCCGACGGGCGCCATTACTGCCTCACGCCGATCCTGATCGGCGCCTGGAAGCGGGTCGCGTGAGACACCGGCAGCGGAACGTCGATCTCAGCCCGCTTCTCCTTGCGGGCCATAGGGTTGCCACCTATATAACCGCGGAAACCCTGCCGCACGAGTCGGCGGGCGCCGTTCATGTGGGGACCGACGCCATGCCAAGCGCTGAAATGACGGGTGCCGTTCATGGGCCCGCACGGTCTGCCAGAAAGAGAGGTTCGTAATGGCGAAAGTGATCGGAATCGATCTCGGCACGACCAATTCCTGCGTCGCCGTGATGGAAGGGAAGAACCCCAAGGTCATCGAGAATGCCGAAGGCATGCGCACCACGCCCTCGATGGTGGCCTTCACCGATGACGGGGAGATCATCGTAGGACTTCCGGCCAAGCGGCAGGCCGTCACCAATCCCGAGAACACGTTCTTCGCCATCAAGCGCCTGATCGGCCGCCGCTGGGACGACCCGATGGTCGAGAAGGACAAGAAGCTCGTCCCCTACAAGATCGTCAAAGCCTCCAATGGCGACGCCTGGGTCGAGTCGCACGGCAAGCAATATTCGCCCTCGCAAATTTCCGCCTTCATCCTGCAAAAGATGAAGGAGACCGCCGAAACCTATCTCGGCCAGAAGGTCGAGCAGGCGGTCATCACCGTTCCCGCCTATTTCAACGACGCCCAGCGCCAGGCCACCAAGGATGCCGGCAAGATCGCCGGGCTCGACGTCTTGCGCATCATCAACGAGCCGACCGCGGCGGCGCTCGCCTACGGCCTCGAGAAGCGCGAGGGCAAGACCATCGCCGTCTATGATCTGGGCGGCGGCACGTTCGATATCTCGATCCTCGAAATCGGCGACGGCGTGTTCGAGGTGAAGTCGACCAACGGCGACACCTTCCTCGGCGGCGAAGATTTCGACATGCGAGTCGTCGACTACCTCGCCAACGAGTTCAAGAAAGAGTCGGGCATCGATCTGCGCGGCGACAAGCTCGCCCTGCAGCGCCTGAAGGAGGCGGCGGAGAAAGCCAAAATCGAGCTGTCCTCGACCACCCAGACCGAGATCAATCTGCCGTTCATCACCGCGGACAAGTCCGGGCCGAAGCATCTCACCATGAAGCTCACGCGCGCCAAGCTCGAGAGCCTGGTGGACGACCTCATCCAGAAGACGATCGGCCCGTGCCAGAATGCTCTCAAGGACGCAGGGCTGAAGCCCGCCGAGATCGAAGAGGTGGTGCTGGTCGGCGGCATGACCCGGATGCCGAAGGTCGTCGAGACGGTGAAGACCTTCTTCGGCCGCGAGCCCCATAAGGGCGTGAACCCCGACGAAGTCGTGGCCATCGGCGCCGCCATCCAGGCCGGCGTGCTGCAAGGCGACGTCAAGGACGTGCTCCTGCTCGACGTCACACCGCTCTCGCTCGGCATCGAGACCTTGGGCGGCGTGTTCACCCGTCTCATCGATCGCAACACAACGATCCCGACGAAGAAGAGCCAGGTGTTCTCGACCGCCGAGGACAATCAGAACGCGGTCACCATCCGCGTCTTCCAGGGCGAGCGCGAGATGGCGGCCGACAACAAGCTGCTCGGCCAGTTCGATCTCGTCGGCATTCCGCCGGCGCCGCGCGGTGTGCCGCAGATCGAAGTGACCTTCGACATCGACGCCAACGGCATCGTCAACGTCTCGGCCACCGACAAGGCGACCGGCAAGGAGCAGTCGATCCGCATCCAGGCGTCCGGCGGCCTCACCGAAGCCGACATCAATCGCATGGTGAAGGAAGCCGAGAGTCACGCCGAGGAGGACAAGAAGCGCCGCGAACTGGTCGAGGCGCGCAATCAGGGCGAGGCCCTGGTGCACTCGACCGAGCGGATGCTGAAAGACTTTGGCGAAAAGGTCGCGGCCGGCGACAAAGCCACGGTCGAAAGGGCGCTCGCGGATTTGAAATCGGTGATCCAGGGCGAGGACAAGGACGCGATCAAGCAGAAGATCGACGCGCTGGCGCAAGCCTCGATGAAGCTCGGGGAGGCCATGTATCAGGCAAGCCAGGGCGCGGCGGCTGGCGGCGGCGGACCGTCTGACTCCGGCGGTGGCGGCGCTCCTGACGACAAGGTGGTCGATGTCGATTTCGAAGAAGTCAAAGATGACGACAGCAAGAAGTCGGCCTGACAACGCGACATGGCACCGGCGCCGGGTTCTGCAAGCCCGGCGCCGAGGTCCAAATAGAAGAGGCTTAGGCGCGGCGATCCCGGCGTGACGGCGGCGCCAGAGTCCGGAGGGGCGATGGCAAAACGGTGCTTCTACGACGTACTTGGGGTCACGCGCGGCGCTCGCGACAGCGAGGTCAAGGCCGCTTTTCGCCGTCTCGCCAAAGAATGCCATCCCGACCGCTGTAACGGCGACCCGGGCGCCGAGGGGCGCTTCAAGGAGATCAACGAGGCGTACGAGGCGCTGAAAGACCCGCAGCGCCGCGCCGCCTACGACCGTTTCGGCCATGCCGCCTTCGATCCGAGCCTCGGAGGGGGAGGCGGCCACGGCTTCGGCGCCGATTTCTCGGCGTCGATGTCGGCGATGTTCGACGACTTGTTCGGCGAGTTCATGGGTCAGCGGCGCCCGCGCCAGCGCTCGGGACGCGAGCGCGGCTCTGATCTCCGCTACAACATGGAAATCACGCTGGCCGAAGCCTATCAGGGCAAGACCGCGCAGATTCGCGTGCCCACCAGCGTCAGTTGCGAAGCTTGCTCGGGCGCGGGCGCCAAGGCGGGCACCTCGCCAAGCACCTGCCGCACGTGCGGCGGAATGGGCAAGGTGCGCGCAAGCCAAGGTTTCTTCACCATCGAGCGGACCTGCCCCTCGTGCCAGGGCCGCGGCGAGACCATCGACACGCCCTGCCCCTCATGCAACGGCGGAGGCCGGGTCACGCGCGAGCGGACGCTCTCGGTCACGATCCCCGCGGGCGTAGAGGACGGAACGCGCATCAGGCTCGCGGGCGAAGGCGAGGCGGGACTGCGCGGCGGACCGCCGGGCGACCTCTACATCTTCCTCTCGATCAAGCCGCACGAATTCTTCCAGCGCGACGGCGCCGATCTCTTCTGCCGCGTGCCCATCGCCATGACGACCGCGGCGCTCGGCGGCCAGATCGAAGTGCCGACTATCGACGGCGGCAGGACACGGGTGAAAATCCCCGAAGGCAGCGAAAGCGGCAAGCAGTTCCGCCTCAAGGACAAGGGCATGCCGGTGCTGCGCTCCAGGCAGCGGGGCGATCTCTATATCCAGGTCGAGGTCGAGACGCCGAAGAATCTGTCGCGCAAGCAGCGCGATCTGCTTAAGTCCTTCGAGGACGCCTCCAATCCCAGCACGAACCCGGCATCTTCCGGCTTCTTCGCCCGCGTCAAGGAATTCTTCGAGGGTATCCGCGAGTAGGCGCTACCCTTCGGCTCACGCCTTGACGTAGAGTGCGCGGGCGGAAGCCCCGCGCCTTGCAAGGAACCCGACGATGCGACTTCTCTTCTTCGCCGGCAGCACGCGTGAAGGCTCGTTCAACCGCAAGCTCGCTTCCCTTGCTCATCACATCGCCACGGCCAACGGCATCGAGGCGGTGCTGGCCGAGCTCAAGGACTATCCGATGCCGCTCTATAACGGCGACCTCGAAGCGAAAGAGGGGCCGCCCGAGCGAGCGCGTGCCTTCAAGGCGCTTCTGTCGGAGTATCAAGGCGTGTTCATCGCAAGTCCCGAATACAATTCCTCGGTGACGCCGCTCTTGAAGAACACGCTCGACTGGGTCACGCGCGTGCGCGAGAAAGGCGAGACCGGACTCGAAGTGTTCCGCACACGCGTGTTCGCCATCTCGGGCGCGTCGCCCGGCTATTACGGGACCATGCGCAGCCTGCTGCATCTCCGCCAGATCCTCGAAATCGGCACGGGCGCCACCGTCATCCCGCAGCAGCTCGCCGTGCCGCGCGCCATGGACGCCTTCGAGGAAGACGGCAGCCTCAAGGACAAGGCGCACCAGAACCAATGCAAGAACGCGGTCGAGGCGCTCGCCGTCGCCGCAAGGAAATTCGTGCCGTAACGATGCTCGCCAAAGACCGCCTCATCGTCGCGCTCGATGTGCCAAGCATCGAAGAGGCGAAATCGCTGATCGATGTGCTAGGCGACAGCGTCGGCGTTTACAAGATCGGCCTCGAGCTTCTGTTCAACGGCGGATTTGACCTTGCCGAGGCGCTTGCGCGGCAGGGCCGCGCGGTGTTCGTCGACGCCAAGCTCTCGGATATCGAGGCGACCGTGATGCGCGCGACCGCCGCAATCGCGCGCATGGGGGCAGCGTTCCTGACCGTCCATGTGCTCGACAACAAGACGCTCGCAGCAGCGGTCCGCGGACGGGGCGACAGCGCGCTCAAGCTCCTCGGCGTGACCGTGCTCACAAATCTTGCCGCCGCCGACCTGATCGAGCAGGGCATCGACCATCCCCTTGCAGAGGTGGTGCTGCATCGCGCCGCGCTTGCCAAGAGAGCGGGCTTCGACGGCGTGATCGCCTCGGGCCTGGAGGCGGCGAAGATCCGTGGCGCGACGGGCCCCGACTTTCTGATCGCGACGCCTGGCGTGAGGCCGCGCGGCAGCGAGTCCCAGGACCAGATTCGCGCGGTGACGCCGAAGGACGCGATCGCGGCGGGCGCCGATTATCTCGTGGTCGGGCGTCCCATCACCCATGCGGCAAACCCGCGTGAAGCGGCCGAGTCCATCGTGCGGGAGATCTCGGCCGCGCTATCGCGCTAGCGCCGTGAGAGCCAAAAGGCATGCGATCACATCGCGGGCTGCGACGGCTCGACGAAATACAAAGCGATGTTGGGTATGATGACGTTTGTGATGAACATGAGGAACAAGATGAGGATGACCGGCGAGATGTCGATGCCGCCGAGATTGGGGATGAAGCGCCTGATCGGTCGGAGCGCCGGCTCGGTCACCCGGTAGAGCATGTCGGCGATCGAATAGACGAGTTGATTGCGGGTGTTGACCACGTTGAAGGCGATCAGCCAGCTAAAAATGGCGCTTGCGATCACGACGTAGATGTAGAGCCAAATCACGCCCGCAATGAAGTTGAGCAATAGCAGCATCGCGTCCTCCTCGATGGGAGCACATGTAGCGGAGAGGCGGCGATGAGGGCAAGCCTGCTCGCTTGACAGGCCTCGGGGCCGATCCCTAAATGCCGCAACCGATGGGGCCGTAGCTCAGTTGGGAGAGCGCAGCAATCGCACTGCTGAGGTCACCGGTTCGATCCCGGTCGGCTCCACCATCCGTTTCATTGGTGATAGAACGAGGACTTGGCCAAGGCCGCTCCGGGCTCGGCGAGCCTAAACGCTCGTGCCTAGGGCCTTGGCGATGTCACCGAGTGTCGCTTTCTCGGCATCGCTTATTTGCTCACCCCCGAAACCCATAAAGGCTCCTTCAGAGGCGGCGTCAGCTACTTTCTGGCTGATGGTCAGCAGCCAAGCCTTGAAGGCGGCTGCTTCGCCAGGCGCTTTGGCATCGAGTAGCGATGAGACCTCACGCAGGTTAGCAAGCGAACGGTGGACGCAGTCATGGGGCTCAGCATCGCCAAAGCGCTGGCGCAACGCCTTCTGAATGTCGGACCTTCCTTCAGCGGTTTCAAAGTCAGACGCGACGGCCCTGACCAGCTCGGTGGAGCCCGCATCGAGCTTTGCCGAAGCGAGCGCTGAAACACTCGCGAAAGCTTCCTTGAGAGACCCCCACAAGCCGCTCGGCTCCGACGCCGAGACGGCGATGCCGGCAACCATCGGGCTCTCCAAGATTTTGGTCCATTCCTCGGGCGTGAAGCTTTGCTTGTTCGCCATGGCAGTCCCTAGCCGGCTTTGAAGGGCGAAACAGTCTGAGCCGATCGGCTCAGTGCGATGGCGGCGCTGAATGCCGGTGTGATCGCCTCTTGCGCGCCATGGACGACAGCGCCACGGAGAGCACAGAGGCAAAATGCCAAACTCTCGCCAAGATGCGCGACAGGAAGGATGTGTCCTTGGTGTCCATTGGAGGCGGCTCCTATCAAGCTCACACGAACTCGAAGTGCACAGGGGCGAGCATACCCCAAGGGACACACATCACCTAGAAGAAAGGACGGGGGCGAGCATACCCAAGGGACACCTAGGTGAATACACCATTACCTGACGGCCCCGTGTCGCTGCCGCCTTGGATCGGCTCAGGCTTTGGCAATTCTGAGGGCAACAAGGGCTACGGCGCGGCCCCGCTTGTAATGACTTGCTTCAGCAGGTCGGGGCTCACGGAAATTTCGCCCGTAAATGGGCGACTGTAAGCGGCGATGAGCAGCACGGACAGGGCAATGCCTGTTGCAAAGAGGGTCATTGCTATCGCGCAGGCGAGCCGGTTGTCGCTGTGAACCATGGCGATAGCGACCAATGTGCAGAGGCCCTGAAGCAGGATCCCCGCCCATTTCACCGCGCCGACGGTCGATTGGCTGACAACAATGCGCTGACGTCTCGCATCAAGCGCCATTTGGAGCGCGTTCACCATCTCAGCCTGCGCGGTCCGCTGGCTATCATCGGTAGGCTTCAGGGCCATCACGTGATGCAATAGCTCGATCAGAGCCGCCGCCCGCAAGGTCGAGAGGGTGGCTCGATGTTGCGCCATCGCCGGCCATTCTTTGTCCATGGCCTCCTCGATGTGACGATCAATCAGCGCATAAATGCGCGTTCTCTGTTCTTCGGGGAAAGTTCCGGCGAGGAGGCCGACAGCACGCAGCGCGCTGGCCTCGGACGCAACTGCTACCTTCGCTTTATCGAAACTATTCCAGACCTCAACGGCGATGAAGCCGACCAGCAAGGCGAAGAGGATGCCCAATGGCGGAAGCATTCCGGGAGAGATTGCCTTGAAGGCTCGTGCTCGATCGTTCACCGCGAGCCTGGTCACCACCCAATAAATTCCGCCGGTAATGACACACATGGCCGCGAAGACAACGACAGCCATCCACAGCACAGGAAGATTGAGTAACCAGTCGCCCAATGCGGCCCCGCGGCGAGTTCCTTCGCCGAGGATAATCGACGGCACATAAAGCCGCCAGGGGCCAAATTGAACCTGCCGCAGACGGCCGATCTCGCAACTACCAGAAAATAACCTTGCGAGCTTTGAACCAAATCCGTCCTCGCCCCGTCCAAGCGGGAAACGGCCGGCGCTCATGCCGATCGAAGCTTGCGAAGGGAGAGAGCCATGCGGACGATATTTACGGAACTTGCGGCCCTTGCGGTTGCCGTCATCCTATTCGGCACAGGACCGGTCGTGACCCTTTTTTTTCTATGACGCTTCCGCGGACGACCGTGCGGCGCAGAGCGCAGCCTCGACCGCGCTGAACGACGTCGCGGGGACAGAGGCAAAATAAGAAAGAATTTAGGATGACGCCTATTCGCGTCAACTCAGCGGGAACTTCGTCTTCTCGGCATGGTTTCTCATAGTGAAGGGTAGAGTTGCCATGCCGAACGAATATCAGAGGATCGCGCGCGCGATCGGGAAGGCCTTGGGCGAAAGGCGAGAAGCGATCGCAAGCGAGCCACTGCCTCAACGCCTTGCCGAATTGCTGTGCAGGCTTTCGGAAATCGAGGGCGAGCGAGGCGGTCAGGCGGATTTGGAATCCATGCCAACCAAATGACAACCATCGATCCAAGAGCCGATTGCCTTCGCTGCGGCATCTGCCTGTCGTACGATCTCGGGCACGGCGGTTATCTCCCAGATTGTCCCCTGGCACAGGGGACCGAGCGCGAATAGCCCGGGCGTCATCACTGCGCTTTTTCCTATCAACTGCCCGTCAGGCTCTACCGCAAGGCCAAGGCGATGTGCATCTGGCCGGGCAAGGCCTTGATTGATCAAACTCTCGATTAGCGGCTGCGCAAGATCGGGCTTATGACCGGAGCAATCGAAGGCGAGGTCAGTCTGGAGTCTCTCCACCTCTGTCGATCCGCGCCGCTTCAGTTTTAACTCGAACCCGTTTGACCTTCGCGTGACTTCGATCACTCGAGCTCGCAAAAGTACAGCGCGGCCTTCGTGGAACTCTGAGAGTATCCGTTCATGCACATCATTCGGCAGACGATGGCGATGTGCATCCCAAAAGGGGCGAACATGACGCAGGAAGCGAGCCTGCTCTTGTATGGGAAGATTTTGCCAAAAGTCCTGAAGCCGTGGCCGCAGGCCATTGAACACTGCTTGCCAAGGCGTTCCGTTTGCATCAGCCACTTCGCAAACGATGCGGACAGCCTCGGTCAGTCGCGCGATGCTCCTGGAGCGCGGCAACGCAACCTCAAGCGGCTTGACACCCTTGGCTGCATGCGGTCTCGGCAACTGGCCGCGACGTGAAATGATAGTAGCCGTCCCGTTAAAGCCATCACGGCGGGCGCTAACAAGCGCATCAACCATGGTCAAACCCGAACCGATCAGAGTGATCGATTTCGCCTTCATCAGCCGCTCTGCGGGAAGGACATCATAGGGCACGAGCGCACCAGCCGCAGATGGTCTTTGCATGCCGTAGGCAGTGGTCAGCATGACGATATCAGCAGAGAGAGTCGCCGCTCTTTCGGTTTCCAGAACGAACTTGCCGCCACGGCGGCTGCAAGAAACAGCGACTTCATTGCTTATTTTGGTGTCAACGTCATCTCGCCTTTCGATTGCCTCAAACAGGCGCTGCCTCACATAGGCGCCGAACAGGTGCCGCGGCAGAAAGCTGTGAGCGAGTCCTTCATGCAGGCCGGGGTCATTCTCGCCCTGATCGAGCTGCGAGAACGCCCAATTCAAGAAATCGTGGGGACGATCCGAGTGGATCGAGAGGTCTCGGGTTCGCACGTTCAGAAGATGCAGTGGCTGGGATCCACCAAACGCCACGCCCTGCCCCAAGGCCGCGCTGGGATCCACGATGGTTAGGCTGAACGGCTGATCGAGCCGCCTCAGGCATGCAATCGCCGCGGCGGCCCCGGTAAACCCGCCGCCGATCACGCAAATGTGGGGGTGCGTATGATTCATGGCATTCCCCTGGATCGATTCAGGCCTTGCGGCGCGTGGGAAAAAACCGCCGCCCCTCAAGCCAGGGGCGGCGCAGAGGGGACCCGCATCCGCTTTACCAGTCGACATGAGCGCGCATGCCGAAACCTCTGATCGTGGCGTCGTCGAACCCCGAGACCCTGGTGCCGGCCGGGAAGGTCGTGATGAGCGGATCGGCGACAGGAATGACCGTGGTCGGATAGCCGCTGAGCCGCGACTCGGTATAGTTGAACATCAGCTTCACATAGTCGGTGAGATACCAGTTCACGCCGACGAGCCAGGTCTCCTGCTCGCCGCATTCGGCAATCGCAGCCGGAACGGCGCCGGTCAACGCGTTGACACCGAGCGAGGTGTTGCGGCATCCGCCCGCATTGTTGAAGGCGGCGTCGCTCAGACTGAGGAAGTCGTAGCGGGCGGCGATTTGCCAGGCGCCCCAGCCGCTGCCTTTGCTCCACGTCACAGGGTTCCTGACCTTGACGCGTTCGAACTTGCCGTCCTTGTAAGGCCGCGTCTCGCCGGTAAGAAAATAGCTCACATCGGCATACCAGCCGTCAAAAGTGGGTTCGGGAACGCCGATGAAGGGGTTGGCGCCGGGAGGCGGCGGATTCTTACGGATGAGAGCTCCGCCCGGCAGATCGACGTCGAGCTCGGCGTATTCGCCTTGCACCGAGAGCGGTCCCCAGACGCCTGCGGCCTCGAGTCCCCACAAGAGATCGCCGTCGCCGATACTCCCGGTGTTGACGAAGCGGTTGGCCAGGAACAGATCGGCCGCCCGTGCGCGATAGGACAGGAAGGGTTGATCGTTGCCGACATCGCGCTGCCGCACGCTGGCGCCGAAATGCAGCACCTGGTTCACACCGTTCACCTCGCGGTTGACCGGCGCGACGGTGCCTCGCGCGGCGAAGGCGATATTCTCGTCGCCGGTGAAGCCGCTGAAGAACGGCGTTGACGACACGCTTTCGCCGAAGATGCCGGCTGACAGCGTGAAGTGCTCCTTGCCATAGCTCGCGCCGGCGCCGATCAAGCGATCGATGCCGAAGGCCTCGATGAAGGCGGCGCGCTCCATGAACGTGATGTTGTTCGCGCTCATGATGTGCTCGAGCGAGTTGTAGGTCTTGAAATTGCCGACGATGAAGTGGACCGGCAGGCCGGTGTATTGCAGGTAGGCGTCCTTGACCGCCACCGCGTCACCGGCGAAGTCGACCTCAAACAGATACTTGAAGTCGTAGAACATGACGCCCTCGACGCCGAGACGGGCGCGCCGGAGCGCCGTCGCCGAAACGTCAGGGGCAAAGGTGATCGGCGTGTCCTGATCGATGCTGTTGTAGTCGGTCTCGACCCACCCGCGGACCTTGAACTTGAACTTCTTTTCGTCGGCGCTCGAAAGTTCGGGTGCGCCCTTCCATTTGACCTTCAAGTCGAGGTCGTTGCTGCCGGCGTTGGCCGCTGCGGCGTTCGCCGCGGAGGCCTGCGCTTGTGCGTCCTGCACTTGCCTCTGCAGCTCCCTGACGGTGGCCTGCAGGGTGTCGATCTGACTTTGCAACGACCTCAGGTCCTGTGCCTCGGCTTCAGGCGCCGAGGCAGCCAAGAAGCCTACGATGCACGCACCCGCGAGCAAATAGCGATGACGCTTTCCCAATCCCCCGCTCATAGTCCAGTCGATATTGTCTACCGGATTTATAGAGAAATAAAGGCCGATCGTTTTCTTTTTTGCCATCCCGCTTGGAATTTCATTCTCCGGCTCGATTGGGGACGCGACTCTGCCTGGGTTCGGTATCGCCCGGCTGTCACCGACGACACGCGCGGGGGCCCCTACCGGCGCGAACATGATCGTTCTTAAGCGCCCTCTGGCTCCTGCGGAAAGAGCCGCCAGCGGCGTGGAAGCACGGCGATCCGTCCCCTGACGCCACCTTCGAATTGGGATGGCAGCTCAATTTCGATGCGGTGGCCTGCCCGGCCAACCTCGACGTCGAGCCGGCGCGCTCCGGCATGCCGGCGCCTCATCGAAATCACCCCCGGGATCGCGCCGGACAGATCGGAGCCGACCTCGACATCCTGCGGACGGAAGAACAGCCGGGCCGGCCCGTCCCGACAGCCCCGTGCGGCGATGTTCAATGGAAGCTTGTCGAAAACAACTTTCCCCCGCTCGACCAGGACCGGCAATTCGCTCGATTCGCCGATGAAGGAGAACACGAAGTGCGAGTTCGGCTCATCGTAGATTTCATCGGGTGTGCCGACTTGCTCGATCCGCCCGTCATTCATCACCACGACGCGGTCGGCAAGCTCGAGCGCCTCCTCCTGGTCGTGGGTGACGAACACCGTGGTGTGCCCGGTCTTGTCGTGGATTTCGCGGAGCCAGCGGCGGAGGTCGCGGCGAACTTTGGCGTCGAGCGCGCCGAACGGCTCGTCGAGCAGGAGCAGGCGCGGCTCGATGGCAAGCGCGCGGGCGAAGGCGACGCGCTGACGCTGGCCGCCCGAAAGCTGCGACGGGTAGCGTTTTTCGAGTCCCGTCAGCTGCACCAAATCGAGCAGCTCGAGCGCTCGCCTTCTGATCTCCTTGCGGCTCGGGCGGCGCGCGCGCGGGCGCACGCGCAAGCCAAAGCCGATATTCTCTGCAACCGTCATGTGGCGGAAAAGCGCGTAGTTCTGGAACACCAGCCCGACATGACGTTCCTGCACGGTCAGCGTTAGCGCGTCGTCCTCGTCGAACAACACGCGCCCCGAGCTTGGAATGTCGAGACCGGCAAGGATGCGAAGCAGCGTGGTCTTGCCCGAGCCCGAGGGCCCGAGCAGGGCGACCAGCTCCCCAGGGTGAATGTCGAGCGAGACGCCATGCAGCGCAGGCGTCAGACCGAACTTCTTTGCGACGTCCTCGACCGTGACCTGCATCGGCTCGTCCCAGCCAGCTTCAGCCACGGGTGCTAACGCGCCCGCCGGCACGTCGTTCATCTCATTTTCCACCCGAGCGTCCATGACGTTCTCCTAGTGCCGGTTTGAGCCCGCTATTTGATCGGCGTAGCGCCACTCCAAGGCGATCTTGACGACCAAGGTCACGAGAGCGAGAAGCGCGAGCAGCGAGGCCACGGCGAAGGCCGCGGCAAAGTTGTACTCGTTGTAGAGAATCTCGACATGCAGCGGCATGGTGTTGGTCTTGCCTCTGATATGTCCGGAGACGACCGACACGGCGCCGAACTCGCCCATGGCGCGCGCGTTGCAGAGGATGACGCCGTAAAGCAGAGCCCATTTCACGTTGGGCAAGGTCACGAGCAGGAAGGTCTTCAAACCCGAGGCGCCAAGCGACAGCGCGGCCTCCTCGTCCTGCGTGCCCTGCTCCTGCATCAGCGGCACGAGCTCGCGGGCGACGAACGGGAAGGTGACGAAGATGGTGGCAAGCACGATGCCCGGGACGGCGAAGATGATCTGGATGCCTTGGCTCTGCAGATGCGGGCCGAAATAGCCTTGGAGCCCGAACAGGAGCACATAGACGAGCCCCGAGATCACCGGCGACACCGAGAACGGCAGATCGATCAGCGTGTTGAGAAGGCTCTTGCCGGGAAACTCGAACTTGGCGATCGCCCATGACGCGGCAAGGCCGAAAACGAGATTTGCCGGAACCGCGATGGCTGCGACGAGGAGGGTGAGCTTCATTGCCGCCACGGCATCGGGCTCGGAGATCGCCTGCCAATAGCCGCTGAACCCTGCGCGCAGCGCCTCGGAGAACACGGCAAAAAGCGGCAAGAGCAGGAACACCGTCAGGAACGCGACGGCGATGAGGATCAGCGCGATGCGCACCGGCCGCCGCTCGGTGGTGACCGAGCGGGCGCGATCCTCGGTGACGACATCGACCCCGAGCGCTGCGTCGCTCATGTCCCGAACCTCCTCCGCTGCCACGCCTGGATGAGATTGATGAGAAGAATGACGACGAAGGCGATGCCGAGCATGGCGGCGGCAATCGCGGTCGCCTGCGCATGGCTGAACTCCTCGAGCCTGATGACGATGAGGAGCGGCGCGATCTCAGAGACGAAGGGAATGTTGCCGGCGATGAAGATTACCGAGCCGTACTCGCCGACCGCGCGGGCGAAAGCGAGCACGAAGCCGGTAAGGATGGCAGGCAGCAGTGCGGGCAGCATCACGCGGAAGATCGTCTGCCGCCGGTTCGCGCCGAGGGAGGCCGCACCCTCTTCGATCTCGCGCTCGAAGTCCTCGAGCACCGGCTGAACGGTGCGAACCACGAACGGCAAGCCGATGAACACGAGCGCGATGCCGATACCGAGCGGCGTATAGGCGATCTTGACGCCGAAGGGATCGAGCAGGCCGCCGATCCAGCCATTGGGCGCATAGATGGCGGTCAGCGCGATGCCGGCCACAGCGGTCGGCAGGGCGAACGGCAGATCGACGATGGCATCGAGAAGGCGCCGGCCGGGAAAGCGGTAGCGGACCAGCACCCAGGCCACGACCACGCCGAAGACGACGTTGATCGCCGCCGCGATCAACGAAATCACGAAGCTCAGGCGCAACGCTGCCAGCGTGCGCGGCGCCGTGACGATGTCCCAAAAGCCGGAAAATCCCAGCGACGCCGCCTTGATGGCGAGAGCGGCGAGCGGGATGAGAACGATCAGGCTCAAATACGTCAAAGTGAAACCGAGCGCCAACCCGAAGCCGGGTATGGCGCTCGGCCGCTTCAACGCCAGGCCGCGGGCGCCGGCCATATGCGCGTCCCTCTAGTTGGTCGATTTCGGCTGGTAAATCTGGTCGAAAATACCTCCGTCATCGAAGTGTTTTGGCTGGGCCTTGGCCCACCCGCCGAACAGCGGGTCGTCGATCGAAACGAGCTTCACGTCGGCGAAGCGCGCGAGATCCTTCGGATCGGCCGCGCTCGGGTCTGACGGCCGATAATAGCGCTTGGCGATCAGCTTCTGCGCTTCCGGCGTATAGAGGAACTTGAGATAGGCCTCGGCCACCTTGCGAGTCCCCTTGGCGTCGACGACCTTGTCGACCACGGCGACCGGCGGCTCCGCCTTGATGGAGAGCGACGGCACCACGATCTCGAACTTGTCGGCGCCGAGCTCGTCGACGGCGAGGAAGGCCTCGTTCTCCCAGGCAAGCAATACGTCGCCGATGCCGCGCTGGGCAAAGGTCGTGGTCGAGCCGCGGGCGCCGGTGTCGAGCACGGGCACGTTGGCGTAGAGCTTCCTGATGAAGTCCTGGTTCTTGCTCTCGTCATGGCCGTACTTGCCGTCGGCATAAGCCCAGGCGGCGAGATAATTCCAGCGGGCGCCCCCCGATGTCTTCGGGTTCGGCGTGATCACTTCGACGCCGTCTTTCGCCAGGTCATCCCAATCCTTGATGTTCTTTGGGTTCCCCTTGCGGACCAAGAAGACGATGGTCGAGGTGTAGGGCGAGGCGTTTTGCCCAAGCCGCTTCTGCCAGTCGCCGCCGATCAGGCCGGCCTTGGCGATCTGGTCGATATCGCCCTGAAGCGCGAGCGTCACGACGTCGGCTTGCAGCCCGTCGATAACGGCACGGGCCTGTTTGCCCGATCCGCCATGCGACTGCTCGATCGTCACCGCCTCCCCGCCTTTCGCTTTCCAATCCTTGATGAAGGCGGCGTTCACATCTTTGTAGAGCTCGCGGGTCGGATCGTAGGAGACATTGAGAAGGCTGGTGTCGGCGATTGCGGCGCCCGCGGCGAGCGCGAGGCCGAGCGCGGCAGCGGCCGCTAGGGTGTTTCGCAGTGTCGTCATCGGAGCATCTCCTCTGTTGAACACCTAAAACTCTATCAGGTCAATAGTCTTTTAGGGAAGCAACATTTCTGCCTTTGTTTCGAAGAGAAGCGAATGCCTTTAGCGCTAAACGGCCGGCCGGCGAAAAAAGTTCCCCGGCGTCAGGCGCCGTCAGGCGCCCTTACGCGCCGCTGCCTTCTTGAGGGACCGGCTCGGGGTCACCCGTTCGCCGGCGATGGCCTCGGCAATGGTGGTGCGATCGAGGACCGCCCGCGCCGATTCCGCCACGCCGGCGAATACGCGCCTGATCTCGCACGACGCTTCATTCTTGCAGTCGGGACACCGGCGATAGGCAATTCTGCTGAGACACGGGAGCGGCGCGATGGGACCGTCGATGATCCTGAGAACGCGGCCAAAGGTGATCTGGTTCGGCCGCGCGAGCAGCGCATAGCCCCCGAGCCGGCCTCTGCGGCTCGCGACAATGCCGTGGCGCTTCAGGTCGAGAAGGATTTGCTCGAGGAACTTGCGCGGGATGCGCTCCTGCGCGGCAATTTCCGCGATCATCATCGAATCTTCCCGGGCCAAAGCCAGGAGCGCGCGCAGCGCGTATCGTGCCTTCTGTGAAATCATGGCCCGGTCGGAACAACGACAATGCCTAGCGGTTTAATAGGATTTTTCGCCGAAAAACAAGGACGCGTTGGTCCGAAGACCAAACCGCTCTGATCAACCTTTGATGTAAGCTCTCGCCCGCGGCAGCGGACTATCGAGCCTTCCGGGTTCCCACTGTCGAGTATACGCTCTGCGGCTGAAAGGCTGGCGCGTAGGCATCAGTTGACCCCTTTGCGACGAGCCATATCGCTTGCTTGCGCCTTCGCTCTAACGGCCGGCGGTCTCATCCTGCTTTACTTGGAGCTGTCCAGTTCGGGTCAAGGGCCGCGAAAATTTGCCCTCGTTCCTCTGTTCATGATCGGCGTCGGGGGAGCCTGGTTTTTCTCGGACCTGTTCCGAAAAAGCGAATGACGCCTTTCGAACGGCGCTGGTCAGGCGGCGATGCTCGGGCCGTCGCCCGGACGGGTGTCGGCGCCGGCGCGGCCGTTCCGGGCCTTGCGCGCGGAAAGGGCGCGCGGCAATTGCAGATTTCCCTCAGCGTCGCGCACCCTGAAGAACCACCCCATCAAGGGCACGAGCAGGAAATCCGGAGCCAACCGCAGGGCAAACACGCTCAAGCGATTGAACCAGCCGGTCACGATGGTCTTCCGGCCGCGCTTGAACTTGCGGTAGCCGATGCGGGCGACGTCTTCCGCGCGCATCACCGGAAAGAGCTGCACATAGCGCGAATATTCCGCGCCGGCCTTGGCGTGCATCGTGGTCTCGATCGCGCCCGGCGCAAGCGCTGCGATGCGCACGCCAGTGCCCATCGTCTCATAGGCGAGCGCCCGGGTGAGCGACAGCACGAAGGCCTTGGTGGCGGCATAGGCCGCCTGATAGGGCACCGGCATGAAGCCTTCGACAGAAGCGACGTTGAGGATTCCACCCTCTTTACGCGCGATCATGCCGGGCAGAAAGCGCCGCGTCAGATCGACCACCGCGCGCGCATCGAGATCCACCATTCGCCTGAGCGTGACGGGGTCCTGGTCCTGGAAGAAGCCGGCGGTCATGATCGCGGCGTTGTTGACGAGAATGTCGGCGTAAAGATTGTGACGCCGCAACGCCTCCTCGACCGCGGCGCAGCCCTCCTCGGTGCCGAGATCGGCCGCAATGACCTTCACCTCAATATCGTGGGTCTTGGCGAGCGCCTTGGCGGTCGCAGCAAGCCCCGCCTCGTTGCGTGCGACAAGAACGAGGGTGTGACCTTCGCGCGCGAATTCATGCGCGAGCGCCTTGCCGAGGCCTTGCGTCGCCCCGGTGATGACGACTGCGGGCGCGACCTCATCAACTCTCTTGCTGGTATCGTTCATCGCCGATCCCGACTGCTTCAACCATATGCATTCCAGGACGCTGCGCTCCGCCTCAAGCCACAAGCCAAAGGATATATGGGAGGTCAGGGGGCTCCCGGCTAGAATAGCCAACGCGCTTCTCTGGCGCGAGTGTCATTGTCCTCTCAAGAGACCCCCGTGATCAAAAAGCTCCCTTTCCCGTGGCACCTGTTGCTGCTCGCGTCTCTGCCGATAGGGTCACAAGGTGGCGCCAATGCGGCCCCGACCCTCGCCGAGGCCGTCAGGGAAGCCGATGCGAAATATCTCGCCAGCCCCGGCATCGCCCGCGACGACAGCGCGCCGAAGATCGAGGCCGGGGGCGGGGAGGAGGAGACCGCGCCCACCTCCCGGGAGATCGCCCAAGGCGCGATCAAGGCGGTGCTGAGCTATGTCGAAGAAGTGGGAGGGGCCGACGAGGTCGCGCGCATTCCGGTCGTCACCGTGTTCGCCGGGGACACGCAGGTCGCGAAGCTCGAAGGGGAGAGCACGGGCTTCGCCGATCCCCCGGTCGGCGTGCAGATCGCCGAGCTCGACGGCACCAATCCCTACCCGGAGGTGGTGGTGTCGTTCTACACGGGAGGGGCGCATTGCTGCTCGGCCACGCGCGTAGTCACGGCAAGCCCCGACGGGTCGAAATGGACGATCGCCGAACTCGGTGAGTTCGACGGCGGCCCGCTGCTCGCGACCGATCTCAACGGCGATGGAAGCTACGAGTTCATGACCCGCGACAATGCCTTTCTTTACGCCTTCGCCTGTTATGCCTGCTCGGAGGCGCCGCTCAAGCTCCTTGCGATCGACAACGGCGCCGTCAAGGACGTGACCTCGGATTCGCGCTTCAAGCCCGCGCACGCGGCCTGGCTCAAGACCATGATCGAGAACGTCCCGGAGGCCGATGCCAATGGCTTCCTCGCAGGCTATGTGGGCGAGAAGATCCTGCTCGGGGAAGGGAAAGGCGGCTGGGAGCTGATGCTCGCCCATTACGACCGGGAATCGGACTGGGGGCTCGAGATCTGCGAACAGCCGCTGGACTTCGACGGGGAGTGCCCGGTCGGAACCTTGAGGCTCACCTTTCCCGATGCGCTCGAACGCATGCTTAAGGAAAATGGTTATAAGGTAGAGAAATGAGACCGGATCGGCGCATTTCCGCCGGAAACTGCCGATCCCGGCTCGGCGTTGATCCGATCAGGACCGGGCTGCGGCCCGGAGAGGCATCTTTTTTCGAGGAGTAACGAGTATGGCACCCCGCGCGTTTTGGACCGGCCATTTGCGGCTTTCGCTCGTCAACATTCCGGTCAAGCTCTATCCGGCCACCACCTCGGAACGGCGCCTCGAGTTCCACCAAATTCACCAGCCGACGGGCAAGCGCATCCGTTATCAGAAGATCGTGCCGGGGGTGGGCCCGGTCGAGAACGAAGACATCACCAAGGGCTACGAATACGAGAAGGGCAAATATGTCCTGATGGACCAGAAGGAGATCGACGACCTCAAGCTCGAAGCCAAGCAGACCATCGAACTCGTGCGTTTCGTCGATGAGGAGGCGATCGACGCCCGCTTCTACGAGACGCCCTATTATCTCCTGCCCGACGGCGACATGGCGGACGAAGGCTACGTCATCATCCAGAAGGCGCTCAAGGACGCCGGCAAGGTCGGCGTCGGCCAGTTCATCCTGCGCGGCCGCGGCAACATCGTGGCGATCAAGCCGTTCGGCAAGGGCCTCCTCCTCGAAGTGCTGCGTCACGCCAACGAAATCCGCGCGGCCGAGCCGCTGTTCAAGGAGATCACCGAGGTCAAGGCCGACAAGGAGGCGCTCGACCTCGCCAAGGAGCTGATCAAGCGAAAGGCGGGCAAGTTCGAGCCCGAGCAGCTCAAGGACGCGTATAACGAGGCGGTGTGGGAGCTGATCCACGCCAAGCTCGAACACCGCGCGCCCGAGATCGTCACCGAGATGCCGGGCAGCGCCAAGGTGATCAACATCATGGATGCTCTGAAGAAGAGCGTGAAACAGGGCAAGGGCGCCGGCGCCAAGGAAGCGGCCAAGCGCGGCGCAGCCTCGGCCCGGTCGGGAAACAGCAAGAAAGCGGCGAAGGGCGCGCCGAAGCGGAAGTCGGCCTAAGTCATGGCGCGCGCCGGAGGCCGCGATCTCCTCGCCGAATACAAGGCGAAGCGAGATTTCGCCAAGACGCCCGAGCCCAAGGCCAAGACCAAGCGCGGGGGCGGCAATCGCTTCGTGATCCAGAAGCATGAAGCGCGCCGTACTCATTTCGATTTCAGGCTCGAACATGACGGGGTGCTGAAGAACTGGGCCGTGACGCGAGGCCCTAGCCTCGATCCGAGCCAGAAGCGGCTCGCGGTGATGACCGAGGACCACCCGCTCGAATATGGCGGCTTCGAGGGCGTCATTCCCAAGGGCGAGTACGGCGCCGGCCCGGTGATGATCTGGGATGAAGGCACGTGGGAGCCGATCGGCGATCCCGACGAAGGCCTCGCCAAAGGCGACCTCAAGTTCAAGCTTCACGGCACGAGGCTGAAAGGCGACTTCGTGCTCGTGCGCATGAAGCCCCGCAAGGAAGACCGCGGTCGTCAGAACTGGCTCCTCATCAAGAAGCGCGACGACTACGCCGGCGACGGGAACGAGCCCACCGAGGACTTCGACACGAGCGTGAGAAGCGGGCGCACGATGGATCAGATCTCGACCGGCGACGTTCCGATCTGGACCTCGAAGGCTCAAAAAAAAACTCCGGCGGTGCGCCCGAAGCGCGCGGGCGCGGCAAGGCCACAGCGAAGAGGAGCCGCGCGCTAGTCCCAGACTTTGTGCCCCCCGAACTTGCCACGCTCGATAGCGAGGTGCCCACGGGGCCGAACTGGTTCCACGAGATCAAATATGACGGCTACCGCATCATCGGCCGGAAGGCCGGCGGCGAGATCACGCTGTTCAGCCGGAGCGGGCTCGATTGGACCGTGCGCTTCCCGGCGATTGCGAAGGCGCTTGTGACCTTTCCCGCCGAGAGCGCCCTCCTCGACGGCGAGATCGCCTTCGTGCTCCCCTCAGGCGTCACCGATTTCAAGTCGCTGCAAGAGCATATCGACAGCCCGCATGGCTCGATCCGCTATTTCCTCTTCGATCTGCTCTCGCTCGACGGGAAGGACTGGCGCAAGAAACCGTTGAAGCAACGCCGCGACAAGCTCGCCGCGCTGATGGCGGAGAAAGGCGTCTCCAACTTTCTCGTCTATGCCGATCACGTCGAAGGCGCGGGCGCCGAATTCCTCGCGCAAGCCTGCGCCGCGGGGCTCGAGGGCATCGTGTCGAAGCGGGCGGACCGGCCCTACCTTTCCGGCCGCGGCAGGGACTGGCTCAAGATCAAATGCACCCGCGGCGACGAATTCGTCATCGGCGGCTATAGCCGCTCCGATGTCAGGGGCAAGCCGTTCGCGTCTCTGCTGCTCGGAGCTTTTGCCGATGGCAAGCTCGTCTATGCCGGCAAGGTCGGCACGGGGTTCGACGCGGCCGATTTCAGGACGCTGTCGCGAAAATTCAAATCGCTCGAACGCGCGACGCCGGCTTTCGTCGAGGTCCCTGCGTCGGAGCGGAAAGGCGCTGTGTGGCTCGAACCGAAGCTCGTCTGTCAAGTTGCCTACACCGAAAAGACGAGGGATGGGCTCCTGAGACACCCGAGCTATCAGGGCTTACGCGAAGACAAGCCCGCGCGCGAGGTTCGTGGTGAGCAGCCGGAGGATGAGGAGGCAAGCATGGCCAAGCCGAGTGGCAAGGAGGGAGGCGCCACCTTCGACGGTGTGGCGCTCACCAATCCCGATCGCGTGCTGTTTCCCGACATCGGTCTCACCAAGCTCGACCTCGCCCGCTACTACGAGACGGTCGCGCCCTTCATGCTGCCTTACGTGGCGAGGAGGCCGATCAGCCTCGTCCGCTGTCCCGAGGGCTACACCAAGGAGTGCTTTTTCCAGCGCCACGCCATGAAGGGGATGAGCGACACCATCAAGGAAGTCCCGATTGCCGGCGGCGAGAGCAAGAAGAAATATCTCTATATCGAGGGTGAGCCGGGCCTGTTCGGCTTGGTGCAGATCGGCGTGCTCGAGATTCACGATTGGGGCGTATCGCTCCGCCATATCGATCTGCCGGACCGCCTCGTGTTCGATCTCGATCCCGATGAGGACCTCGACCTTGCCACGCTGAAGGCGGCCGCGATCGAAGTGCGCGACTTCCTCGCCGATCTCGGCTTCAAGAGCTTCCTCAAATCGACCGGGGGCAAGGGTTTGCATGTCGTCGCGCCGCTGACCCCCAAGCTCGGCTGGGGCGAGGTGAAGCCATTTGCGAAGGCTATCGCCGATGCTCTCGTCAGCGCGCGCCCCGACCGCTATACGGCGAACCCGCTGAAGAAGACGCGCGAAGGCAAGATCTTCGTCGACTATCTCCGCAATCAGCGCGGCGGCTCGGCCATCGTCAACTACTCGACCCGGGCCAAGAAGGGCGCGCCCGTCGCCTGCCCGCTCCGTTGGGACGAGCTTAAAGCGTTGAAGGTCGCCGCCCCTTACACGGTCAAGACATTGCCGGCCCGGCTGAAGGCGCTCAAAGGCGATCCCTGGGATGGCTTCTTCTCGACCCGCCAGTCGATCACCGCAAAAGCGCGCAAGGCGCTCGGACTGGGCTAGAATCCCCGATGGTGCCGCAAGCGCCTTGCCACGGAAACGGCGTAAGGCGAAGATCGTGCGGGGCCGAAGGAGGATCGAGATGGCCAGATGGACGCCGGACCCTACGTTTTATCCTTCGCCGCGGCTCGCAGCCAAAGCGCCGGCGGAAACGCTCGCCTATGTCGCGGCGTTTGCGCCTGAGCGCGATGTTCCCGACGCGCTCGCCGTCGTCGATGTCGATCCGGCCTCACCCACCTATGCGACGATCGTCGGCGGGGTCGATATGCCGAATGTGGGCGATGAGATTCACCACTATGGCTGGAACGCATGCAGCTCCTGTCTTTGCCCAAACGCTCCGCATCCGCATACAGAGCGGCGCTACCTCGTGGTCCCGGGCCTGCGCTCCTCCCGCATCCACATCATCGACGTCAAGCCCGATCCGAGAAAGCCCTCCATCGCGCGCGTGATAGAGCCGGAAGAGATCATCGAGGCCACGGGCTATAGCCGCCCGCACACGGTGCATTGCGGACCTGACGGCATCTATCTCTCGGCGCTCGGCGACGCGAAAGGCGAGACGCCGGGCGGCATCTTCTTGATGGACCCCGAAAGCTTCGACGTGCTGGGCCGCTGGGAGGTCGATCGCGGACCGCAGCGTCTTGCTTACGACGCCTTTTGGCATCTCGGCTACGACACGCTGGTGACGAGCGAATGGGGCGCGCCCAATACCGTGGAGAACGGGTTGGTGCCGGAGATTCTGCTGGGCGCCCAATACGGGCGGCGCTTGCATTTCTGGGATCTGCACAAGCGGAGACACCTGCAAGAGATCGACTTCGGCCCCGATTATCAGCTCGTCTTCGAGCTCCGGCCCGCGCACGATCCGACCAAGGCCTACGGCTTCGTCAATTGCGTCGTCAGCCTCAAGGATCTGTCGTCGTCGATCTGGACCTGGCATCGCGACGGCGACAAATGGGCGGTCACGAAGGTGATCGAGATTCCGGCCGAGCCGGCAGACCCCGATCTTCTCCCGCCCGTGCTCAAGGGCTTCAAGGCCGTGCCGCCGCTCGTCACCGATATCGATCTGTCGATGGACGACCGCTTCCTCTACGTGGCCTGCTGGGGCACCGGCGATCTGCGCCAATACGACGTGAGCGATCCGTTCGCGCCGAAGCTCGCCGGCACTGTCAGGATCGGCGGCATCGTGTCCCGCGCCCCCCACCCCGGCGCCAACGGTCCCCTCAACGGCGGCCCGCAGATGGTCGAGATCAGCAGGGATGGACGGCGCATCTATTTCACCAACTCGCTGTATGGAGCGGTCGATCCGCAATTCTATCCCGAGGGCATCGACGGCTGGATGGCGAAGCTCGAAACAGGCGCCAATGGCGGCCTCAACTTCGATCCGCGCTTCTTCGTCACGTGGCCGAAGAGCCACCGCCCGCATCAAGTTCGCCTCGAAGGGGGCGACTGCTCATCGGATTCATTCTGCTATCCGTGAGCCTGAATGAGCGCCGGCGAATTCTGGCCTTGGCTGGTCCTGATCGGGCTCGGCGTCTTTCATGGACTGAATCCGGCGATGGGCTGGCTGTTTGCCGTGGCGCTCGGCCTCCATCGCCACAGCCGCAATGCCGTGCTCGTCTCGCTCATTCCCATTGCGCTCGGACACGCCGCCGCGATCGCCGTCGTGGCCTATGCCGCGATCGGGCTCGGCAGGGCGATCGATCAAAACAATTTTCGCATCGCCGCCGGCCTGCTCCTGATCGCGTGGGGCGCCTATCACATGTCTTACGGGCACCGGCACCGCTTGCGGATCGGGCTTACGACCGGACTGATCGGACTTGCCTCGTGGTCCTTCATCATGGCGACGGTCCATGGCGCAGGCATGATGCTCGTTCCCGTGCTGATGCCGCTTACGCAAGGAGGCGAACACGCGGGGCACATGCCGGCGGCGGCCTCGCTCGGGATCGCCGCGCTCGCCGTCCTGGCGCATAGCCTCGCGATGCTGGTCACGACCGGCGCGGTCGCGCTCGTCGTCTATGAGTGGGTCGGGCTCGACTTCTTGCGGCGCGGCTGGATCAATCTCGATCTCGTGTGGACCGCGGCGTTGATCGGCATGGGGCTTTGGCTTCTGCTTTCGGGGTGAGTTGGAACCAGGTCCAGCGGCGAAGCCGCGAAGCGGGTGAGGGCGATCCGTCATTCCGGCGAAAGCCGGAATCCAGAAGGGGCATACACTCGCGTTTGCGAGCCTGGATACCGGCTTCCGCCGGTATGACGCGATGCGTTATTGCCGGGCCGGGCCTGCGCGATTCCAGATGTCATTCCCGCGAAAGCGGGAATCCAGTCGTCACGATCCTTGGCTGTCCTTGGACCGCAGGGGTTACTGGATTGCCCGGTCAAGCCGGGCAATGACAAGGAAAACCTGAGGGCGAATGTCGGCTTCTGCTGATGGGGTGACCTGGAACCAGGTCGAACTCTCTCCCTTGACCGGGAGAGGGTTGCTGAGCGGCGAAGCCGCGAAGCGGGTGAGGGTGATCCGTCATTCCGGCGAAAGCCGGAATCCAGAAGCGGCATGCACTGCGTTCGTGAGCCTGGATACCGGCTTCCGCCGCTATGACGGATTGACCCCTCACCGCGCGCCAACTGGCGCGCGTGCTCTCCCCAAGGGGAGAGCGGGGTTCTTGGTCGCGTACCTTTCTTAACCTCCCCCTCGTGGGGAGGTCGGCGCGCAACCTATTTTGCGCCACCGCTCCGCTACTTGAGCGCATCTGCGCGCCGGGTGGGGGGTCTGCTGCACCCTTCACCACACCCGGCTCAGCTTTCGCTTCGCCACGAGTGGCTTCGCGCAAGCTTCGCCACCCTTCCCATCAAGGGGAGGGCTCGATTTCGCGCCGCAGGGTAATCCGTCATTCCCGCGAGAGCGGGAATCCAGTCGTCACCATCCTTGGCTGTCCCTGCAGGGGTTACTGGATTGCCCGGTCAAGCCGGGCAATGACAAGGAAAACCTGAGCGCGAATGTCGATATTGTCGCGGACCTGAACCCTCGCCCGCGAGGGGAGAGGGGGAACAGCCTCGGCAAATGCTCAATCCCTCTCCCCTGTTGCAGAGCGTCATTGAAACATTTTTCAGACCCTTGGCCGCATCTTGGGGGCCATGGGGGCACGGATTTCGTATCTGGTAACGGGCCTGACCGTCGCCGCTTCCGTGGCGGGCCTTCTCGGCTGCGGCGGGGGCGGCACCTTCAATTCCGGCCAGAGAGCCCCGTGGCGCGGGCAGACCGAGCGGGCCTGTCTTGCGAGCGGCGCGCTGCAGGCATCGGCCTCTGTCCAGCCCATGGAAGAAATCGACGGGCCCGGCGTGTGCGGGCTCGAGCGGCCTTTGCGCGTCTCGGGCTTGTCGGGGGGCAGGGTTTGGGTCACGCCCGCAGCCACCATGGGCTGCCCGGTGACGGCAGCGCTCGATCGCTGGGTCAGGGGCTCGGTGCAGCCGGCAGCCTATCGCTATTTCGGGCGCCCCGTGGTCGAGATCAGGCAGATCGCGTCCTACGGGTGCCGCGGCCGCAACGGCAACTCTTACGGCGCTCCCTCGGAACACGCTTTTGGCAATGCCCTGGATATCGCGGGCTTCCGCTTGGCCGGCGGCGGCGAGATCAGCGTGCTCCGCGGCTGGTGGAGGGGCACACCCCGTGAGCGCGCTTTCCTCCAGGCGGTGATGGCCGGCGCCTGCGGCAAGTTCTACACCGTGCTCGGACCGGGCAGCGACCGCCACCACTACAACCACATTCACCTCGATCTCTTGCTCACCAACGCCAGGCATGGACGCCGCTATTGCCAGGTCTCTCCCGAGGTGCCGGTGGCCGAGGCCGGGAGGGAGCCACGCAGCACCGCTTCGGTAAGCCCCTTTCCCGTTATGAGACCGGGGGCGGATTGACCGAAATACTGCCGACTGTGGCAGGATCGCCACGTCCAAGACGCCCAAGACACAGTATGATCGCGAATCGGGGAGGATCGCACCAGGACCGCGAATAGCGACCGCAGCCATGAGCCTTTAGGCTTGGAGAACGGAGGGGCACGATGGCAGCCGAATCGTTGGTGCAGATGCTTGAAGAGATCGCCGTCGGCCTCAAGTCGGGGGATGAAGAGATCTACGGCTGGTTGCGCCAGCAGCTGAAGGAGTGCGGCGCAAGCGAGATCTCCGTAGAGCTTGCCATGGGCGTGATTGCAAGACTTCTGCCGGAAGAAGCGCAAGGCAATATCGAGGCGGCGCAGCAACACGCCCGCCGCTGGGCTCACTGATTTCGCAGCGAGGCAAGACTCTCGTTAAGCCGTTGCCAATCGGACTCCACGCCCGGTAGCCCGAAGCGAAGGCAATCTTTCCGCTCATGGGCGAGTCCATGGCCGCGTCGCTCACGTTCCTTGCTTTGCTGATCGAGCTCACGTTCGGCTATCCCGATGCGTTATCGCGCTCGATCGGCCATCCCGTCACCTGGATGGGGCGCGTCGTTTCCTGGTTCGACCATCGCCTGAACCGGGACGGCGCCGATCCCGAGGCGCGGCGCAAAGCGGGCGCCGTCACCATGCTTGCGCTCCTCGTCGTTGTTGGCGCCGTTGCCTTCGTCATCGAATGGAGCCTTCTGCTTCTCCCTCTTGGGATCGTCGCGCTCGCCGTCGTCGCAAGCACGCTGCTGGCCCAGCGCAGTCTCTTCATCCACGTCGCCCGTGTCGCCGATGCGCTCGAGGAAGGCGGCGTCGTGGCGGGCCGTGAAGCGGTCGCGCACGTCGTCGGGCGCGACACGGCGAAACTCGACGAGGCGGGAGTGGCGCGTGCCGCGATCGAAAGCTTGGCGGAGAATTTCTCTGATGGCGTGGTGGCGCCCGCGTTCTGGATGGTCCTCGCCGGCCTTCCTGGTGCTGCGCTCTACAAGGCGATCAACACCGCAGACAGCATGATCGGCCATCGCAACGAACGCCACCGGGATTTCGGCCGAACCGCGGCCCAGCTCGACGATCTGGTCAACCTTCCCGCCTCTCGCCTCTCGGCTTTTCTGATCGTTGCCGCGGCCTACTTCACCAAGGGGGCTTCCGCATCTTCCGCTTGGTGGACAATGCGGCGTGACGCTTCACGGCACGATTCGCCGAATGCCGGTTACCCGGAAGCCGCGATGGCCGGCGCTCTCGGACTCTCGCTTGGCGGCCCCCGCTCCTATGACGGCGCGCCAAGCGACGGCGCCTGGATCGGCGAGGGGCGGCGCGAGGCCAATGCCGGCGATATCCGCGCCGCGCTCGAGCTTTACAGCCGCGCCGACGGTCTCCTCATCGCCATCGTGTTCGCGCTCGCCGCGCTTACCGCGCTAATGTGAGAAGCCGGTCGATCGAGACATGGGCGGAAAGATGGGCGGCAAGCTTGTCGAGCGTCTCCTCGATAAGCGTGTCGTAAGCGACGACGCTTCTGCCTCCGGGCGCAAAGCGCTCAAGCCAGGCCGAGCGCTGGCGGTCGTCGGCGAATAGCCCATGGATATAGGTGCCGATGACGCGGCCATCGGCCGAGATCGCCCCTTCGGCCGAGCCATCGGCCAGGTAAGCGAAAGGCCGCCCACAGTCGGGGCCCTCGGTCACGCCCATATGCATCTCATAGCCGGCGAAGGGGGTTCGATCCGAGGTCACCCCCGTTGCCGGCTCGAGCCGCTTTTCGTCCGATAGCGTCGTCTCGACGTCGAGCAGGCCGAGACCTGGCGCGCTTGCCGCAAGCCCCTCGATCCCGTTCGGATCGTGGACCGCGCGCCCCAGCATCTGATAGCCGCCGCAGAGCCCGAGCACCGTGCCGCCGCGGCGAAGATGCGCGGCAATGTCGATTTCGAAGCCTGCGGCGCGGAGCGCGGCAAGATCGGCGATGGTCGCCTTGGAGCCCGGCAAGATGACGAGATCGGCATCGCCGGGCAGCACCTCGCCGGGGCGCACGCGCTTTAGATCGACCGCGGGCTCGGCGTCGAGCGGGTCGAGATCGTCGAAATTGGCGATATGCGGCAGGATCGGAACGGCGATCTTGATGCGCGCCCCGGGCTTGGCAGGGCGCGCACCGTCGAGCGCGAGAGCATCCTCGGCGGGAAGGAGCCGCGCTTCCGCAAAGAACGGAACGAGCCCTAGCGCTTCCCAGCCGGTGGCCTCGGCAATTGTCGCCATGCCGCGCGCGAAGAGCGCGGGATCGCCGCGGAACTTGTTGACGATGAAGCCGCGGATGAGCTTGGCGTCGCCGGCGCCGATCACCGCCTTGGTGCCGACGAGGCTTGCGATCACGCCGCCTCTGTCGATATCGCCGATGAGAACCACCGGTGCCTGCGCGGCGCGCGCAAAACCCATATTGGCAATGTCGTTGTCGCGGAGATTCACCTCAGAAGCGCTGCCTGCACCTTCGATCAGCACGATGTCGGCTTCGCTCTTCACCCGCGCGAAGCTCTCAATCACCAACGGCAACAGCTCGGGCTTGATCCGCTGATAGTCGGCGGCGTTGGCGCGCCCGTAGACCCGCCCCTGCACCACGATCTGCGCGCCGACCTCGCTCTGCGGCTTGAGAAGGACGGGATTCATGTGCACGCTCGGCGGGACGCGCGCCGCGCGCGCCTGAAGCGCCTGCGCCCTTCCGATCTCGCCGCCGTCGACCGTCACCGCGGCGTTGTTCGACATGTTCTGCGGCTTGAACGGCAACACTTTTATCCCGCGCGCGACGAGCGCGCGCGCGAGCCCCGCCACGATCAGCGACTTGCCGACATCCGAGCCGGTGCCTTGGAACATGAGCACGCGCGCGGTCACGGATCAGAACTCGATGCCTTCCTGCGCCTTCACGCCGGCGGCGAAGTGATGCTTCACCGGCATCATCTCGGTGACGAGGTCTGCGGCCGCGATCAGCTCGGGCTTGGCGTTCCTGCCGGTGACGACGACATGGAGATCGTGACGTCGCGCGTTGAGCGCTTCGAGAACTCTGGCGAGATCGAGATAATCGTAGCGGAGCGCGATGTTGAGCTCATCGAGAACGATCAGGCTGAAGCTCGGATCGGCCATCAGCTCCAGCGCTTTTCCCCAGGCGCGTTCCGCCGCGGCCACGTCGCGCGCGCGATCCTGGGTCTCCCAAGTGAAGCCCTCGCCCATGGCGTGCCAGGAGACCAGATCGCCGAATTTGGCGAGCGCGTCACGCTCGGCCGTGTGCCAGGCGCCCTTGATGAACTGGACGACGCCGACGCGCCGTCCCCGCCCGAGCATGCGAAGCGCAAGCCCGAACGCCGCCGTCGTTTTCCCCTTGCCGGTGCCGGTGTGGACGATGAGGAGGCCCTTCTCGATCGTCTTGCCGGCGACCTCCTTGTCTTGCACTTCCTTGCGTTTCGCCATCTTGGCGCGATGGCGTTCGGCTTCTTTCTCGTCGATCGTGTTGCTCATGGCGTTCCCTTCACGAAAAGCGGAAGCCCGGCGACCATGAGCACCACGCGCGAGGCCTTGGCCGCGATCCGCTGATTGAGTGTGCCTTGCAGGTCCTGGAAGCGGCGCGCAAGAGCGTTATCGGGCACGATGCCGGAGCCGACGTCGTTGGAGACGAGAACGACGGCACCGCCATGGTTTGTCAGAGCGCGTTCGAGCGTTTCCATCTCTCGGTCAAGATCCGCATCGGCCAGCAATCGATTGGTGAGCCAGAGCGTGAGGCAATCGACCAGCACCGCGGCTTCTCCGGGGACGGCCGTCAGCGCGGAGGGGAGATCGTGCGGCGCCTCGACCGTCTGCCAACGGTGATCGCGGCGCGCGCGATGCATCGCGATGCGGTCCGCCATCTCGGCGTCGCCAGCTTCCGCGGTCGCAATGTAGACCCACGGCGGCGGCCCTGCCTCGATCAGGCTCTCGGCGTAGCGGCTCTTGCCGGAACGGGCGCCGCCGATGACGAGGGTGAGGCCGGCGCCCCCGTCTCTTGGAAGAGGCATCGGCCGGTCACGCGCCCGATGCGATCTGTCCCATGAGCGCCATCGTTCCAACGCCCGCGATTGCCGCACCTGCAAGGCGTGGCGCGACTGCTGAAACATCGGTGCCCAGGCGGCGCGCGATCAGGGCAACGCCGATCGCGAGCGCACTCTGGATCGCGACGAGGCCGAGGAGATAGGCGGAGAGCGGCGTTGGCTCGGCGCCGAAAATCGACTCGCCATAAGCATAGCCATGGGCAAGGCCGGCAAGACCGAACACAGCCGCCCAAACGGTAAGCGGCAGCGCGTGCCCGTAGGCGAGCAGCATGCCGGCGGCAATCACAGAGGCTGCAACGATCAGCTCCGCGCCCGGCAGCGCCATGCCGCTCACATGCAGCGCAACCCCAATGGCAGAGGCGGTCACGAAAACAAGCGGGAGCGCAAGGCTGAGCCCGCCCGCGCCGACGGCAACACCAACGGCGATGAGAAAGGCCAGATGATCGGGTCCGATCACCGGATGGAAGAGGCCCGACAGAAGGCCCTCGCCGAACGTGGAGGGCATTTGTCCTCCCATTGCATGGTGGGCCGATGCCGGTGCCAGCATGAGCAGAAGCGCGGGAACTGCGAGGAAGGCCGTGCGGCGAAGCGTTGCGAAGGTCATGTGATCCCCCATGCGCCCTCCACCCGAGGGCAGGGCTAGAGTTGATGCCGCCGGCAGGTCTCCTGGCTCGCGGGTCACAGCCTGCCCTCGGCCTTCCCGGAGTGCCTCGCCTCCAGTGGCTGACTGAGGGCTGCTCGCCGCTTACAGTTGCGGGGGCAGCCGCGGCATTGGGCATGAGCCCTCACCGCGTTCCCTTTCGCTTCCCGCCTCGTGCGGGAACCGACGACGGCTGGGACTATAGCCGCGCCGCCGCGCTTCGCAAGGGCAGCGGTCAGGCGCATTGACAAAGGGCGCGGGCTCGCCGTTAAGTGCCTCGATCGACGGTCTCTCTTGCAGAGAGAAACAGGGAACGCGGTACGGGAATTCCCCAAATCCGCGGCTGCCCCCGCAACTGTAAGCGGCGAGCTTGCGCCATAGAGCCACTGGGACAGTCCCGGGAAGGCGGCGAAGGCTGAGACCCGCAAGCCAGGAGACCTACCGTCGGTTCCAGTCGCTCGCCGGGCGGGGTGCCTCGGAGCGGTTGGTTCGATGGCGGCCAGTCCGGAGTGCGAATGGTCGCCGCCAGCACCCTTGGTCGCAGGCGATTCCCAAGGAGCGGCTTAGGGTGACACTCACCGGCATCGCGGACGACGACGAGCGTGAGATCGCGGCTGAAACCGCGACCACGATCTATGTCTGCATTACCTGCCGCCGCGCCGGCGAGCCTGAAGCCGACCCGGCCCCCGGCCTACGTCTTGCCCGCGCCACGTCACGCGCGGCCGAGGGGACGGGCGTTACCGTGCGTCGGGTCCGCTGTCTTGCCAACTGCAATCGAGGCTTGAGCGCCGCGATCAGGCGCGACGGCGCCTGGACCTACGTGTTCGGCGAGCTCGACCCCGACCGGGACGCGACCGCATTGGTCCAGGGCGCGCGGCTCTTTGCCGAAGCGCACGACAGCATCATGCCGTGGCGCGGCCGGCCCGAGGTGCTGAAGCGCGGTCTCATCGCCCGCGTGCCGCCGATCGATTTCGAGGAGGAGAGCGAATGAGCGCCACGCTTCAGCGCGTCCCTTGCACCATCGTCACCGGCTTCCTCGGCTCCGGCAAGACGACTCTGATCCGCCACGTGCTTGCCAACGCCAACGGACGCCGGCTCGCAGTGATCGTCAACGAGTTCGGCGATGTCGGCATCGACGGCGAGATCCTCAAGGGTTGCGGCGACTCGGCCTGCCCCGAGGAGAACATCGTCGAGCTTGCCAATGGCTGTCTCTGTTGCACGGTTGCCGACGAGTTCGTGCCGGCGCTCGACCAGATTCTCGCGCGCACACCGCAAGTCGAGCACATCGTCATCGAGACTTCGGGCCTCGCTTTGCCCAAGCCCCTGGTCCAGGCCTTCCATTGGCCCGCCATCAAGAGCCGCGTAACGGTCGACGGCGTGGTTGCGGTGGTCGACGGCGCGGCCTTGGCCGAGGGCCAGGTCGCCGCCGACCTCGAAGCGCTGTCGGCGCAGCGCAAGGCCGACGCCGCGCTCGACCATGACAACCCGATCGAAGAAGTGTTCGAGGACCAGATCGCTTGCGCGGATCTCGTCGTGCTCAACAAGCGCGATCTGCTCGATGCGCCGGGCATCGACAAGGCGCTGGCTGCCATCGAGGGCGCGCTGCCGCGCAGCGTGCGCATCGTCACCGTGGCGGAGGGCAGGGTCGATCCCTCCGCGCTCCTTGGTCTTGGCGTCGGCACAGAGGACGATATCGCCAACCGCAAGACCCGCCACGATGAAGAGCCCGAGCACGATCACGACGATTTCGCAAGTTTCGTCGTCAGCCTGCCGGAGCTCGGCGATCCCGCTGCCATCGTCGCGCGCATCGCCCGCCTGGCAGAGAGCCATAAAGTATTGCGCATGAAAGGCTTCGCCGCGGTCGAGGGAAAGAAGATGCGCCTCTTGATCCAGGTGGTCGGACCGCGCGTAAGCCACTATTACGACCGGCCGTGGGGCGAAGCCGAGGCGCGCCAGGGGAATCTCGTGGTCATCGGGCTGAAAGGCCTCGATCGCGACGCCGTCGAACGGACTCTGCTCGGGTAGCCCATGCATCTCCTCCAGACCACGGCAGCGACGCTCGACGACATCGCCGAGCCGCGCGACCTCGGTCAGTCGCCCGGCGACATCGTGATCCTGTCTTTCGCCGACAGCGACCTTGCGGGTCTTGCGGCGGCCTACGCGGCTGAGAGGGACCGGCTGCCGAGCGTGCGGCTTGCGCATCTTCGCGACATCCGCCATCCGATGTCGATCGATCTCTGGATCGACAAGGTCGCGCGTCACGCCAAGATCGTCGTGGTGAGGCTGCTCGGCGGGCTGGACTGGTGGCGCTACGGGATCGAGGCGCTCGCTGCGGTGGCGCAGGAGCGGAAGATCGGCCTTGCCGTGCTGCCGGGAGAGGATCGCGACGATCCGCGCCTTGCTGCGGTCTCGACGCTATCGCCCGATGAGCTTGCCGCATTGCTTCAGTTCTTCCGCGAAGGCGGGCGCGAAAACTTGCGGGCGCTGCTTCGCCGTCTCGCCGGTCATGCGGGGCTTCGTCTCGAGTGCCCGCGCGTAGAGCCTGTGCCGCGCGTCGGCGGGTATGTGCCGGGAAAGGGCGCCGTGAGCCTCGATGCGCTCGCCGAGAGCCTCGCGCCCGGACGTGCCGTCGTGCCCATCGTCTTCTACCGCGCGGCGCTGCTCGCCGCCGATACCGCGCCCATCGACGCGCTATGCGCGGCGCTTGCCGCACGCGGCCTCGCTCCGGCCCCGCTCATGGTCACGAGCCTCAAGGACCCGGAGGCCGGCGCGTTCATTCGTGGCGCGCTCGAGCGGCTGACACCGTCTGTCATCGTCACGACGACCGCGTTCGCGGCGTGCGGCGATGGGAAGGCATCGCCGCTTGATGCGACAGACGCGCCGGTGCTGCAAGCGGTGATCGCCACGACGCGGCGCGCCGCCTGGCGGACGAGCCCGCGCGGGCTTGGGCCTCAAGACCTAGCCATGCACGTCGTTCTGCCCGAGCTCGACGGCCGCGTTCTTCTCGGCGTCATCGCCTTCAAGGACGCGCTGCCGAAGGACGACGCACTTTGCTTCACCGCTTACGCAAGCCGCCCCGAGCCAGACCGCGTCGCCATGGTGGCCGACCGCATCGAGGCTTTGGTGCGCCTCAAAGCGACGCCGCGGGCGAAGCGCCGCGTCGCGGTGATGATGCCCGACTATCCGGCAGCAGGCGGCCGCGCCGGCTATGCCGTAGGCCTCGATGTGCCGGCAAGCATCGTCGCGCTCCTCGCCGATCTGGCGGAAGCAGGTTATGAAATCGCCGATGTGCCGGGGAGTCCGTCGGCGTTGCTCCAGGCGCTCGAGGAGGGCGCCAACGCGCCCGCGATTTCGCTGCAAGGATACCGGCGGCATCTCGCGACGCTCTCTCCCGAGATTTCGAGCCGCGTCGAAGCTGCATGGGGGGCACCCGAAGACGATTGCGATCTCCGCGACGGCGCTTTCAGGTTCCGGGCCGCGGAGTTCGGCAACGTTCTGGTCGCGCTTCCGCCAGAGCGCGGGCGCTTGAGCGACCGGCGCGCGACCTATCACGATCCAAATTTGCCGCCGCGCCACGCCGTGCTCGCTTTCGGCCTCTGGCTGCAGCATCACGTCAAGACCGATGCGATCGTGCATATGGGCGCGCACGGCACGCTCGAATGGCTGCCGGGGAAGGCCGTGGCTCTGACCGGCGCGTGCTTCCCAGAGGCCGTGGTCGGGGCGCTTCCGGTGATCTACCCCTTCATCGTCAGCAATCCGGGAGAGGCGGCGCAAGCCAAACGCCGCATCGCCGCCGTCACCATCGGACACCTGCTGCCGCCCTTGACCGACGCCGCGCTCTCGGGCGCGGCGCAGGAGCTCGAGCGCCTGGTCGACGAATATGCCATGGCCGACGGGCTCGACCGGCGGCGGCGCGAGCGTCTGGCGCGGCTCATCATCGAGACCGCGCGAAGCACCGGGCTCGCAACCGAAGCCGGGCTTGCAGGAGACCTTCATCCCGACGAGGCCCTGCGCAAGATCGATTCCTGGCTGTGCGACCTCAAGGACCTCGCCGTCAAGGACGGGCTCCATGTCTATGGCCGCGTAACGGCAGCGGACGCAAGCGATCCGCTATGGGAGGCGAGCGCAGAGGCCGAGCGCCGTGCGCTCATTGCAGCGCTCGACGGGGCCCGCGTCGCGCCGGGGCCCGCCGGCGCGCCGCAGCGCGGGCGCCGCGACGTGCTGCCGACGGGGCGCAATCTCTTCACCGCCGATCCGCGCCTGGTGCCGACACCGACAGCCATGGAGCTAGGCAGGCTCGCCGCTGACGACGTGATCCGCCTCTATCTCCAGACGCATGGCGAGATGCCGCGCTCGCTCGTCATCGATCTGTGGGGGAGCGCGACGCTTCGGACCGGCGGCGAGGAGATCGCCCAAGGCCTCGCGCTGATGGGCTGCCGCCCGACCTGGGACAAGGCGACCGGCCGCGTCACCGGCGTCGAGGTCCTGCCCGCGGGCGTGATGGGCCGGCCGCGCGTCGACGTGACATGGCGCATCTCGGGGCTGTTCCGCGACCTGTTCCCGGCACAGATCGCTCTGATCGACGCGGCGGTGAAGCTGCTTGCCGAGCGCAACGAAGAGGCGGGCGAGAATCCGCTCGCCGCAGCAGCGCGCGCCGCGCGCGGCAAGGGAGGCGGGAGCTTGGCGCGCATTTTCGGCGCGGCCCCCGGCGCGTATGGCGCGGGCGTCGAGGAGCTTCTCGGAAGTGACAGCGACAGAGAGGCGATCGGCGCCGCCTACCTTGCCGCGACCTCGCATTCCTACGGCGGCGCCGAGGGCGACGGCGAGGCGCTGCCTGGGGCTTTCGCGGCACGTGTCGCATCGGCCGACATGCTTCTGCACGGGAGCGACGATCCCTCCCGCGACCTTCTCGAAGGCGCCGAGGACGCCGCCCATATCGGCGGCTTCGCCGCTGCGGCAGCCGCGCTCGGGCGCGAGGCCGATCTCATCGTGCTCGACACGACCGATCCCAAACGCCCGCGCGCGCGGCCGCTTCACGCGGCTCTTGCCCGAATCGTGCGCGGCCGCGCGGTCAATCCGCGCTTCATCGACGGCATGATGCGTCACGGCGCGCGCGGCGCCGCCGAGCTTGCCGAGACGGTCGACCGCCTCGTCGATTTCGCCGAGACCACTGGCGCCGTGGGAAGCGCCCTGTTCGATCTCGTGCATGAGGCCTATGTCGCCGATCCGCGCGTCCGCGCCTTCCTGATGCGCGAAAATCCCGAGGCCGCACGAGCCATTTCCGAGCGGCTCGAGGCTGCGCGGCGCAAAGGACTTTGGCATCCGCGCCGGAACGATCTCGACGGAGGGATCGCCGCGCTTCAGGCGGAGACATCGCCATGAGCCGCGTCCATGTCCGCGGCGCCTGCCCGAGCCTGCCGGAGCCCATGGAAACGGGCGACGGCTTGCTCGTGCGCTTTCTTCCCATCGCGCCGATGACGCTCGATGCCTTCATCGGCCTCTGCGAGGCGGCATGCGCGCATGGCAACGGCACCATGGAGGTCAGCGCGCGCGGAAGCCTTCAGGTCCGCGGGCTCACGCCGCTCTCTGCGCCGCGCTTTGCCGCAGCGATTGCCGCGCTCGACATCGACATCAGTGAGGGCGTTCCGGTTCTCGCCGATCCTCTGCCAGACGATCCTTCCGCGCTCATCGATGCCAACGGTCTTGCCGCCCAGCTTCGCCAGGCCATCGCCGAAGCCGGGCTCACGCTTGCGCCAAAGGTCTCGGTCGTCGTCGATGGCGGCGGACGTCTCGACCTCGACGCGCTCACCGCCGATATCAGGCTGTGCGCGCTTCCAACCGCCGAGGGACCGAGATTCGAGCTCGCGCTTGCCGGCGACGCGGCATCGGCGGTGCCGGTCGCAATTGTCGCAGCCGGCGACGCCGTCGATGAGGTTCTCACGCGGCTCAAGGCCATCGCCGCGCGCGGAGCCGAGGCCCGCGCCAGAGATGTGTTGCAATCGCCCTCTGGGCGCCGCGATCCACGCACTGACTCCCAGCGCTCCGCGCGCGCGCATCCCATCGGTTGCCATCCTCTCAAGAGCGGCGCTTTCGCGCGCGGGCTCGGACTCGCGTTCGGCCATGCCGAAGCCGATGCCCTCATAGAGCTTTCCCTGATCGCAAAAGCCGAGGGCGCCCTCTGGGCGCGGCCCGTGCCAGGCCGCGCGCTCCTGTTCGGCACGCTCGGCGAGGCCAATGCCGAGGCAACGAGGCAGGCGGCGGAGCGTCTTGGCTTTGTCACCGAGGCCTCAGATCCGCGCCGCCGCATCGTCGCCTGTCCGGGTGCGCCGTCTTGCGCGCAAGGCTTGATCGCTGCGCGCGCTCTTGCCGCCGAGATCGCACGCCACGTGTCGTTTCCCGGCGACGGCACGCGCGCGCGCGTCGCTCTCCACGTCTCGGGCTGCGCCAAGGGTTGCGCCCATCCGAAGCCTGCCCCCCTCACCATCGTCGGCACTGAGAAAGGCTGCGGCATCGTTCGCGACGGCACGGCGCAAGGCCGGCCGACGGAGCATGTCGATCCCGCCGATCTCGTCGCTCGATTAGACCGCATCGTGGCCGAGACGCGCGAGGCCGTCCATGCTTAAGGCCGCCGACTATCTCCGCGACGGCGCCGCAATCTATGAGCGCTCCTTCGCCATCATCCGCGCCGAAGCGGACCTCTCCCGCTTCACGCCTGAGCAGGCGGAGATCGTCGTGCGCATGATTCACGCCTGCGGACAGGTCGGTGTCGCGCGCGCGATCGAGTTCGCGCCGGGCTTGGTCGAAGCGGCGCGCGCGGCGCTCGAGCGCGGGGCCCCGATCCTGTGCGATGCGGCGATGGTGGCGCACGGCATCACCCGCGCCCGTCTCCCCGCCAAGAACGAAGTCGTGTGCACGCTCCGCGATCCCTCTGTCCCGGAGCTTGCCGCGACGCTCGGCACCACCCGCTCTGCCGCAGCGCTCCAGTTATGGGGCGATCGGCTCGACGGAGCGCTGGTCGCCATCGGCAACGCGCCGACGGCGCTGTTCCGCCTCCTCGAAATGCTCGAGACCGGCAGTGTGCGCCCCTCGGCCATCCTCGGCATCCCGGTCGGCTTTGTCGGCGCGGCCGAAGCCAAGCAGGCTCTCGCAGCCAACAGCTTCGGCGTGCCCTACCTCATCGTGCGCGGACGGATGGGCGGGAGCGCCATGACCGCGGCGGCCGTCAACGCTCTCGCCAAGGAGGGACCATGATCAACGGCGCCCGTCTCATCGGCATCGGCGTCGGGCCGGGCGATCCAGGGCTCGTGACGCTGAACGCGATCGCCGCGCTCAAAGCCGCCGATATCGTCGCCCATTTCGCCAAAGCGGGGAATGAGAGCAACGCGCGGACCATCGCCGCCCGCCATTTCAAGGACGGCATCGAGGAGCTCGCTCTGCTCTATCCGGTGACGACGGAGATCCCGAAAGCCGACGCCGCTTATCGCAAGGCGATCCGCGCCTTCTATGACGGCGCGGCGGCAGAGATCGCCGCGCGCCTCGACGCGGGCAAAGTGGTCGCGGTGATCGCCGAGGGCGATCCCCTGTTCTATGGCTCTTACATGCATCTCCATGTCAGGCTCGCATCGCGCTATCAGACCGAGATCGTCGCAGGCGTCACCGGCATGTCGGGCTGCTGGTCGGCGATCGGCGCCCCGATCGCGCAAGGCAACGACGTGTTCACCGTGATTCCCGGCACGCTCCCGGAATATGAGCTCGAGCGCCGGCTGACGGACACCGACGCCGCTGTGGTGATGAAGATCGGCCGGCATCTCGCCAAGGTCAGGCGTGCGCTCGAGCGCGCCGGGCGGCTCGACCGCGCTATCTACGTCGAGCGCGGCACCATGACCAACGCCGCGGTGATGCCGCTCGCCGATAAGCTCGACACGTTCGCACCCTATTTCGCCATGGTGCTGGTGCCGGGCTGGGAGGGGCGGCCATGAGCGGGCGCCTTGCGATCGTCGGGCTCGGGCCCGGGGATGAGCGCTATTTGACGCGCGAGGCGTACGACGCGCTTCAAACCGCGGATGCTCTCTACGGCTACGGGCCTTATCTCGACCGCGTTCCGGCGAGACAAGGCCAGGCGCGGCATGCGTCGGACAATCGCGAGGAAGGCGCGCGCGCGGAAGCAGCGCTTCGCCATGCTGCGGCGGGCGGATGCGCGGCAATCGTCTCTGGCGGAGACCCCGGCGTGTTCGCCATGGCCGCTTCCGTCTGCGAGGCGATCGAGAGCGGACCTCAAACCTGGCGTTCGCTCGATATCGCCATCGTCCCCGGCATCACCGCCATGCTTGCGGTCGCGGCGCGGGCCGGTGCGCCGCTCGGCCACGATTTCTGTGCGCTGTCGCTCTCAGACAATCTCAAGCCATGGGATGTGATCGAGCGGCGCCTCGATGCCGCGGCTTCCGCAGGCTTCGTCATCGCGATCTACAACCCTATCTCGCGGGCGCGGCCTTGGCAGCTCGGCAAGGCTTTCGCGCTGCTCGCACGCCGTCTCGGAGCCGATACGCCTGTCATCTTCGGCCGCGCCGTAGGCCGTCCCGACGAAAACCTGACCGTCGCCACGCTTGCCGACTCGGGCGGCATTCCCGCCGACATGGCGAGCCTCATCATCGTCGGTTCCCGCGAGACGCGCGTCATCGCGCGTCCGGGTTTGAGCCCGCTCGTCTACACGCCGCGAGCGGTCGAGGGCGTCGGCGCATGATCGAGCCAGGCCAAGACCTCTTCGACCGTGGCGACGGAGGCGACCTCAGGCAGCGCCGGACGCTTCAGCATGATGACGGGAAGGCCAAGCGCTCGCGCCGCTTCGATCTTGCCGTAGGTCGCCTCGCCGCCGCTGTTCTTGGCGACGATGACCTCGATGTTGTGGCGCGCAAGCAGGGCGCGGTCCTCGCTCTCGCCGAAGGGTCCGCGCGCTGCGATGTAGGTCGCATCGGGAACTGCAAGCGGCGGGTCGACCGGATCGACGCTGCGGATGAGATAGGAATGTTGCGGGGCGGCGGCGAAAGGCCGAAGCTCGTTGCGGCCGAGCGCGAGGAAGGCGCGCTTAGGCTGTTCCCCGAGCGCTCTCACCGCACCCTCGACGTCCTCGACCTCGATCCAGTTGTCGCCGGCAACCTTCTCCCAGGGCGGCCGTCTGAGAGCGAGCAGCCTAACGCCGGCGTCCCCGGCGGCGCGCGCCGCATTGGCGGAGATCGCGGCGGCATAGGGGTGCGTGGCATCGATCAAAACATCGACACGCTCGTCGCTAAGATAGCGGGCGAGGCCTTCGGCGCCGCCGAAGCCTCCGCTTCTGACCGGCGCGGCTTGCGGCAAGGGCTCGGCCGTGCGGCCCGCGAGCGATACCGTCACACTGATGTCATCGCGCGCGGCGAGCGCATGAGCGAGAGCCCGCGCCTCGGCGGTGCCTCCAAGAATGAGGATGCGCATGGGACGCGCTGAGCCGGCCATGCGTGAGCCTGCCCCAGCTTCACGCTGGCTGTCCATCGTGGGCATCGGCGAAGACGGCGTCGAAGGCCTGAGCGCCGTCGCCCGCGGCCTTGTCGTGAACGCCGACATCGTGTTCGGCGGCGACCGTCACTTGGCTCTCGCCGCCCCCCTCATCAAAGGCGAGGCGAAGCCCTGGCCCAGCCCGTTCTCGCGCGGGGTCGAGGAGGTCCTTGCCATGCGCGGGCGCCAGGTCTGCGTGCTCGCCTCAGGCGATCCGTTCTTCTACGGCGTGGGCTCGGTGCTTGCGGGCCATGTCGCGCCGGAAGAGATTCTGGTCGTGCCGGCGCCCTCGGCTTTCAGCCTCGCGGCGGCGCGGCTCGGCTGGGCGCTTCCCGACATCGCGCTCCTCTCGGTGCATGGGCGCGCGCTCGACCGCATCCGCCCGCAGCTTCATCCCGGCACGCGCGTGCTGGCGCTCACCTCCGACAGCGACGGGCCTAAGGCGCTGGCGCGGCTCCTAACCGAGACGGGCTTCGGCGAGTCGAGGCTCACCGTGCTCGAGGCGCTCGGCGGGGCGAGAGAGCGCGTCCGCGCCACGACAGCCGCAGGCTTCGACCTCTCCGGCGTTGCCGAGCTCAACACGGTCGCCATCGAGGTCGCAGCATCGCCGGATGCGCGTATCATCGCCTGCACGCCTGGGCTTGCCGATGCCCTGTTCGAGCATGACGGGCAGATCACCAAGCGCGAGATCCGCGCCGTGACGCTGTCGGCGCTTGCGCCGCTCAAGGGCGAGATGCTGTGGGACATCGGGGCAGGCTCGGGCTCGATCGGGATCGAATGGATGCTCGCCCACACCTCTCTTCGCGCGATTGCCGTCGAGGCGCGCGCCGACCGCGCCGCACGCATCAGGCGCAACGCCGCCTATTTCGGCGTTCCCGGTCTCGAAGTGATCGAAGGTCGCGCACCTGAAACGCTCGCGGGCCTGCTTGCGCCTGACGCCATCTTTATCGGCGGGGGCGCGAGCGAGGACGGCGTGCTCGATGCCGCAATCGCGGCGCTTCGCCCCGGCGGGCGGCTCGTGGTCAATGCCGTGACGCTCGCGACAGAGGCTGCGCTGGTCGCGCGCCATGCAGGGCAGGGCGGCACGCTTACGCGGATCGAGATCGCGCGCGCCGAGCCGGTCGGCCAGAAGACCGGATGGCGCCCGGCCATGCCGGTGACGCAATGGTCGTGGGTGAAGCCGTGATCGTGGCGGGGATCGGCTGCCGCAAAGGCGTGCCCGCAGCCGAGATCGAAGCCGCGATCGGTACGGCGCTCGAACGCGCCGGGCGTCCGTTGGCACGGATCGATCTGATGGCCACGTCCATGAGCAAGCGTGAAGAGAAGGGGATCGCCGAGGCGGCATCGGCGCGCGGCGTGCCGCTTGTCTTCGTGGCGCCGGCAGACCTCGAAGTCGCGGGCGCCCGCGGCACGACCTGGTCTGCCCGTGTGCTCGCACTCGCCGGCGTCCCTTCGGTCGCCGAGGCAGCGGCGCTCGCAGCCTGCGGGCCGAAGTCGAAGCTCATCCTGCCGCGCATCGCGATCGGGCCGGTGACGTGCGCGCTGGCAAGCGCAGAGGATCGGCCATGACCGTGCATTTCATCGGCGCAGGACCCGGCGCCGCCGACCTCATCACATTGCGCGGGCGCGACCTGATTGCACGCTGCCCGGTCTGTCTCTATGCCGGCTCGATCGTGCCGCGCGAGCTGCTCTCTTACTGCCCTAGCGCCGCGCGCATCGTCGATACGGCGCCGCTCTCGCTTGACGAGATCGAGGCCGAGTTCGTGGCGGCTCACGCACACGGCCTCGACGTGGCGCGGCTTCAATCGGGAGACTTGTCAGTCTATAGCGCGCTCGCAGAGCAGCTGCGGAGACTCGAGCGGCATGGCATTCCCTATACACTGACGCCGGGGGTCCCGGCCTTTGCCGCCGCCGCCGCGGCAATCGGCTGCGAACTGACCGTGCCCGAGATTGCGCAGAGCGTCGTGTTGACGCGCGTGCCGGGGCGTGCCTCGCGCATGCCCGAAAGCGAGAGCCTTGCCGCATTCGCCGCGACGGGAGCGACGCTTGCCATCCATCTCGCCGTCCACGCCATCGGCGATGTCGTTGAGGCGCTCAAGCCCATCTACGGCGAAGACTGCCCGGTTGCGGTGGTGGCGGAGGCAAGCAGGCCAGCCGAGCGGATCGTGCGCGGCACGCTCGCCGATATCGGGAAGAAGCTCGCGGCAAACCCGATCGAGCGCACCGCGCTGATCCTCGTCGGTCGCGCGCTCGCGGCGGAGGATTTCCGCGACAGCGCGCTCTACGACGCCGATTACCGCCGTCGCTTCAGAGGGGGTGCGGCGTGAGCGTCGCGGAACGGCGCATGGCCGACGAGCCGCCCTTCGCGGTCGAACACCACGATCTCGATTTCAATCGGCGTACCGCCCAAGACCGAGGCGGCGGTGTCCCACGCGGCCCGCGCCACTTCATCGCCGAGAGCCACGCCCTCATCCGCAGCATGGGAAAAAGCCTCGGCCGCGGTGTTGGAAGCGAGAATGCGCTCGCCGAGCGCAGACGAGCCGCCTGCGTTCTCGGCGAGCCTTGCGAGGACGCCGAGATCGACCGAGCCGCGCCGCGAATGGAGATCGAGCAGCCCCTGGGCGAGCTTCGTCATCTTGCCGACGCCGCCAGCGACGGTGACGCGCGGCACGGGATGGGTGCGGACATATTTGAGCATCCCGCCGACGAAATCGCCCATGTCGATCAGCGCAGTGTCGGGCAGATCGTGCAGCGCCTTGACCGCGGCCTCGGAGGCCGCGCCGGTCGATCCGGCGATATGGGTCAGTCCCGCGGCGCGGGCGACATCGATGCCGCGATGGATCGAATGAATCCAGGCCGAGCAGGAATAAGGCACGACGATGCCGGTCGTGCCGAGGATCGACAAGCCTCCGACCACGCCAAGCCGCGCGTTCAGCGTCTTGGCCGCAAGTTCTTCGCCGCCGGGGATGGAAATCTCGATCTCGACATCGCCGCTTCCTCCGTGCTCTACCGCGACCTCGCCGATTGCCTCGCGCAGCATCTGGCGCGGCATCGGATTGATCGCGGGCTCCCCGGGAGGAACGGGAAGTCCCGGCAGCGTGACGGTGCCGACGCCCGCGCCGGCACGGAAGGCGACGCCGCTTCCGTGCGGACCGAGGCGGACCGTGACGAGGATCAGCGCTCCGTGGGTGACGTCGGGGTCGTCGCCAGCGTCCTTCACCACCCCGGCCGTGGCAGAGTCTTTGCCAAGCTCCGTGGTGGCGAGGGAAAAAGCCGGATGCTGCCCGCGCGGCAGGGACACCTCGACGGGATCCGGGAACGCGCCGGTCAGGAGCGCGGTGTAGGCCGCCTTTGCCGCGGCCGTGGCGCATGCGCCTGTGGTCCAGCCGTAGCGGAGGGGGCGATCTGGCGCGGCCATGCCCCTCGCTATAGAGCGCTCCGGCGCCGCCGTCACGGCCGGAAGCCCGCCCCATGACCGCTCCCGGCCTCATCGTCGCGGCCCCCCGCTCCTCTGCGGGCAAGACGACCGTGACGCTGGCGATCCTTTCTGCGCTCCGGCGCCGTGGGATGGCGGTACAGGCGGCGAAAGCGGGGCCTGATTACATCGACCCCGCTTTCCACCAGGCCGCCTCAGGCCGGCAGAGCTTCAATCTCGACAGTTGGGCGATGGCGCCCGAGCTGATCGATGCATTGGTTGAGCGGGCCGCGACGGGCGCAGATCTTCTCGTCATCGAGGGCGCCATGGGCCTGTTCGACGGCATCCCCGGGGCGCCTCGCCGCAGCGGCGCGACGGCAGACCTTGCCGCGCGGCTTCGATTGCCGGTGCTGCTCGTCATCGACGTGTCGGGGCAATCGCAATCGGCTGCTGCCCTGGTGCGCGGCTTCGTCTCTCACGATCCTGAGGTGGCGATCGGGGGCATCGTGCTCAATCGCGTCGGCGGCGAGAGACATCGGAGGCTTGTTGCCGACGCCGTCGGCGCACTCGGCATTCCCATCCTCGGCGCCATCCCGCGCGACACCGATCTTGCGCTGCCGGAGCGGCATCTCGGTCTCGTGCAAGCGGGCGAGCATGGCGATCTCGATGAGCGGCTCGCGCATCTCGCCGGCATGGCCGAGACTCATCTCGATCTCGACGCGATCAGGCGGCTGGCGAAAGCGCCTCAACTCTCGGCCGGCCGCTCGGGGGCGCCGATCGCGCCGCCGGGCCAGCGCATCGCGCTTGCGCGAGATGCGGCATTCACCTTCGTCTATCCGCATGTGCTCGATGGCTGGCGGGAGGCGGGAGCCGAGATCGCGACCTTCTCCCCTCTCGCCGACGAGGCGCCGCCAGAGCATTGCGACAGCTGCTGGCTCCCTGGAGGCTACCCCGAGCTTCACGCGGAACGGCTTGCCGACGCCGGCCGGTTTCGCGAAAGCCTCGCGCGCTTCGCCTTGACGCGGCCGGTTCATGGCGAATGCGGCGGCTACATGGTACTCGGCGAAAGCCTGACCGATGGGCACGGCATCAGTTATCGCATGGCGGGGCTGCTCGGCCACGCCACGAGCTTCGCAAAGCCCAAGCTTCATCTCGGCTATCGCGAGGCGCGTCTCCTCGACAGCGGCCCGTTAGGCGAAGCCGGCACAAGCCTCCGCGGGCACGAGTTCCACTATGCGGCGCTTACTGCGGAAGGGAGCGATCCGCCTCTGCTCGAGCTTGCCGACGGCGAGGGCAGGAAACTCGGCACTTGCGGCGGGCGGCGCGGGTCTGTGACCGGCAGCTTCTTCCACGCCGTCGCCAGGGCTTAAGCGTCCCTTCCCGACACTTGCGCCTCGGCAAAGGTTGCCATGCCGGTGTGGCAGGCGAGCGCCGCGCGAAGCACGAGGACCGCGACCGCGGCGCCCGAGCCCTCGCCAAGCCGCATGCCGAGATCGAGAAGCGGGCGAAGGCCGAGTTCCTCGAGCAGAAGCCGATGGCCCGATTCGGCCGAGCAATGGCCGGCCAACGCGTGATCGAGCGCATCGGCGCGGAGCATCGCCAGCGGCGCCACGGCAGCGGTGCAGACAAAGCCGTCGAGCAGGACCGGAATCCGCAAATGGCGCGCGGCGAGCGCGGCGCCGAGGAGCGCGGCAAGCTCGCGTCCGCCAAGCGCCCCGGCGATCTGCAACGGATCGTCGAAGATCGCGCCGTGCGTCGCAAGCGCGCGGTCGATGACCTCTTGCTTGCGCTTGAGGCCGGCCTGGTCGATGCCGGTGCCGTGACCGGCAAAGCGCGCACCGCCGCCGCCGAACAGCGCGGCGGCAATTGCCGCCGCCGCCGTCGTGTTGCCGATCCCCATCTCGCCCAAGACCACGAGGTCGGCGTCCCGCGCGAGTGCGTCGTAGCCTGACGACACGCTTTCGAGAAACGCGCTCTCATCCATGGCCGGCCCGAGAGTGAAATCGGCCGTCGGACGATCGAGATCGAGCGCGATGACGCGGAGCTCGGCGCCTAAGACCTTCGCGAGTTGATTGATGGCCGCGCCTCCGGCCGCGAAATTCGCCACCATCTGCGCGGTGACTTCTGCCGGGTAAGCCGACACGCCTTGCGCCGTCACCCCGTGATTGCCGGCGAAGACGAGAATCTGGACATTGGCGAGATGCGGCGGGCTCCGTCCTTGCCAATGCGCGAGCCAGGCAACGGTCTCTTCGAGGCGCCCCAGGCTGCCGGCAGGCTTGGTCAGCGTCACCTCGCGCCGGGCGACCTCTGCGGCGATCTCCCTATGACCTCGGGGAAGATCGAGACAGGCCGCGCGAAGATCGGCAATTGAGGCGAAACGCGTCATTTCGGGGTAGAATGCTGAAGGCCGCCGGCGTTCATGAGTGTTACGCAAAGCCGCCGCGAACAGCGCGGCGCCAAGGGGAGGTAAATGACAGAGCGCGTCTCGCTGAGCGGCCTTAGCACGGAGCTGAAGACCGGCCTAGCCTTCTTGACGCGGCTTCCGGTTCGCATCCCGCCCGCGACGGCCGAGGAGTTCCTTCGCGCCGGCTGGACGTTCCCGGTCATCGGCGCCGGCGTCGGCGCAGTCGGCGCGGCGATCTACTGGCTTGCGCATGCATTCGGTCTTCAGGCCTTTATCTGCGCCACCCTCGCCGTTACGGCGACGCTCCTCCTCACCGGCGGGCTGCACGAAGACGGCCTCGCCGACACTGCCGACGGCTTTGGCGCGAGCGCAGGCGTCGAACGCAAGCTCGCCATCATGCACGACAGCCAGATCGGCACGTATGGCGCCGCGGCGCTCACGCTTTCGCTGATGCTGCGCGTAGGCGCGATCGCAAGCCTTGCCGACCCGGCAATCGTTGCGCCCGCTCTCATCGCCGCGCACGCTGGTGCGCGCGCGTCCATGCTCATGTTCATGCAGGGCGTCGAGCGTGCGCGCGATGACGGCCTCTCGGCGGAGGCGGGCGTCCCGCCGCAGGGCAGCGCGCTCATTGCCGCCGGCATCGCTCTCGTCGTGCTGTTGCTCTGTCTCGGGTTTGGCGCAACGCTCGTCGCCCTCGTGCTGCTCGCGGGCGCGGGGGGTGCCATGGCCTGGCTCAGCCTCAGGCAGATCGGCGGACAGACCGGCGACGTGCTCGGCGCGTTCGAGCAGACAGCCGAAGTGCTGATCCTGCTGACCGCCGCAGTGGCCTTGACTGCTTGAAGTGCTTCGACAGTTTCAGCCCTTGCGACTTGGTAGTGCGCGCTGGCGTTAGATCTGGTCGGGCAACGAGGATTCACTCGCCTCTGACTTTCGTCATGCCCGGACTTGATCCGGGCATCCATTCCGTGACCTACCAGTTGAATCGGCGGTAGAGATCGAACCACTCCGGATTGTCTTTCTCAACGAGCGCGATCTTCCATCGGCGAGGCCAGGATTTGATCGCCTTCTCGCGCTTTATGGCGCTTTCGGCGGTTGCATGCTGTTCGACGAAAACGAGTCGCTTCACGTTGTGACGTTTAGTGAAACCTTTGACGACGCCCTCTCTGTGCTCCCACGCACGACGGGGCAAATTGCTCGTCACGCCGGTATAGAGCGTTCCGTCTTTGCGGCCTGCAAGGATATAGACGTAGAAGTCTCGCATTGAGGAGGCGTAACGGAATGGACCCCCGGGTCAAGCCCGGGGGTGACGAATCCTCAAGCCCCGATCCACTCGCCTATAACTTTCGGAGGTCCGTGGCGTTGACCTAGTTTCCTTTGACCGTCGAGGTGATCGAACCGATGACCTCCGAAGCCATCTTGAATTCCTTGTCCCGGCTGGCGATGCCGTGGCGCTTCCTGATCCACTCGAAGTCGGTGTAAGCGACCCACACGTCGCCCTTGGCGTCCTGGTAGACGAGAACCCGCACCGGCCAATCGAGACCGGCGTCGGGATCGGCGGTGATGAACAGAGTGCCGAGCGGCGGATTGCCGAAGATGAGAAGGGTCGAGGGCAGGAGCGTAATGCCGGCATCGGCGGCAAGCTTCGCCTGATCGATCTCGTCGAAGAACTTGATGCCCTTGTCGGCAATATCCTTCTTCATGCGCTCGATGGTCTCGGGCATGGGATAGGCGCTTTTGACCTTGACGACGCCGTCATTGGCGGCTTGCGCCGTTCCGAGGGACGAAAATGCGACGGCTCCGAGCACGAGCAAGGCAGAGCAGATCAGACGTGTGAACATGGAGTATTCTCCTCTGGGCGGCCAGCGTGTTGAAATCTCATGCTCGGAGCATGACGAATTGGGCGCTTAAGCTGAAATGCCGCTTCGCTTCCAATTCGATACCGCGGGGCTATGGTCCGGCCGCATCAAGCCCGGTAACCGGGCGGAAAGCAGCCCGCCGTTATGGCATTGCGCCGGCGCCCGAAGCGGGTAGAAAGGACCAAAGGAGCCTCGACCATGCGCAGGGCCATTTTCCTTACGATTTTCGTAGCAGCCGCGGTTCTTTTGCCGGGATTTGCCGCAGCGCTCCCCGGCGCACTCGGCGACCAGGCCGCCATCAGCCGGGACTCTAGCAATGCCGCGGTGGAACCGGCGGCCTACCGCGCCAAGGCGCGGCACAAGCGTTACGCCAAGCGATATCCACGCCGCTACGACTGGAGCTACTACCCTTATTGGCGGCCGTATCAGTATCGCTATTGGAAGTTTTATTACCCCTACGGCGGACCGCTGTTCTGACCGGCTCGCCTTATTTGAGCGGCTTGAGATTCGTCACCCCCGGGCTTGACCCGGGGGTCCATTCCGTTACCTCTCGGCTTGGCTCTGGGGTCACGGAATGGATGCCCGGACTCGAGCCTGCGCCCGGGCCGGCGAAGCCGGACCCGGGTGTCCGGGCATGACGACACGAAGGTAGCGAGCGCTAGTCCTGCTTGAGCCCGACCAGATCGGTCATGCCTAGAACTCCGCTGCTCTGCGATCACCCTCTTGTGATGCGTGGGCCCTGGCCCTCGTGTTGCAGCACAAAGCGGCGCTCGCTACCCTTTGCGAGCCGGGGGAGGTTGGCATCATGGAGCAAAAGATGCAGCACCTCCTCACCAAGCTTGCTGCCGCGGCCATCGTTCTTGCCGCGGCGATCGGATCGGGCCAGGCTCATGCCGGGCCACTTCCCAATCTCGATCTGAACGGTCTCTCGAGCGAGGCCGCGCCTGTCGAGAAGGCCGGCTATTACCGCTATCGCTACGGACATTACCCCTACTATCGGCATTGGCGTCCGTACCCCTATTGGTATTACCGGCCCCATTATCGGCCCTATTATTACGGGTATCCTACAAGCCGCATTACTGGCGATACGGCTATCGGCCCTACCGGTACTGGTGGTAGTAAGACTGCGTCAGGGCCGGAGGAATCGCCGGTCCTGACCTCCTCGACACGGCTCGAAATGAGGTAACAGCGCCCGCTCGCGTTATGGCAGAGTGCGCGCCGTGACGCCTCCCACAGCCCAGAACGCGGCCCGCGCGCTCGATCTCGCAAGACGCGGCCTTTCCCGTCCCGGCGCGCCGGCGGACCTGCCCGACAGGCTGCTCGTGATCGATGTCGAGCGGCAAGTCGCGACCTTGATCGAAGCGAAAGAGGCCGTCGCCTCCTGGCCGGTCTCTACGGCGCTGAGGGGCATCGGCGGCGAGGAAAATTCATTCAAGACGCCTCCGGGCTGGCACAGGGTCCGCGAGCGGGTCGGGCAGGGCGCAGACTTCGGCACGGTCTTCGTTTCGCGCGAGCCGGCCGGCGAGACATGGCGCGGGGAGAAGCGCGCCGACGATCTGATCCTCACGCGCATTCTTACGCTTGACGGTGTTGAAAACGGCGTGAACCGTGGCCCGGGCTGCGACTCGCTCGCGCGCTACATCTATCTTCACGGCACCAACCAGGAAGAGTTGCTCGGCCGCGCCGTTTCGCATGGCTGCGTGCGCCTCTCGAATAGCGGCATCGTCGAATTGTTCGGCCGCGTCGGTGAAGGCGATTACGTGTTGGTGGCGGCGCCCGAAGACGTGGCGATACCCGATCCTGGAGCGGGAGGCCGCTTCCATTATGCCGGGCTTGCGGGCGCCGGAATGAGTGCGCTCGCCCAGTTCCAGGTCATGACCGGAGGTAAAGCGAGCGGCAGCGACCGCGCCTTCGACCGCGGCGAACGTCAAGCTTTACGCGCCCAGCTCGAACGTCTCGGCATCGCGGTCGTGCCCCAGGACGGAAGCGGGCTCGGATCCGATTGCGCAGCGCTCGTCGTCTCGACGGCTGTCGAGGAGCAGGTGCCCGACTACGCCGCGGCACAAGCAAAGGGCATTCCCATCACCCACCGCTCGGAACTTCTTGCTCATTTCGTGGCGCGGCGGCGTTCCATCGCGGTCACCGGCACGAGCGGCAAGTCCACGGTCGCGGCGATGGCCTTCGCGATCCTGAAAGGCGCCGGGCGCGATCCTTCCGTCATCACCGGCGGCGATCTGCCGGAGCTCGAGGCGCAAGGCCTGCCCGGCAATGCCTTCGCCGGGCGCTCCGATCTGCTCGTGGTCGAGGCCGACGAGAGCGACGGCTCTCTCATCCGCTATGCCCCCGCCATCGGCGTAATCCTCAACCTGCAACGCGACCACAAGGAGATCGAAGACGTCGCCGCGATGTTCGCCACGCTCAGGGCACGGGTGCGCGAGGAGCTTGTGGTGGGCGATGCCGAGGCCCTCGACCCTTTCGCCGGCGGCGCGTTTCGCTTCGGTCTCAGCCACCGTGCCGATGTGCGCGGCGAGGATGTCGCGCTCGGGCCGGATGGGAGCAGGTTTCGCGTCGGCGATGTCGCATTCGAACTGCCGGTGCCGGGCGCGCATAACGTCGTCAACGCGCTCGCGGCAATCGCGACCTGCCGCATCCTGGGCGTGCCGCTTGAAGAGATGGTGGCGCCGCTCGCGTGCTTCAGAGGCATCGGGCGGCGATTCCAGACCGTGGGAAAAGCGCATGGCGTCGAGGTGATCGACGACTTCGCCCACAATCCCGCGAAGATCGCCGCCGCGATCAGGACTGCCAAGCTTCGCGCAAAGCGCGTTCTTGCCATCTATCAGCCGCACGGCTACGGCCCGACCCGGTTCTTGAGGCGCGATTTCGTTGCCACCTTCGCGCGCGAGCTCGGCGGGCACGATCGTCTGTGGATGCTCGAAGTGTTCTACGCGGGCGGGACTGCGACACGCGATTTCTCGGCGGCCGACATCGTGGCAGAGATCGGCGCGCGCGGCCTCGAGGCCGAGTTTGCCCCGTCACGGGAGTGGCTCGCCGCCCGCATAGCCCGCGAGGCGCGGACCGGCGATCTCGTCCTGGTGATGGGCGCGCGAGATCCGTCGCTCACGGCACTTGCGCGCGCCATCCTGACGGCGATCGCGAGCTCAAAGATAGCTGCCGCCGCGCCGTAAGAACGCCAGTCAGGCGTTGAGGTGTAACACTCGGCCCCTTCCCCTCATGCGGCGTTCTGGGTTTCAACCAACCCGAACGGCGGGGGCGAGGGCACGCGGTACCAACGGCAATCAGGACAAAACAGATTGCGCCGGCATCCCTCCCGCCAGCAAACGACACGGTCAAGCTGCGAAAGCATGATCCGCTCCAAATGATCGGCATTGCGGGACGCTTTCACGTAGATCAGTTCGCCCGGCACAATCCGCTCCGCCAACAGCGCACTCACCTGATGCGCGGTCTGAACGGAGAGGAGGCGATCGCGCACATCCCCTTTCCGGAGTTTGTCGACATGCCCCGACTGCGCGCCGACGAAGATGACTCTGTCTGCGACCTCCAGCGCTTGGCGCGCCACGCGACGATAGTGTTTGCTGGCTGCTCCCGCGTAGTCGGAAATGGTGCCGAAGACGATAGTCTTGCGCGTCGCACGCGCATTCATGACGAACTGGAGACCGCTGGCTATGGTCCAGTAAGGCGACTTTGCGCTGTCGAGGACATATGTCGCGCCATGGTCAGTCCCATGCACGGAATACCGGCCTAAAGCAGGCTGCACGGCGCCGATGGCCTCGGCGCAAGCCTTGAGGCTCATTCCGCATGTAACGCCGCAGGACAGCGCGGCAAGAACAGACGTCACCCAATGCTCGCCGACCAAGCTTGTCTGGACGCGCACCCGTTCCTCGCCGTGCGTTACGGTTAGGGACAGCCGATCCGGAAATGCGCTCGACACCTCGGTTGCTCTGACATCGGCCTCCTGAGAGAGCCCGAAGGTCAGCACTCGCGCGCTGGTCCGACTTGCCATGGCTCTGACGTGGGGATCATCGGCATTCAGGATTGCGGTACCGTCCGGCGGCAGGCTTTCAACCAGCCTTCCCTTCTCGGTTGCGATCGCTTCGAGGCTGCGGAATTGCTTGTAGTGATCCAGGCCGACCGTCGTGACCACCCCGATCTGAGGCTTCAAAAAACCGGTCTGATGCGCGATGCCTCCCGGCGCCTTCGTCGCAACCTCGCATACGAAATATTTGGTGGAGCGGCTGGCTGACCGAATTGCGTCTCCCATCTGGTGGCGCTCCCGCTCGTTCGTGGACGAGACTGCGTGTCCAATGGAAGATAGGACGGCGTGGATCAAAATGACGGTCGTCGTCTTGCCACAACTCCCCGTGACGCCGACGAAAGTCGTGTTTCGAAGCATTGCCCGGCGGCCGATGGTCCACCACTTTCGCACGAGCTCGTATAGTGGTTTGACGGGATTTTCCCGTCTCCTCTTCTTTCTCGGCCGCTGTCTTACGACTTGATTCGGGTACAGCACGGATGCCTCACTACACTTCCTAATTACCGAACAGGCCCGGAATCGCATTGGGGTGGCCGAAACCGATATTCGCGGCGCGGCGCTTCTTCGGCTTCACGGCGACGGGGGCTACAGCCGAAATGAGCTCGGACTTGCCGAACAGAGCGGCGGCCATCTTCTTGTCGATGCCATAGACATCGGCGTAGGTCCGGAGCTGCCCTGCGCCGTCGAAGGCGACGGTGAAATAGGTGAGATGCACCGGCACCGGACGGCCGAGCGAGACTGCGCTGTTCTTGCCCCTGGCGATGAGGTCCTTGATGCGCTGCTCCGGCCAGCCCTTGTCCTCGGCAAGGAGAAGCGCGGCCAGCCGGCTCGGCTGGCGCACGCGGATGCAGCCGTGACTCAAGGTGCGAACGGTCTGGTTGAACAATGCCGGTTGTAGCGTGTCGTGCATATAGATGGCGTGCCGGTTGGGAAAATTGAACTTTAGCACGCCCAATACGTTACCGGGCCCCGCAGGCTGCGTGAAGGTGTAACTGTGGATGTTGGCGCGTGCCCAGTCGACGGTCGCGGCATCGACCGCGCGTCCCTGATAGCTCACCGAAAGCTTGTTGTTGCGAAGCACGGAGAGATCGGGCCTGCCGCCTGGGCCGCCCTGGCGCAAACGAGGGTGGATGTCCTCGACCTTGATCGTCTCCGGCACGATCCATTCAGGGTGGAAGACGATCGAATTCATATCCGCGGAGAAGATGGGGGTTGCGTATTTGACCTGACCGACGATCGTCTTTTCCACATAGATCGACTTGCCGTCTTTGATGACCCGGGTGGTGAAGGACGGAACGTTGTTCCAGACATAGTAAGAGCCGAGATCAGACGGCATCCAGCGCCAGCGCTCCATGTTGACGATAAGACGCTGAACCGTGCCATCGCTTTCGGGATTGCGTCCGCGCGCCTTGGCGTTGGCGACGGCTTTGATGAACGTTTGCCGCAGGCCCTCGAACTGCTCGTGCTGCGGGTGGAGCGATCGCAAATAGGCGCCGGGGTCGGGAGCGGCCGCGATCTCTGTCAGCACCGTGGCAGGATCGCGCAGACCAGGTTTCTGGTCGAACAGCGTGCTGATGCGCGCGGCCGAGATGCGACCGCCGCGGGCGAAGCGCGCATATTTGAGAGCGGCGACAGCGAGCTTGATTTCGCCGATGGCTCGAGCCTCGGCGGCGGTCGGCAGATCGGACGCGTCGGGAAGGGCGAAAGACACCGGATCGAGGCCCCAATCGCCGGCCTTCCCGATCTCGGCAATGAGCGCCTGAGCCCTGGCTGAGAAACCCATGGCGGTGATCCAGAGCGGAGGAGTTTCGAGCGCGCCATAATAGGCCTCGAGCGCCGCAAGATCGTCGGCGTGCGACCCTTTGCGCAAATCGGGATCGCCGAGCTTCAATCTGATTGCGGCGACGATGGGATCGGCCGGAACGGCTTGCGATTGGGCTTGGGCCGGCGGCGTGACGGCGGTGATGGTCGCATCGGCGGGATCGCGGCCCTCGTCGTCGAGAGGCGCCGCGGCCGGACTCACCGACGGCTCGTCTTCGCCAGAAGACGCAGGCGCGGGACTTGCCGAGGTCTCATCTTCGGCCGCCGGAGCCGCGCCAGGGCTTGACGGGTCCTGCTCGGTATCGCCGGGCGAGGTGAACGCGGGCCTGTCGGCCGGCGTCTCCTCGGCGCGCGCGCCGACCGCGCAAGGCCCGCTCGCAAGCAGAGCAGCCAGCAGGAAGGTCTGGAAAGCAGCATTGGCGCCCGCCGCTTTGGCTCGTCCGCTCATATCGAAATTCCCTCGTAGCGCCATCAAGGTTAGTCCGGGAGGGCGGCGGTAGCCACCTCGATCAGCGGGCACGTCACCATTCTCCCAACAAAGCGTTGCCGCGAATCCTCGCTTACTCCCATGGCGGGATCGCGGCAGATAGACTTCCCCTTAGCCTCGGCTATGATCGCGCACGGTCTGTCTCAAGCGGGGGCTCGCATGTTTCCGGTCGGCGACGACAATTCGCAGCTTCGCACCTTTCCCTACGTCACCACCACGCTGATCGTTCTCAACGTGCTGGTGTTCCTGCTCGAGCTTGCGCGAGGCCAGCAATTCATCGAGGACTGGGCGTTCATCCCCGCACAATTTTCCGATCAGCCGGGCACGGAAGCGGTGACCATCTTCTCGGCGATGTTCATGCATGGCGGCTGGATGCACCTGATCGGCAACATGCTCTTTCTGTGGATCTTCGGCGACAATGTCGAAGACAGGATCGGTCACGGCAAATTCCTGATGTTCTACTTGCTCGCAGGACTCGCCGCGACTTTCGCGCAATATACCTTCAACCCCGACTCTGGCATCCCCAATGTCGGGGCCTCGGGCGCCATCGCCGGCGTACTCGGGGCTTATCTCGTGATGTTCCCGCAAGCGCGGGTGAATGTGCTGCTCGGGCGTCAGATCGTCGCCATGCCCGCCTTCATCGTGCTCGGGCTGTGGATCGTGTTCCAGCTCATCAGCGGGGTCGGGACGATCGCCTATACCGACGAAAGCGCCGATGTGGGCGGCATCGCCTACATGGCGCATATCGGCGGCTTCGTCGCGGGCTTGGCGATGGGCGTCATCGGGCGCGGGCTGTGGCAATCCCGCGACACGGCTTGAGGCCGGGAGATCAGATCTTGCCGATGAAATCGCGCTTGCCGATCTCGACCCCGCAACGGCGGAGGATGTCGTAGGCGGTCGTGGTATGGAAATAGAAATTGGGCAGGGCGAAATGCACGAGATAAGGCTCGCCTATGAACCGTAGCTCCTGCCCGCCGACGGTGAGCGCGATGTCGCGCCCCTCCGAGCCGTCGATGTCCATGGGCGCCAAGCTCTCGATGAACTTCACCGTTTTGGCGATGCGCGCCTTGAGGTCGGCGAAGGTCTTCTCCTCATCGGGATAACTCGGAACTTCACGGCCGGCGAGCCGCGCGGCCGTGCCCTTGGCGAGGTCGCTTGCGATCTGGATCTGCCGGGTCAATGAAAACATGTCTGGCGCAAGCCGCCAGTTCAACAACACTTCGGGCGCGATGTTGCGATCGGTCGCGTAGGCTTCCGCCTTGTCGAGGATGGCGGAAAGGTTGTTCAGCATCTTGACGAAGGCCGGAACCGAGGCCTGATACATTCCGAACGACATGGCGGCATCACCTCATGGTACATTGACGAAAGCGGAGTGTAGCAGCCGGCGCGCCCCGCCTCATCACGTTCCGGCGAGGGGTGACGCGGGCCGGTCCCTCGTCTCAGCGGCCGCGCGGCGGAAAGGTCCGCACGATCGGCGCAAGGTCCTTGGCATGATCCCAGGCGCCGCTTCTCGCGGTGAGGCCGAGCCGCACGATGACGAGATCGCGCGACGGGACGACCGCGATGATCTGCGCGTCATGGCCGAGGAAATAATAGGCATCGTCAGGCATCGGCGGCTCGCCGTAGCCGTCGGATCCCGGCAGCTTGAGCCACATATGGGCGCCGTGGGTTCCGTCCGGCGCATCCTTCGTCGGCGTCAGCGTGTACTCGACCCACCCTTGCGGCAGCAGCCGTTCCCCCTGCCAGACGCCGTCTTGCAGAAAGAGAAGGCCGAGACGCGCGAAGTCGCGCGCAGAGGCATAGAGAAGCGACGAGCCAACGAGCGTGCCCGAGGCATCGGCCGTGACCATAGCGCTTCTCATGCCGAGCGGATCGAACAAGCGCTCGCGCGGGTAACGCAGATAGTCCTGCTCGGTCGCGAAGGTTGCGCGCACGGCACGTGCGATGATGACCGAGGTGCCGCTCGCGTAAGCCCAATGGGTGCCGGGGGGATGAAGGAGCGGCTTATCTGCGGCGAACTTCGCCATATCGCCTCTCGCGAACAGCATCACGGTCACGTCGGCGAGCGGATCGTCATAGCTTTCGTCGAAAGCGAGCCCACTCGACATGCGCAAGAGATCGTCGAGGGAAATGTCGCGGCGCTTATCGCCTTCGCCCTGCCACTCAGGCAGAAGCGCCCGGTCGGTTAGCGCCATCTTGCCGTCCCTGACCCGTGAGCCCACGAGCGCATTCAAGGCGCCCTTGGTCATCGACCAGCCGATCAGCGGCATCGATGCATCGAAGCCCGGCGCATAGCGCTCGGCGACGATGCGTCCGCGATGCACGACCACGAGCGCCCGCGTGTTGCGAGGATGAGCAGGATCGGGTTCGGCGAATGCGGCCCCGACGGCGGTATCGAGCGCGGCCCGATCGACTCCTTGCGCAGGTGCCGTGAAATCGACGCGCTCGCCCTCGGGCCAGAGCGCCTCGGGGCCGGCAAGCGGCGGGACGGCGAGAGAAGGCGCTTCTTCGCGCAACGCGTCCTCGCCCCTGCCGTCGATCAGCGTGCAGCCGAGACCTTGGCGATAGATCGCGGTCTGGGCGGCCAAGCCGTAAAGCGAAGCGGTCACGCGCTCCTTGTCGCGCTCGACGGTGTGGCGGAAGAGGCGCAAGGGCTCATACCCCGGACCGCTCAGGTCCTGGGTTTTGACATCCTCCGGCACGCGGCCAGAGACGAACACCCCGCCGCAAAGGATCTCGGCGCTGAAGCCCGAGCCGACCCGGGCCAGGCGGTAGGCGTGCAAGCTTCCTGCCACGACGAGGGCCGCGGCGATCGCCACGAGCCACAGCCACGTCTTGCGCTTAAGTGGGGGCATCATCGCCCTGCGTTTGCCCGGTTTCACGCCGAATGGCACATTCATCCGCACGGTCAGACATCGATCGTCACGTCGGGGCTTGAATAGGCGCACCGTCGGAACGGTCCCATCGAGGAAGTCCGCCGGCGACGTGGTGTGGTTTGGAGCAAGAGACCATGTACAACGCGAAGGCTTACTCCGCTGCTAGCGAGACCTCGCCGCTCACCTCCAGCAAGATCGAGCGGCGCCATCCGACCCAACATGACGTTCAAATCGAGATCCTCTTCTGCGGCGTCTGCCACTCCGATCTCCACCAGGTCCGTAACGAGTGGCGAGATGTCATGCCGACGGTCTACCCTTGCGTGCCCGGTCATGAGATCGTCGGCCGTGTCACCAAGGCCGGCTCCGCCGTCACCAAGCTCAAGCCCGGCGACCTCGTCGCGGTTGGTTGCTTGGTCGACTCCGACCGAACCTGCCCCGAGTGTCGCGCCGGCCTCGAGCAGTTCTGCCCGAACCTGGTCCTGACATATAACGGTCCTGACAAGCATCTCGGAGGCGTCACCTATGGCGGCTACTCCGATAGCATCGTCGTCGACGAGCGCTTTGTCCTGCGCGTTCCTGCCAATCTCGACCTCGCCCGAGCCGCACCCCTTCTCTGCGCCGGCATCACGACCTACTCGCCGATGCGCCACTGGGGCGTCACCAAGGGCAAGAAAGTCGGCGTGGTCGGTCTCGGCGGACTGGGTCATATGGGCGTGAAGTTCGGGCATGCCCTCGGGGCCCACGTCGTTGTCTTCACGACCTCCCCCGGAAAGAAGGACGATGCGCTCCGCCTCGGTGCCGATGATGTCGTCGTCTCACGCAATGCCGACGAGATGCAAAAGCACACCGGCAGCTTCGACTTCATCCTCGACACCGTCTCCGCCCATCACGACATCAACGCCTATATCAACCTGCTGCGCCGGGACGGCAATATCACCCTTGTCGGCGCGCCGGAGAAAGCTCTCGGCGTTTCTTCCTTCGCCCTGCTCATGCGCCGTCGCAGCGTGTCAGGCTCGCTCATCGGCGGTATCGCCGAGACGCAGGAGATGCTCGACTTCTGCGGCGCGCACAACATCACCTCCGACGTCGAAGTCATTCCCATCCAGAAGGTCAATGAAGCCTACGAGAGACTGCTCAAGTCAGATGTGAAGTACCGCTTCTCGATCGACATGGCTTCTCTCAAATCGGAATGACCCGCGTTCGCTTCTAACAACCGGCCCCAAGATCTTACTCGCCGCAACGTGCGGCTGAGCGAGAGAAGCATGATAAGGGCTCAAGCAAAGGTCCGTCGCGTTGGCGGCGGACCTTGCCTTCATTGACATCAAAGCGGGGCCGTCGAACCTTTGGGTCTTGCCGGAACGAGGGAAGGTCTCTCGCCACGGTCGAGGACGGGATCTCGAGGCGGGCTTGGCGTGGGACAAACCCTTTGGTCGACAAGCCGGGTCGCCGGCGATTCGCCGACGAGACATTTCCTCGCCTTGCAGGCCCCTCCAAGCAACGACCGCCAAGGCGTACATTCGCCCGGCTCAAGAGCGTTGGCCGGAAACGAACCAAGGCCCGTTAGGATCACAAGCGAGACGGCAATCTTCGTGGACGTGTTCATGATTCTGCTCCTCAAAACAACCGCGCACGCCCCGGTTTCGCCTAACCATTGAGGGCCGCACATCCCTTAGTCGCAAAGTGTCCACGGAAGGTTCAAACGGCGGGAGCGCGAGAAGGCGAAGAGCGCATCGAGCCCTCGGGGTCGCAGTGGGCCGACCATCGGCATCCCGCACCCGGCGGAGCAACGTCGCGGGTGGAATGGTGCCGCTGGAGAGATTTGAACTCCCGACCTTGGCTTTACGAAAGCCCTGCTCTACCCCTGAGCTACAGCGGCCGATCGCGCGCGGCTGACGATGAATTTCAAGCGGCGGGCTGATAAGCGCCCCCGTGATTACCGGCAATATCGGGGTCGCGCAAGCGAGGCGCGAGACCCTTGAGAACACCCTTTGGCGCTAGCGGATTTGGGCGGTGCGCAGGCGTTCGATCGAGTTCGGGCTCTCGTCGGTATCGACTTGCGTCACGCCGGGATCGTCAGGGGGACGCTCCGGCACGAAAATCGCGGGCCTCGGCCGCGGCTCTGAGCGCGTAGGCGGAGGCGGCGGGGCCGGCGGCGGGGCCGGGGCCGCTTTGGCCGGGACGTCGGCGATCTGATCTTTCGCCGGGCTCACATCCACCATATCGGCAGGCTCGTGGCGCACAGGTTCTTCGGCGCGAGGTGCCACCGGTGGAGCAGCGGCCGCAGGCGCGGCGGGCGCGGGGCGTTCCTCGATCACGAGCGTATCGTCGCCGCGCCCGATCGCATCGACCGGAGCTTTCCATTCGAAGCCGTCGACGGCGCCGGTGACCGGCGAGACGGGCAGCCAGCGATCCGAGACATAGCCGTCGGCGATCCAGGCGCGGTCGCGCGGAGCGCGGAGCGCGCGAGCGAGCCACTCCCGTTCCCGCCCCTTGTCGCCGAGTTCGCCCGCCTCGATCCGCGCCATGAGCGTGCAGACGCGCGCAGGGGGACGGCCGTCGAGATAGGGCGCGAGGACGCTGCGCGCTTCCTCCCATTCATGCGCCTCGATGGCGGCGCCTGCGACGGCGATCGGCCCTTCGATGTCGCCGGGCGTGAGGCTCGCGAGGTACTTGACGCGCCTCAGCCGCTCGCGGGGCGAGTCGCCCGGCCTGGCGAAGGCATAGACGAGAGCAAGATCGGGATGCGGCGCGAGCTTCCAGGTCCTGACGATAAGGCGCGAGGCCTGACGGCTCTCGCCCTTAGAGGCAAGGATGCGTCCGGCGATTTCGGCAGCCGGCACCAGAGAAGGCGCTAGCCGCAGCGCTTCGTTGGCGAGACCGAGCGCCTTGTCGGGATCCGCGGATTCCGCGTCGCGCGCCTCGGCCGTCAACAGCACGGCACGCCGGCGGAGCGCAACAGAGGGCTCGACATGACCGTTGTCGCGGGCAATGGCGAGCGTGTTCAGCGCGCCGTCGTAGTCGCCGGCACGCGCCTGCATGTCGAAGAGCGCAGTGACGCCCCAGGCAAGCTTTGGGTCGCGCGTGACCGCTTGCTCGGCAAGGACCCGGGCCGCTTCGCTGTCGTCGCCGCGCTTCGCTTCAAGAAACAAGCCGCGAAGTCCGAGGAGTGCGGTCTCAGGCTGGTCGAGCATGGCCTCGAAGGCGCGCCGAGCCGCAGCCCTGTCGCCCCTGAGCTGCGCGGCCTGCGCCCTGAGCAGGGCCGTCAGCGGGTCGCGCGGCAGGCTGCGCCCGGCGATGCCGGCATAGCGCTGGGCCTGCGTGCGGTCGCCGACGCCGATGGCGAGCAAGCCGCGCGACAGCGCGTCATATCCCTGCTGCCGCCGCCGCTCCCTGACCTGGGCGGCGATTGCCGCGGGGCGCGTGAACAGGTAGCGCGCCAGCGCCCACAGCAAGATCAGGAGCCCGACCAGGACGGCGACGGCGGTCGCTGCGACAAAAGCGGTGGTCTCGACTTGGTAGCCGAGCCATTGGACCGTCACCGTGCCGGGACGGTCGGCAAGCCAGGCGAGACCGGCCGCCGCCGCGACAACGCAGAGAGTGAAGATGAGAACGCGGATCATGGCTTCACGGCTGTGTGGCTTCGGCTTCTCCGCTCATGGAGATGAGCAGGGCTCCTTCGAGCCGTGTCAAAGTCTCGTTTGCGGCGAGGCGGGCGCGAGCCTGGCCAAGCCAGACGGAGAAGGCTTCGCGCGCCCTGCCCTCGAGCGTTTCGACCTCCTTCACGGCGACGCCGAGGTCGTCGTTGTCGAGCGCGGCCTTGGCCCGGGCGAGCGTGGCTTGCGCGCCTTCGCCGGCCGGAGCCTCATCGATCGGCCTGATCTTCACCAGGGACTGTGCGCTCGCCATCAAGCTGTCGACCAAAGATGCGTCGCCTTCCGGGACGGGCGCGGCCAAGGCTTCGTCGCTCGCCGCATCGAAGGAGCGGGTGAGGTCAAGCAATGTCGGGATGCCTTTTTCGGCATAGGCCGGAAGCACGCCGAGATCGCCGAGCGCAGGCGCGAGCGTGCCGATCGTGTCGAGCTCGGCGGCGTAAGGGCGCCCGTCGCTGACAGCCGCGCGCAGATTGGCGAAGGCAATGGCGAGAGCCGCCGACTTCGCTCCCGCCGCCTCCTTGTCGATGGCGCCGGCAAGTTCCGGAAGGACCGCCTCGAGCTTAGCGAGGCGCTCGGTGAGCGCAGTGAGCTCGGGCTGAGCCGCAGTCCCATCGCCGGTTCCAAACTCGGCCTCAGCGAGCGCCCCGAGCTTGGCCCTCAGCTCGGCGATCGCTTTCTCGATTTCTTCGATTGCCGAGGCATTGGCGGTCTCTCCCTTGGCAAGGGCTGCTGCGATCTTCGCATCGAGCCTCTGCTCGGCCTCTTCGATCTGCTGGCCGATGGCGGCGGCCGTAGCCACGGAGCCGCCTTCCTCGGCGGTCTTGGCCAGGTCATCGAGCGACGTGTCGAGCTTGGCGACACGATCGGCAAGCTCCGACAGCTTGGGCGCGTCAGCTTTCTCACTCTCCTCGAGTGCCGCAACCCGACCCTCCAAATCTGACACCGCTTGCGTGCCGGGCGCTGAGGGAGGCGCGGCCTCGAGGTTTGAGAGGCGCTGCTCGATCGCGGCGATGTCCGGCGCCTGCGCGCTCTCCTGACCGGGCCCGAAACCACCCGAGGAAAGGACAAGGGCGACGACGCCGATAAGCCCGCCGAGGAGCCCCACGGCGAGGTGAGTCATGAAGCTCTTGAGCTTGGCGAGGCCCGTTCGCGGCGGCGGAGCGGATGGCGGGTCGCCGCGGCCTGCATTCTCGCCGAACGAGGATCCCTCCCCGCGCCCGCCGTTCTCTTGGCCTGACGCGGCAGCCGCCTCTCGTTCAGGCCCGGGCTCGATGGACACTTCGGTCGCGGTTCCCTCGATGGTCTGCGCCGGGCGTTTGCCTGCTTGGTCACTGTCGCCGAAATTTGCCATCACGCCTGAACCTGACCCTTCAAGGATACGCGAACGCTCAAGAGGATGCCGTCTCGGTGTGCAACAGCGCAAGGACATCTTCCTCGCGCGGGCGCGCCGCCACACGTAACTCGCATCCAAGCGTCGCTGCCGCCTCTGCTACCGCCTCGGACAAACAATAGCAAATGAGTCCCGCAGCCTGGTTTACCAAGCCGTGTTTTTCGACCAAGGCGGCAAATGTGCTTGCCGTGCGCGGCGACATCAGGAGGACCCCGTCGAGGCGGCCCGCCGCAACCAGGTCCAAGGCTTCGTTGGGAAGCGCGTCCGCCGGAACCGCGCGGTAGAGCACAGTTTTTCGGACGGCGAAGCCCTGCGACTCAAGCGCCGCCTTCACATCGAAAGCAACCGTCTCGCCGGCAAGGTGCAAGAGAGGGCCGCCCTCCGGCTCGAGCTCGCTTGCAATCAACGCGGCGAGCGTTCCCCCCGTTCCGGGACCGATGACGACTTCAGTGAAACCGAGGTCGCGCGCCGCGCCGGCCGTGGCGTCGCCGACGGCAAGCAGCGGAAGCTTGAGCGCCTCGCCAAGATCGGGGTGAGCCGCAAGCGCACGGATGGCGTTGCGGCTGGTAACGATCAGGCCTTGCGCGCCGGCAAGCGACAAGGGCGTGCTCACGAACTCGATTTCGAGCAGAGGCGCGAGCACCGGCTCATGACCGCGCGCGGCAAGCAACTCGGCCTCGCGGCCGGCATCGGGCTCGGGCCTGGTGACAAGGAGACGCATCAGGCGAGGCTCGCAATGAAGGCGGGGCCTGCGCGCGCAAGCAAGGCTTCGCCGGCGTCTGCTCCAATGGCTTCGGCGCGGTCAGCAACATCGGTCCGTTCCGTCTCGTGCCATTCGCTTCCGTCAGGCGTGAGGATCAACCCGCGGAAGCGCATGAGACCCTTTTCGATCTCGGCAAGTCCCGCGATCGGCGTCTTGCAGGAGCCTTCGAGGCGGGCGAGAAAAGCGCGCTCGCAAGCGATCGCCGCCGCCGAGGCCGGGTCGTTCAGTGCATCGAGCAGCGCGCGGGTCTTTTCGTCATCGACACGGCAGGTCACGCCGATGGCGCCTTGAGCCACCGCCGGAAGCATCTCCTCGGTCGAGAGGATCGAGGTTGCATGCGCGGCAAGCCCGAGCCTTTCGAGCCCCGCGAGCGCAAGCAGCGTGGCGTCGGCCCGTCCCTCGCCGAGCTTCTTAAGCCGCGTTTCGACATTGCCGCGGAAATCGACCACGCGGAGATCGGGGCGGCGCCGTCTCACTTGCGCCGCGCGGCGCAAGGACGACGTGCCGACGATCGCGCCGGGCGGAAGATCGGCAAGCGACTCCGCCTTGGCGCTGACAAAGGCGTCGCGCACGTCGGCGCGCGGCAGCACCGCCGCCACGGTGATGCTTCTCGGAAGATGCGTCGGCAGGTCTTTCATCGAGTGCACGGCGAGATCGACGGCGCCGCCAATGAGCGCTTCGTCGATCTCCTTGGTGAACAGCCCCTTGCCGCCGAAGTCGCGCAAAGGCTGGTCGTGAATGCGGTCGCCCGAGGTGGTGATGACCTTAAGCGCGATCGCATCATCGGCGAGGCCGTTGGCGGCGATGAGCCGCCCCTGCACATGCCGCGCCTGCCAGAGCGCAAGCGGACTGCCGCGAGTGCCGATGAGGAGCGGGTGGGGGGACAAGCTCATCTCCTTGGACTGCCTCGAACCAAGGCAGTCGTTTCGGCGGCATTAATGGCCCCTTTCCGCTTTCCCTTCAATCGAAGGCGTCAAAGGCTATAGAAAGCGCCATGGATGCCACGACCAGAGCCACCTCGCTGACAGTGCTCGGGATCGAGACGAGCTGCGACGAAACCGCAGCCGCAATCGTGCGCCGCGGCGCCGGAGGGAGGGGCGAGATTCGGGCAAGCGTCGTGCGCTCGCAGCTCGACCTGCACGCGGCCTATGGCGGCGTGGTGCCCGAAATTGCCGCCCGCGCCCATGTGGAGTTGCTCGATGCCGCGATCCGCCAGGCCATGAGCGAGGCTCGGCTCGATTTTGCCGCCATCGACGCGGTGGCGGCGGCGGCTGGACCGGGCCTGATCGGCGGCTTGATCGTCGGCGTGACCACGGCGAAGGCGATTGCGCTCGGGCTCGGTCGGCCCTTCATCGCCGTCAATCATCTCGAGGCACATGCTCTGACCGCCGGCTTAACCGACGGGCTCGACTTTCCGTATCTCCTCCTGCTCGTCTCAGGCGGGCACACCCAGCTCCTCATCGTCAAAGGCGTCGGCGCTTACGAGCGTCTCGGCACGACGCTCGACGACGCGCTCGGCGAGGCCTTCGACAAGGCCGCCAAGCTTCTCGGACTTGGCTATCCCGGCGGACCGGAAGTCGAGCGCGAGGCGGCAAAGGGACGCGCGACGATCGCGCTGCCCCGGCCGATGCTCAGACGGGACGAGCCGCACTTCTCTCTCGCCGGGCTCAAGACCGCTCTCAGGCACGAAGCGGAGGCGAGGGCGCCGTTGAGCCGGCAAGACATCGCTGATCTGTGCGCGAGCTTTCAGGAGGCCGTCGCCGACATCGTCAGAGACAGGACCGCGCGGGCCCTCGATCTCTATCGGGAGCGCCTCGGCAGCGACGCGCAACGCGTGCTCGTGGTCGCTGGCGGGGTCGCCGCCAATCAAAGACTGAAAGCGGCGCTCGAAACGGTCGCCGGCGCGCACGGTTTCCGCCTCGTCGTCCCGCCGCCAGAGCTCTGCGCCGACAATGCGGCCATGATCGCCTGGGCCGGAGCGATGCGGCTCTCTCACGGGCTTGCCGACGAATTTTCGGCGCCCGTCCGCGCCAGATGGCCGCTCGACCCCGACGCGCCCCCGGCCATCGGCGCCGGCGTTAAGGCTTAAGCGGCCGGTTTCGCGCCTGACGCAAAATCTGGCATATGAAGGCACGAGGTCTCTGCATGGCGCTTCAATCGGTCGGCATCGTAGGCGCGGGCGCGTGGGGCACCGCGCTTGCCATCACCTCCCGTCGCGCCGGCCGCGAGGTGCTGATCTGGGCCTACGAGCCTGAGACGCTCGCAGATCTTGCGCAGAACCATCGCAACGAGATCTATCTGCCTGGTGTCAGCCTCGACCCTGCAATTCGGGTCGCCGCCCGTCTCGAGGAGGTCGCCGATAGCGATTTCCTGCTGCTCACGACGCCTGCCCAACACGCGCGCAAGATCGTCGGCGAACTTGCGCCTCACCTGAGAAGCGGGCAGCCGCTCGTGATTTGCTCAAAGGGCATCGAGCAATCGACCGGCAAGCTGATCTCGCAGGTCGCAGCCGAGATCGCGCAAGGACCGAAGATCGCCGTGCTCTCGGGGCCGAGCTTCGCCGCGGAGGTCGCGCGCGGGCTGCCGGCGGCGGTCACGCTTGCCACCGCCGAAGAGCCGCTCGGCCGCACACTCGCCCATGCGCTGAGCCAACCCCCTTTCCGCTGCTATTGGAGCGACGACGTGGTGGGCGCCGAGATCGGCGGCGCGGCGAAGAACGTCTATGCCATCGCCGCCGGCATCGTCGCCGGCAAGAAGCTCGGCGCAAGTGCTCATGCCGCGCTCGTGACGCGCGGCTTCGCAGAGATGGTCCGATTTGGAACGGCACTCGGGGCCCGGCGCGAGACGCTCGCCGGGCTCTCAGGCCTCGGCGATCTCCTGCTCACCTGCGGCAGTCCGCAATCGCGCAACATGTCGCTCGGGCTGGAGCTCGGCAAAGGCCGCAGCCTCGACGAGGTGCTGGGGCGGCGGGTCGCGGTCACCGAAGGCGTCTACACCGCAAGCGCGCTCGTTCAGATGGCGGCGGCGCGCGGCATCGACATGCCGATCGCGCAGGCCGTGCATGCGGTGATTTCCGGGCGGGCCACCGTCGATGAGGCCATCGAGGCGCTGCTCGCCCGGCCGCTGAGGGCCGAGGTGGAATGATGGACAGAAAATCGGCCGCGCATTAGCCTGACTAGAGAGAAGATCCATGCTCTACGCGCTGATCTGCACCGACAAGCCCGGAAGTCTTGCGGCCCGCAAGGCAAACCGCCCCGAGCATCTCGCTTATCTGAAGGGCCTCGGCGAGGCGCTCGTCTTTGCCGGGCCCTTCACCGAACCCGACGGCCAAACCATGAATGGCAGCCTGATCGTGATAGAGACGTCTTCGTTCGACGCCGCGCGCAAGATCGCCGCCGAAGATCCTTTCGCCAAGCTCGGGATCTTCGCCAGCGTCGATATCAGGCCCTGGCTCTGGGTCGTCAACAAGCCCGACGAGGAGGAGTGAGCGTCACGCCGCTCTCATCGCCATGGCCTATTGGCTGCTGAAGACGGAGCCTCACACCTGGTCGTGGGACCAGCAGAAAAAGGAGGGGCGCAAGGGCACCGAGTGGGACGGCGTGCGCAACTTCCAGGCGCGCAACAACATGCGGGCGATGCGGCGCGGCGATCTCGCCTTCTTCTATCATTCCGGCGAGGAGAAGAGCGTGGTCGGCATCGTCAAGGTGGTTGGCGAAGCCCATCCCGACTCGACCGACGGCACCGGCCAATGGGACTGCGTCGACGTGGCGGCGGTGAGCGGCTTCGCGCGTTCCGTGACGCTTGCCGAGATCAAGGCCGAGCCTTCGCTCAAGTCCATGGTGCTGGTAAGAAATTCGCGGCTGTCGGTGCAGCCGGTCACGGCGACCGAGTGGAAGAAGCTCTGCGCCATGGGCGGCGTCGCCAAGCCGCCGAGAGCTTAGTGCCACATGTCTCGTTCCTGGGGTAAAGTCGATCAGAACAGAACTTAAGCAAGGAGGGGGGTCGCCATGTCGTTCACAGGGGTGAATTATATCGCCGTCATCATCGCGGCCTTGGCCGGCTTCGGTCTCGGCATGGTGTGGTACATGATCTTGTCGAAGCCTTGGATGGATGCCGTCGGCAAGGCCGACAGGCCGAGCGGCCCGGCGCAGGTCGTTCCCTTCGCCATCGCCATCACGGCCCTCTTCGTCATGGCCCTGATGCTGGCCGGGCTCATGGGACATATCGGCGATGTCACGATCAGGGGCGGGGTGATCAGCGCCTTCTTCGTCTGGCTCGGTTTCGTCATCACCACGATGGGCGTCAATCATGCCTTTAGCGGCGCAAAACCGGTGCTGACGGCGATCGACGGCGGCTATTGGCTTGGCGTATTGCTTATTCAGGGAGCCGTTATCGGAGCCTTTGGAGTCTAGCGAAACAAGCGCATAAAAGTGTGTTGCGTCGGGAGGATCGGGTCGATGTCCGAGCATAAGCAGTTCAAAGTCGAAGTCGTGAAGGTCCCGAAGAAATGGAAGGCAAGCGCGTTCATCGACAAAGATGAATACGAAAAACTCTACGAGAAGAGCGTCGAGAAGCCCGACAAGTTCTGGGGCAAGGAGGGCAAGCGTATCGACTGGATCAAGCCGTACACGCGCGTCAAGAACACCTCTTTCTCCTATCCCGATATCTCGATCAAATGGTTCGAGGACGGCACTCTCAACGTCGCCGCCAACTGCACCGACCGCCATCTGAAGAAGCGCGGCAAGCAGGTCGCCATCATCTGGGAGCCCGACGACCCGGCGCAAGAGGCGCGCCACATCACCTATCGCGAGCTACACGGGCACGTGTGCCGTCTCGCCAACGTGCTCAAGGCCAACGGCGTCAGGCGCGGCGACCGCGTCACCATCTACCTGCCCATGATTCCGGAAGCGGCCTACGCCATGCTCGCCTGCGCGCGTATCGGCGCCATTCATTCCATCGTGTTCGGCGGCTTCTCGTCCGACGCGCTCGCGGGACGCATCGAAGACTGCAAGTCGAAAGTGCTGATCACGGCCGACGAGGGCCTTCGCGGCGGGCGCAAGGTGCCGCTCAAGGCCAATGCCGACGCGGCGATCAAGAAGGTCGGCGGCGTCGAGAAGGTTCTCGTCGTCAAGCGTACGGGCGCCGAGGTGCCCTGGACCGAAGGCCGCGATCTGTGGCTTAGCGACGAACTCGCGAAGGTCGGCGAAGATTGCCCGCCCGAAGAGATGCATGCCGAGGATCCGCTCTTTATTCTCTACACCTCGGGCTCGACCGGACAGCCCAAGGGCGTGTTGCACACGTCGGGCGGCTATCTCGTGTTCGCGTCAATGACGCATCAATACGTGTTCGACTATCACGACGGCGACATCTACTGGTGCACGGCGGATGTCGGCTGGGTCACCGGCCACTCCTATATCGTCTACGGACCGCTCGCGAACGGCGCGACCACGCTGATGTTCGAGGGTGTTCCCAATTATCCTGACGCTTCGCGCTTCTGGCAGGTGGTCGACAAGCACAAGGTCAATATCTTCTACACCGCGCCGACGGCGATCAGAGCCTTGATGGGGGTCGGCGACGATTTCGTGAAACGCTCCAGCCGGGAATCGCTCAAGCTTCTCGGCAGCGTCGGCGAACCGATCAATCCCGAAGCCTGGGAGTGGTATTACCACGTGGTCGGGGAGGGACGCTGCCCGATCGTCGATACGTGGTGGCAGACCGAGACCGGCGGCATTCTCATCACGCCGCTTCCCGGCGCCACCAAGCTCAAGCCGGGCTCGGCGACGCTTCCCTTCTTCGGCGTGCAGCCCGCGCTCGTCGACAACGAGGGCAACCTGATCGAGGGCGAAGGCTCCGGCAATCTCGTCATTCTCGACGCTTGGCCGGGAATCGCGCGGACTGTCTATGGCGACCACAAGCGCTTCGTAGACACCTACTTCTCCACCTACAAGGGCAAGTATTTCACCGGCGACGGAGCCAAGCGCGACGACGACGGCTATTACTGGATCACGGGCCGCGTCGACGACGTGATCAACGTCGCAGGCCACCGCATGGGCACGGCAGAAGTGGAGTCGGCGCTGGTTGCCCATCCCAAAGTCTCGGAGGCTGCCGTCGTCGGCTATCCGCACGACGTCAAGGGACAGGGCATCTATTGCTACGTGACGCTGATGGCGGGCCAGGACTCGTCGGATCAGCTGCGAACGGAATTGCGCGACTGGGTTCGCAAGGAGATCGGGCCGATCGCTTCACCCGACCTCATCCAATTTGCGCCCGGTCTGCCCAAGACCCGTTCGGGCAAGATCATGCGACGCATCCTGCGCAAGATCGCCGAGGACGATTTCAGCAATCTCGGCGATACCTCGACGCTCGCCGATCCTTCCGTCGTCGCCGATCTGATCGAGAAGCGGCAGAACCGCAAGCCCGCCTAGCCGACGCTCCGCAGCAGCGCGGCATCGCTGCCGCTCATGATGCGGGTGGCCTGGGTGAGCAGGGCCGACCAAGCATCCTTGGTCTCGCGGGTGAAGCGCTTCTGGAGCGATTGCTCCAGCGTCCAGATCAGCGCCTTGGCCATGATGCGGTAGTGGCGAACCTTGACGCCACGCCGTCGGTGGCGGACGCCGAGCAGCTTGAGCACGGGTGAAAGCCCGTCCTCGTAGTTGATCGCGATGATGCCGAGCTTGAGCCCCGCCATGAATTTGCGCCCTTGGACCTCGACCGGGCCGTCAAACCGGTCGCGGAACGACGGATCGAGACGGTAGAGCTTGTGGAAGAAGAGCTGGCCCACGAGGTCGAAGGCGGGCTCGAGCGCCAGGAAGCTCTCGCGAATGAGGCGCTTCTGCTTCGCGGTCAGCGCAATGGTCGTAATCGTCGCGGGGCGATACGGAAATTTGGCAAGACTTGCATGAGCGGCGACTGACATGGCGAGACGACCTCCGAGGCTGCTTCGCCCGAGCATGCCGAGGGAGCCGTTGACGAACCGTTAAGGTAACCGCGGCGGAAAGCATTGCTCGACACTGCCTTGTCGCCGCCGAAGGCCTTAGCGAGCGTGCCGCTCTTTGCCCCTCCAAAGAGGTTTGCCGTGCCGCGTCGTTTGTGTCAAAGTTTGTGTGGAGGTTCACACATGGCCACCAACCTGTCCATCGACCCTGAATTGATCGAGCGCGCGCTTGAGTTGAGCGGCGAACGCACAAAAAAGGCCGCCGTCACCAAGGCTCTCGAGGAATTTATCGCCCGCAGGCGGCAAAGGCGCCTCCTGGATCTCATGGGCAAACTCGACTGGCAGTCATCCTATGACTACAAGGCCGAGCGCAACCGCAAGTGAGCTTGTTCGTCGATACCCGTGTTTGGTCGCTCGCCTTTCGGCGCGAGTCCCCGTCTGCGGTGGGTGAAGTGCAGGCACTTGTCCGGGCGATCGAGGCCGGCGAGCTGATTCTCACCACGGGCATCGTTCTCCAGGAGCTTCTGCAAGGCTTCTTGGGCGCGAAAGCCCGGGCGCAGATCTTGGATCGCTTCTCCGCGATCCCTCTCCTCGTTCCGGATCGAACGGATCACATCGAAGCCGCCGCTTTGCGCAATCACTGCCGGCGCGCAGGCATCCAGGTCGGAACGATCGATGCGCTCCTGGCGCAGCTTTGCCTCCGGCACGGCTTGACGATGCTTTCGGCTGACACTGATTTCGGCCAAATCGCGGGTCAATGCGCCTTGAAGCTTTGGAATGCCCGGCCTTAAAACATCACGACCTCCTTGCCGCGCTGACCTTGGCTCCCAACATAACAAAGGGTGCGCCGACAGGCGTCGGCGCACTGAGTTGGAGGCCCCGAAAGCCGATGAGTTACTTTCGCACCGCCATTCTTCTCGCGGCGCTGACGGCGCTGTTCATAGGGGTCGGCTACCTGATCGGCGGCCAGGGCGGCATGCTTCTCGCCCTGCTCGCGGCAGGGGCGATGAACCTGTTCGCCTATTGGAACTCCGACAAGATGGTGCTCCGCATGTACGGGGCGCGCGAGGCGGACGAGCGCTCCGCACCCGAGCTCCATGCCATGGTGAGGCGGCTTACCGCCAACGCCGGCCTGCCGATGCCGCGCCTTTACATCATGGACAATCCGCAGCCGAACGCGTTTGCCACCGGCCGCAATCCCGAGAACGCCGCCATTGCGGTCACGACCGGGCTGTTGCGCACGGTCGACGAGGCCGAGCTTGCCGGCGTGATCGCGCATGAGCTCGGCCATGTCCGGAACCGCGACACGCTTCTGATGACGATTACCGCCACGGTCGCGGGCGCGATCTCCATGCTCGCCAATTTCGGCCTCTATTTCGGCGGCCGGAGCAACGATAGCGGCCATATCGGCATCGTCGGCACGCTCCTTCTCGTGATCCTCGGACCGCTCGCCGCGGCTCTCGTGCAGATGGCGATCAGCCGCACTCGCGAATACGAGGCCGACCGCGCCGGCGCAGAGATCAGCCGGGCTCCGCTGTCGCTCGCATCCGCGCTGCAGAAGATCGCCGCGCAGCACGTCCCCAACATGCCGGCCGAGCGGAACCCGGCTTCCGCCCATCTCTTCATCGTCAACCCGCTCTCCGGCGCGCGCATGGACAATCTGTTCGCGACACACCCCAATGTCGAAAACAGGGTGGCGCGGCTTCACGAGATGGCGCGCGAGATGGGCGAGAGCGGCGCCTCGGCAAGAGAAGGCTCCGGCGCAACGGGCCCATGGTCAGGAAAGCAGCGGGTTACTGCACGCGGGCCCTGGGACTAATCCGCTAGGTTTTGCGGGGCAGCTCACGCCATGACATCCTCAGGCCAAGAATCGGGGGCAAGGGCGCGCGCGCGTGACGCCCAGGTCGGGCTTCCAGCACGGCGCGCAGCGGTCGAGTTGCTTTCCGCCGTTCTCCAAAAAAGGCAGGCACTCGACGACATCCTTGGCCGCTCGCTCGATAAAGGCACCATGTTCGACCTGCCTGCGCGCGACCGGGCGCTTGTCCGCGCTATCGTGGCTGCAAGCCTGAGGCGCAAAGGCCAGATCGACCACGTGCTCGGCGTTTTCCTCGAGCGCGGCATGCCCGAGAAGTCAGGCACGCTCTACCCGATCCTGCTTTCCGCCGCGGCGCAGCTCATCTTTTTGGACACGCCGCCTCACGCCGCGATCGATCTCGCCGTCACGCTTGCCCAATACGATCCGAAAGCGGCGCGCTACGCCAAGCTCGTCAATGCCGTGCTCCGCCGCGTTGCCGCGGAGGGCAAGGCGCTTGCGGCGCGCCTCGACGCGGCGCAGGTGAATACGCCAGCTTGGCTGTGGTCGCGCTGGACGACCTATTGGGGCGAGGACCGTGCGCGGCGCATCGGGGATGCGCATCTCATCGAGCCGCCGCTCGATCTCTCCGTGAAGAGCGATCCCGCGCTCTGGGCCGAAAAACTTTCCGGCCGCGTCTTGCCCACGGGAAGCGTGCGTCTCCAGCCCAAGGGTCGCATCGACGCGCTTCCCGGCTTCACCGACGGCGCCTGGTGGGTGCAGGACGCGGCAGCCTCGCTGCCGGCACGGCTGCTGGGCGATGTCGCCGGCAAGGGCGTGGCCGATCTCTGCGCGGCGCCGGGCGGCAAGACCGCGCAGCTCGCTCTTGCCGGCGCTTCGGTCGTGGCCGTCGACAGCTCGAAGACGCGGCTTGCCCTGCTCGTCGAGAATCTCAGGCGGGTCGGGCTTACGGCAGAGACGGTGCTTGCGGATGCCACCTCCTGGCGGCCGGAAGAGGCGTTCGATGCGGTGCTGCTCGATGCGCCCTGCTCCTCGACCGGGACCATTCGCCGGCACCCCGATATCCCTTACGTGAAATCACCGAGCGACCTCGCGGCGCTCGCCGCGCTCCAGGCCCGGCTGCTCGACAACGCCGCAGGACTGGTCAAGCCGGGAGGACGGCTCGTCTACTCGACCTGCTCGCTCGAGCCCGAAGAAGGCGAGGCGCAGACCGCCGCCTTTTTAGCGCGAAACGAGGCATTTCGCCTCGAACCCGTGGAGGATACTGAGCTTTTCGGGGAGCGCGGGTGGATCGAGCCATCGGGCTGCCTCAGGACGTTTCCTTTCGAACTTGCGCTCGGGAGCCCCGAATGGAGCGGAATGGACGGGTTCTTTGCCGCGCGGCTTATTCGCGCCGGTTGAGGGTAGGCCAAGCATCGGGCTTGATCGGAACGCGTCCCCGCCCGACAATGCCTTGGGCTCACGATGCACGGGGAGACCTCGCGCCGGATCACCGCGCGCGGCTGGAGCTTGGAGACAAGGCATCATGGCGGCTGACTCTCAGCCTAACGAACGCGGCGGCCGCGCACCAGCGCCGCGTCTCGACGGTCCGGGCGCCTTTCGCCGCTTCATGCTCGCGAGCATGGCGAGCATCAGCTACCCCGGCACCAAGGCCGAACAGCTCCTGCTCGCCCCGCAGGAACTGAGAACCGCCGATCCGAGCTTCGCCACCGAGCTCTACAACGGACATCTTGGCCTTGCCGGGCGTCTGGCCGAGATCGACGTTTCATCCCCGTTCGAGATCGCGCCGCCGTCCGAGGCCTGGGCGCGCGAACTCTACGGCTTTGGCTGGCTGAGACATCTCCGCGCCGCAGGCTCCGAGCTGTCGCGCGAGCAGGCCAAGGCGCTGGTGCAGGATTTCATCGCGCTCAAGGGTTCCCATCACGCCCTCGCCTGGAAGCCGGAAATCGTCGGACGCAGGGTGATCTCGTGGCTCTCCAATTCGGTGCTCGTGCTCGATAGCGGCGAGCCGGAGGCCTATGAGGCGTTCCTCAGGGCTCTCACCTCGCAGCTCCGCTATCTCTCGGCGAGCTACCGCGACGCGCCCGACGGCGTGCCGCGGCTCGTCGCGCTGATGGCGCTGATCTATGCCGGGCTTTGCATCGCCGAGCAGCAGGCGGTGGTCGATCGCTACTCCAAGCCGTTCTGCAAGGAACTCAACCGGCAGATCCTTCCCGACGGCGGACATATCTCGCGTAACCCTGACGCGCTAGTCGAGCTCCTGCTCGATCTTTTGCCGCTCAGACAATGTTTCGTGGCGCGCGACTTCCCGCCGCCGAAGGAGCTGACCGACGCCATCGATCGCATCATGCCCATGCTCCGCTTCTTCCGGACCGGCGACGGCACGCTCGCGCGCTTCAACGGCGCGGGCCCCACGCCGACCGACGCGCTCGCGACCGTGCTCGCCTATGACGACGTCGAGGGAGCGCCGGTCCGCGAAGCGGCGAGCTCCGGCTATGTGCGGCTCGCTTGCGGGTCCACATTGCTGATCTCAGATATCCGCCCGGCGCCCGCGTCTTCGGTCAGCATGGGCGCGCATGCCGGCTTCCTCTCCTTCGAGATGAGCTCGGGGAATTCGCCCATGATCGTCAATTGCGGGTCGCCCCCGCCCGACCATGACGCGTGGCGCCTGTTCGCCCGCTCGACCGCGGCGCACTCGACCTTGGCCTTCGAGGATTCGTCCTCGGCGGCCTTCGCCTCGTCGGGCGCCAATGGCAGCGAGGTTGCGGGCGATGCCGCCTTGACCGGTCCCGCCAACGCGCAAGCCACATTTGCCGACCAGGGCGACAATTTCAGGATCAAGGGCTCGCACGACGGTTACGCCGAATTCGGCGTCAGCCACGCGCGCCAGCTCCTCATCGCGCCGAACGGAGCCCTCATCTCGAGCGAGGACAAGCTCTCGGCGCCCGTCGGCCTCAAGAGCCCCGAGGGCGACCTGATCGCCGGATTTTATGCCATCCGCTTCCACCTGCATCCGAGCGTGCGCGCGACGCTTGCCCCCGACGGGCAGAGCGTGACGCTCGCGCTCGGCAACGGCGAGACCTGGAAGATCGGCTCGAATGCGCCGGAGACGAAGATCGAAGAGAGCTTCTTCCTCGCCGATGCGCGCGGACCGCGGCCGACGTCGCAAGTCGTGCTCGGTGGCATGATGGGCGAAGCGAGCGAAGTCAGGATCGTGTGGAACATCGAGCGGGTGACCGATGGCGGCGACGGGAGCCAACGGGCCGATCCCAACACGGCCGCGCCCGCCACAGCATAGATCTCATGGAGCAGAGAAAGATTGCCCGCGCGCTGCTGTCGGTCAGCGACAAGACCGGTCTTGCCGATTTCGCCAAGGCCTTGCGCGCGCATGGCGTGGACATCGTCTCGACCGGAGGCACGGCGAAGGCCTTGCGCGAGGCCGGGATCGCGGTCACCGACGTCGCCGAGATCACCAAGAGCCCCGAGATGATGGACGGGCGCGTCAAGACGCTGCATCCGCGGATTCACGGCGGGCTGCTCGCGGTGCGGGGGAATGCGGCGCATGAGCGGGCGCTCGCCGAGCACGCGATCCCCGCGATCGATCTGCTCGCCGTCAATCTCTATCCGTTCGAGGCGACGATGGAAGGCGGGGCCGACTTCGCCACGTGCATCGAGAATATCGACATCGGCGGGCCGGCCTTGATCCGGGCCGCGGCGAAGAACCACGACAGCGTCACCGTCGTGGTCGACCCCGAAGACTATGGCAGCGTGCTTGCGGAGATGGCGGCGAATGGCGGCGCCACCACACTTGGCTTGCGCAAGGTGCTTGCCGCCAAGGCTTTTGCCCGGACCTCGGCCTATGACGCCGCGATCGCCGCGTGGTTTGCCGGAACGCTCGGCGACCGGACGCCGAAGACGCGCGTGCTCGCCGGCACGCTGGCCGAGGCGCTCCGCTACGGCGAGAACCCGCATCAATGGGCGGCTTTCTACCGCACGAGCGAGCGGCGGTTCGGTGTCGCCACAGCACGCCAGGTCCAGGGCAAGGAGCTCTCATACAACAACCTCAACGACACCGATGCGGCTTACGAGCTGGTCGCCGAATTCGATCCGGCGTCGAGCGCGGCCGTCGCCATCATCAAGCACGCTAATCCGTGCGGCGTGGCGGTCGGGGGCACGCTTCGCCAGGCCTACGAGAAAGCGCTCGCTTGCGATCCGGTGAGCGCGTTCGGCGGGATCGTCGCGCTCAACCGCGCGCTCGATGCCGACGCGGCGCGCGAGATCGTCAAGATCTTCACCGAAGTCATCATCGCGCCCGACGCGAGCGAGGACGCCGCGGCCATCCTCGCCGAGAAGAAGAACTTGCGGCTCCTTCTCGCCGGAGGGCTTCCCGATCCGAAGGCT
>Ga0187892_10000525_pt1 | contig 99597 bp, 74 predicted proteins | sample MA1701073metaG_FD_139345 | JGI IMG/M metagenome (GOLD analysis project Ga0187892, IMG submission 139345) | Bio-ooze microbial communities from a basaltic lava cave in the Kipuka Kanohina Cave System on the Island of Hawaii, USA - MA170107-3 metaG ... | reverse complement strand
TACAGTCTGGGGGTTCTGCTCTATGAGTTATTAACGGGCACCACTCCCTTCGATACCAAGAAGCTGCTGAGTGTCGGCTTCGACGAGATGCGGCGGGTCCTTCGCGAGGATGAACCGGCGCGGCCTTCGACTCGGCTTTCGGCTTTAGGCGATCTTGGTACTCACGTGGCCGACCAACGTCACACGGATATTCGCAAGCTCTACACGCTGCTTCGCGGCGACCTGGACTGGATCGTCATGAAGTGCCTAGAGAAGGATCGGGCGCGCCGGTACGAGTCGGCCGGCGCGCTCGCCGCGGACATCGAGAGGCATTTAAGCGACGAACCGGTGCTGGCCGGCCCGCCGAGCACGGGTTATCGGCTGCGGAAGTTTGTGCGCCGGCGTCGCCGCGCCGTTGTAGCCAGTGCCCTGACCGCGCTGATGCTGATGGCGGCAACAACCGTGTCGCTCGCGTTTGCCGTGCGCGAGAGGGCGGCCCGCGGCCGCGAGCACGTGGCCCTCACCCGGGAAACGGCCCAGCGGCGGCGCGCCGATCGCGAAGCCGCCGCGGCAAGGCGCCAGGCCACTGCGGCCGATGAGGCTCGGCAGTTGGCAGAAAGACGCGCCGAGGAAACCAGACAAGTCGCTGTCTTCCAGGGCGATATGCTGCGCGACCTGGACGCGGAGACCCTCGGACGCGGCATTCGAGACGAATACCGCGAGCAACTCCGCGCCACTTTGGAACGCCAGTATGTCCGCGACGGTCTCCTCCGCCGGCCGCGCACGCCTGAGGAGGTTCAAGCCGAGCTGGCCGCATTCGACGCGGCGGCCGGCGCTGTCCAGACCGCCGATGTTGCCCGACAGGTGATGAGCGACTTCGTCCTTGCGCGCGCGGCCGACGCTATCCAAAAGCGATTCGCGGATCAGCCTCTGGTGGGGGCCCAAATCCGCGACGCCCTTGGTGCCGCCTATAGCGCCCTCGGTCTGTACGACGAAGCCGAGACGCAGTATCGCGAGGCGTTGGCCGCCCAACGACGCGAATTCGGAGATATGCATCCCTACGTCGCCCTGGGCCTTAACAAGGTCGCGGAGACCCTCTATCTCATGGGCCATTTCGCCGAGGCCGCATCCCTCTGCCGCGAGGCCCTCGCGATCCAACGCAAACTACTGGGAGCCGAGCACGCGGACATCGCCGTCACCCTCGACAACCTGGGCGGCACCCTTCACCGGCTGGGCGAGTATGACGAATCCGAGCTCCTGCTTCGCGAGGCCCTGGCCATGCGCCGCACGCTCATCGGTCCCGAAGACTTGGCCGTGGCTCTCACGCTGAACTACCTGGCCGAATTGATGCACACCGTTGGCCGGCTGGACGACGCCGAACCGCTCTATCGTGAGGCCTTGGCCATTCAACGGAAGCGCCTGGGCGACGCCGATCAGGAAACCCTGGTCACGCTCCAAAACCTGGCGGGTACGTTGCAGACGAAAGGCCAGGTCGCAGCCGCCGAGGCGCTGTACCGTGAGGCACTCTCCGTGGAGCGTCAGAGTCGAGGAAACGAACATCCCGAAGTGGCGCGGACCCTGAACAACCTTGCCTTCCTCTTGGACGGGCAAGGCAACTTTGCCGAGGCCGAGCCTCTCTTCCGCGAAGCCATCGCCATTACGCGAAAGACGCTTGGTGACCACCCTACTGCCGCCGTCACCATGAATAACCTCGCCGTGATGTATCGAAATCGAGGCCAATTCGCCGCGGCCGAGCCGCTGCATCGCGAGGCGATCTTGATCCTGGAAAAACGGCTGCCGCCCGGTAGCCTGGAAATCGCCAACGCCCATGGCGGACTTGGGCGAACGCTGGTGAAATCGTTGTCTGATCCGTCTTTGACCTCGCAACGCCGCCTGGATTGCATGGCCGATGCTGAATTGCACCTGCTTTCCGCGGAAAAGGGCTTTGCCGACGCCCCCGCCGCGCCGGCCTTCACCATTCGGCGAATCATCGAAGCCCTCATCGAGCTCTACGAAATCCGCCATGCGCAAGCCCCAAATCAAGGTTACGACGCTCAGGCCGCGGCCTGGCGCGACAAGCTCGCCCAGAAGGCGAAGCCGACCCCGCCGTAACCCGCCGAGAATTCTTCGAAAGAACCGTGATCCGCGGCTTGCCTCTTTGTCGCCAAATGGGGTGAAAGCCAAGGGGTGACCCGGATTGGCGGCGGCTACCCGTGTAGAGGCGTACGCCGTTTGCAGGCGGCACGCAAGAAGCTGCCTTGAACAGAGGAGGAGACCATCATGGACGCCAAACGCATCGTATTGTTGTTTACGCTCCTGTATGTGGGCGCGGACACGTCGACCGCACGTGCGGGCGATCCACCGCTGGGCACCGAGTTCAGCTACCAAGGTCAACTCCGCGAAAGCGAGGCTCCACTCAATGGCCCGGTGGACTTTGAGTTTCGACTGTTTTCTCAGCCGAAGGGGGGTTCGCCGGTCAGCGGTACCCTAGAACTCGGGGAGGTTCTCCTGGTCAACGGTTTGTTCACCGTTCAACTCGACTTCGGCGCGACTACCTTCAACGATGACGCTCGATGGCTCGAGGTCGCCGTAAGAAGGTCGGCGGAGGAACCGGGAGAGTTCATTACGCTCAGCCCGCGGCAACCTATTACGGCCACGCCTTATGCGCTCAAAGTGCCTGGCATCGACGGCCACTCGCTCAACGCCGCCGATGGAAGCCCTACCGACGCCGTTTTCGTTGACCCTTTCGGTAGAGTCGGGATTGGCACGACGCAACCCGGCTTCCCGCTTTCCTTTGGAACCAGCGTTCCCCCCGCGATGAAACTGGCGATCTACGACAACCCAAACAACGCAGAAGATTATGGTTTCGGTATTCAACCGGGCGCCTTGACGGTCTGGGCCGCCGGTGCGGAACGGATGCGGCTCACGTCCGAGGGCAATGTCGGTATAGGCACTGTCGCCCCGGGCCTACGGCTGACCGTAGTCGGAGGAACCGACGCCGCACCAACAGGCGGGGGTTTCATTCAAACAGGGCTTACGGGCAGCGCCAACATCGTCATCGATGACAACGAAATCATGGCCCGTTCGGGCGGTGCCCCCAGCGACTTGTTCCTGAACCGCGAGGGCCGGAATCTGATCCTCTCTGAGCTTGCGGGAAGTGTCGGCATCGGCACGGTTACGCCTCAATCCAGTCTTCACGTGAATGGCGGCATTCGGGCCCGCGGCGGACCGCCCGGTGGGTTTGGCGTCAACAATAACGGCTATGCCTTCAGTGGCAACGGCGGAGACAACGACTCCGGCATGTTCAGCACCAGCGATGGGCGTGTGACGTTCTATACCAACGGCGGGGAGCATTTGGGTCTCGAGGCCCGAGGCACACGCGTCTACATGCCGTGTTTCGGCGATTTCCACAACGTACAGTGGCAGGAGTTCGGCGATTTCGCGGACCATGGTCTCTTGTGTTACGACGATTCCACGCGCCGCCACAAGGAGAATATCGCGTCGCTACACGACGACTTTGAGCGCCTCCTCAGTGCCCAACCCGTCACCTACACACGCCCCGGTCGTCCCGACCGTTGGGAGATCGGGTACATCGCCGAGGATCTGCATGACCTGGGCCTGACGAAGCTCGTGCAATATGGCAAAGAGGGTCTCGCGGAGGCCGTCAACTACGAGAAGAGCGTCCTGTACCTGGTCGAGATCGCCAAGACCCAGCGGAGCCAACTGGCCGGACAGCAAACGCGCCTTGTGGAGCAGGACACCCGGTTCGAGGCCCTTGCAGCGGAGAATGCGGAATTGCGCACTCGGCTGGAACGGATCGAGAAAGCTCTAGGGGGAAGATAGGAGCGGAGGCAAATATGACCAGCAAACTCAATCTATGGCGGGTATTCGTACAGGGTGCGATGTTTGCCCTGCCCGCTGCCGGCCAGGTGCCGCTCGGCACGAGCTTCACGTATCAGGGTCAACTTCGGGAAAGCGATGTCCCCGTCAACGGCGTCTCCGACTTCCAGTTCCGGCTCTTCACTTCGGAAATGGGCGTAATGCCGATCCGCGCGACGGAGGTCGAAAACGTCAATGTACTCAGCGGCCTGTTCCATGCCGAGGTGGACTTCGGCCCAAAAGCCTTCGACGGTGCTGCCCGCTGGCTGGAGATCGGCGTGCGCAGCCCGGCCGGCGCCGGAGATTATACGACCCTGAGCCCACGTCAGCCGCTGAGTCCGACTCCCTACGCATTGAGGGTACCGGGACTCGACGGGCACTCGCTCGACGCAGCGGACGAAAACCCGCTCGATGTTGTCTTCGTCAGTAACGCCGGCTACGTCGGCATCGGCACGACGACGCCCAACACGCTGCTTTCGTTGGGCAACAGCAATGCCGATAGCAAGCTTCTGGTGTGGGACGGCGGGCCCGGATCAGGACTTGGATTCGGTGTTGGGCCCGCCCAGTTTCGCATCCATCTCGCTTCACCGACCAACCGCTTCTCGTTCCTCGATGGGCCGGCGGGAAGCGAAATTTTCACGATTCTGGGCACAGGCAACGTCGGCATTAACACCAACGACCCGCGGGTCAAGCTGCAAGTCGGCGGCGGCATCCGGGCTCGCGGAGGGGGCCCGGGCGCCGCCGGAGTGTTGGACAACGGCTACGCATTTTCCGGGAATTCCGGAGACAACGATTCCGGCATGTTCTCCTCCGCGGACGGCGTGCTCCAGTTCTTCACAAACAGCTCAGAGCGCATTCGCATCACAGCCACGGGTAACATCGGCATCGGCACGCCTGCACCGGCCAAGCTTCTCTCGGTCCGGGGCGACATGGAACTCGGGACCAACCACAGCGACTACGTCCACCTGCGCATCGGCGGCGGGAACTCGAGCGGCTTTTTGTATGGTTCGTTTGCCCGATTCGGCGATGGCATTCACCTGGGCTACAACTACTATGCGGATTCCCTGGGCACGAATCGGATCGTCCAGCCCGACGGCCCGACATCGCGCCTGACCCTCGGATACGGTCATGCCGCACTGGCGACCGGCGGCGTCAACGTGCCGCCCATCAACCGCATCGTCGTGAACCAGGGCGGAAACGTCGGGATTGGCACGGACACGCCGCAGTCCACACTCCACGTCAACGGCGGGTTACGAGTGGCGTCTTTGCCGCCGGGAAGCGATTACTTCAACGTACTGTGGGCCGCGGACACGAAGCTCTTCTACTACGACACCTCCTCACGCCGCTACAAGGAGAACATCACCCCACTAACCGACGACTTCGAGCGCCTGCTCGACGCCCAGCCTGTTGTCTACACGCGGCCGGATCGTCCGGACCGATGGGAGATCGGGCTCATCGCCGAAGATCTGCATGATTTGGGCCTGACGCGCCTGGTGCAGTACGACACGGCAGGGAGGCCGGAGGCCGTTAATTACGCGAAGGGCGTCCTGTACCTCGTCGAAATAGCCAAGGCCCAGCGGCGGCAACTCGCCGAGCAACAAACGCACCTCGCGGAGCACGCGGTGGGAATCGACCGCGTGACCAGAGAAGTAACCGACAAACTCGCCCGGATCGATGCCCTTGCAGCGGAGAATGCGGAATTGCGCACTCGGCTGGAACGGATCGAGAAAGCGCTGGAAGAGCGCGACGGACGTAGATGATCGGAGCGGCACTTGGAGAATCGGCTGACAAAGGACATGACCATGACACGCAAGGCTTCCATATGTATAACGGCTCTGGCCGGCTTGGCATGGGGCGGCATTCCCCCAAGCGAACTCGAGCTTGCACGGTTCACGATCGATGGCGGCGGGACCATGCGGAGCACCGGCGGGGATTTCGACCTATCGGGCACGATCGGCCAGCCCGATGCCGGTGTGCTCACCGGCGATCGCTTCACGCTCACCGGCGGGTTCTGGTTTTCCACGCCCCCGGGCGACTGCAACGCGGATGGTGCCACTGGCCAACTCGACATAACGTCCTTCGTGGACTGTATGGGCGGCCCCGGTAGGGGCCCTCCGATGGACCCCTGTCTCTGCTTCGACGTGGACGGCTCCGGCTCCGTCGATTTGGCCGACTTCGCCGTGATTCAGAAGACCTTCGTAGGTCAGTAGCGAGCGGCGAGTTTGAAGTTCGCGAGGCGATGAAAGCCGGTGAAGTTTGCGGCCCAGTGCGGTCCGCGCTGACTTAAGAGTCAAGGGTGTGCGCATCGTCTGCCGGTGCTGCCTGCGTCATCCCACCAACACCTGCCGCCGCGTGGTCGGGGCGACGCGCTCCTGTGGCGTGAGGATGCCCTGGAAGTTGAGCGGGTCGGCGGACGCGACTTCGATCATTTTGCGCGATCCCTCGCGCCGCAAGCGGCGCAGCAGTTCAACCGCGTTGGGAAGGGCGAACTGTTCGCCCGAGAAGCCGGCCACGAAGCGTCCGCCGCGGACCTCAGCGCGCAGCTCCATCAGGCGATACACCCGAATCAGAGCGGACCAGCTTACGGGCAGTTTCTCACGCGTGAGAACGCGACGAAACACCACACCCGTGCGCCGCAGGAGCTGCCGCGCCACGAACTCATTCGCCGGCGCCGGTGGGGGTTCCACGCGAAAACGGCTCCAGCGCCCCACCGACCGCACCGGCCGCCGCCGGCGCGAGGGTGGCGTAATCAATTGCCGCAGGGCCGCGAATGAGTCGCAGGTAACCAGGCCGTGGGCGACCAAATCCGCCAGACCCATCTCGACGTAACCGGACGGAAGCTTGCTCGCTTTTTGAAGCTCCTGCGGGAACATCGCCCCGCGAACGGACAACACGTCGAGCAGATCGCGGGCGGCCCCGCTGAGGCCTTCCGTAATGGGCGACTCTGCCAGCCCGAGCCAAGCATCGAGCTCGTCTCGCCGGACAAAGCTCAGCGGTGTCACGCGGATGGCGCTGCCCCCGCCGCCCCAAAGCCGGCCCCACACGAATTCGCCCGATAGCGTCAACTCATCAAGCCATTCGCGGCGGTAATCGCGCACGCGCCGCGGCAGGATGCTAGCCTCCCATGCCCGCGCCGGAGCATCGAAGCCGGCAAGCTGCTGCAGACAGTCCGCGACGCCGCGCGGGCCCTGCAGGCGATATTCCTCATCCACATGCTGCCAACAGGCCAGGAACTGAAGGAACTCGCTGGCGCTGACCGGCTCGATCTCACGGCGGAGCTTCTCGAGCGTATAACGATGGATGCGCGCCAGCAGCCGCCGCTCGCACCATGTGCTCCGGCCCTCGAGCCGCGTACGCAGGATCGCTCCCTCGCGTTCCAACTCCAACAACGTCGGTTCTGAGCCGCGGCATGCATGCCGCGCGCTCTCAATGCCGGATACATCCGGCTGCGCAGAGTCGTCGCCATGGACGAATGCAATCCGGGAATCGTCTTCCGCAACGGGTCCGAGCGCCTCCAGCCGGCCGAGCAGAATCTTCTTCGGCTCACGCGGACCATCCACGGCGAACCAGCGACCGCCGTCGTGCACCACGCGATTCTGGGCGGCGAGCTGCATCAACCACGCAAGCCACAAAGCGGCCTCCTCTTCCGTCACGAAGCCCATCCACAGCAAAGCCTCATGGACCTCTTCCGCATTGTCCGGCTGTGGCCAGGCCTCCTCGCGCACGCGCTGCACGGCCGCGGGATCGAGCGCTCCAATGTTGTCCAGAAAGCGGGAGTCGAGCGCCCGGCGAGCAAGCACCGCCTGCGTGCGGCGCTCCTCGAGCGGAGCGTCATCCAGGAACGAGTACGGCTGCGACGAGAGAATGCCGCGGGCAAACGCCGACGGCTCGGGCGTATCGATCGCAACGCGTTCGATGGAACCGTCGCGCAATGCCCGGAGCACTTCGATCAGCCCGGCAACGTCCGTCGCTTCACACAGACAGTCGTCGATCGTCTGCCGCACGAGCGGGTGTTCCATGGGGATTTGCAGATCGCCGGCAGGCAGATTCTCCGGACAGGCAACGGCGGCGGGAAACGTCGCCGCCAGCAGATCGCCCGCGCGCATGCGCAGAATGGCCGGCGGCACCGGCTTGCCGTTCTGGAAGCGCTCCAGCACCAACGCCCGCGTCGCATTCCACCGCCAGCGCGACTCGAACATGGGCTGGTCCAGCACAGCCTGCGTCAACACCTTCTGAACCGTATCGGGATGCAGGTAATTGAACACCTCTTCCAGCGGGAAGCTATGCTGGAGTCCCAGAGAGATGACAATTGCCTCCTCGTTGGCCGCCGCCTGAAGCTCGAAGCCGAAGCCGCGGCAGAAGCGCTTCCGCAGGGCCAGGCCCCAGCCGCGGTTAATCCGCCCGCCAAAGGGTGCGTGCAGCACCATCTGCATGCCGCCGCTCTCATCGAAGAAACGCTCGAGCACGACGCGCTTTCGCGTGGGCACGGTTCCCAATACGCGACGTCCTTCGACAATGTATTCGGCGAGCTGAACGGCGGCCTCGGGCGACAAACCGATCTCGCCTTGAAGCACGAGCGGGTCGTCGGCCTCCTCCCGAACCCGACCAATCTCGGAGGACAGTTCCGTAGTCCGCGACGGCCCTTCGCCCAGCCAAAATGGAATCGTCGGCGGCTGACCGCGGGCGTCAGCCACGCGCACGACACCGCGCTCCACCCTCACAATGCGCCACGAGGTATTCCCAAGCTGGAAAATGTCGCCGACGTTGGCCTCGATGGCGAAGTCCTCATTGAGCGTGCCGATGAAGGTCCCCTCAGGCTCCTGAAGAACCTGGAAATCGGCTACGTCCGGGATGGCCCCACCGCTGGTTACGGTGGTGATCCGCGCCCGCTTGCGGGCCATCAGCCGGCGCCCCACACCATCGCGATGCAGCAGTCCGCGGCGGCCCTCGGTGTGCATGTGCACAACGGAGTCGAAGTCCTCGCGCTTCAACTCCCGGTAAGGCCAGGCGCGAGTGAATCTCTCAAAGAGAGCGTCCTCGGGCCAACCATCCAGTCCGGCCGAGACGCACTCCGCCACGATTTGTTGCCCCAGGATATCCAGAGGCGCGGCCGGTTGCGGTGTCCGGTCCAGCTCGCCCCGGGCCGCGGCGCGCAACAAGGCGGCCGCTTCAACGAGTTCGTCCATCGTCAGCGGAAAGAGACGGCCCTTCGGCGTGCGCCGCACCGCATGGCCGCTGCGTCCGACTCGCTGAAGGAACGTCGCGATGGAGCGAGTCGCCCCCACCTGAATCACCAGGTCAACGTCCCCGATGTCAATGCCCAGTTCCAGCGAAGCAGTAGCCACCAAAGCCCGCAAGGTGCCGGCCTTGAGCCGCTGCTCGGCGTCGAGCCGCCGCTCGCGCGACAAGCTGCTGTGATGGCAGGTTACCTGCTCTTCGCCCAAACAATCGGTCAGGCGGGCCGCGATGCGCTCGGCGAGCTTACGCGTGTTGACGAAGATCAGCGTGGTGCGGTGGGCATCGATGAACTCGGCAATTCGGGCGTAGATTTCGTCCCATTGCTCATGGGAGCAGATCGTCGAGAGCGGCGAGGGCGGCACCTCGATCGCCACGTCCATCTCGCGGCGGTGGCCGACGTCAACCAGTTCGCAGTCGCGTCCGGCGCCGACCAGAAAGCGCGAAACGTCCGTCAGTGGCTTCTGCGTCGCGGATAGTCCGATGCGCTGAAACGCCGATGGCACGTTCAGCGTGGCAGCGTCGAGCGACGGCTCAGCCGGTGTGGCACCGGTTTCCAACCGGTGCTCCCCCACGAGGGCCTCCAATCTCTCCATCGAAAGGGCCAGATGCGAACCGCGCTTGTCGCGGGCTAGGGCATGAATCTCGTCGATGATGACCGTCTTGACCGTCCGCAGCATCCGCCGCCCACCGTTGCTGGTCAGCAGGATGTACAGCGACTCCGGCGTCGTCACCAGGATGTGCGGTGGCTTGCGAAGCATGGCCGCCCGGTCGCGCTGCGGCGTGTCCCCGGTGCGAACCAAAACGCGGATTTCGGGCAGCTCCGGATCGAGGGCCATCAGCTCGGTCAGCGGGCCGTGCAGGTTCTTTTGCACGTCGTTGCTCAGCGCCCGCAGCGGCGAGACGTAGAGCACGCGCATCTCGTCCGGCAGCATGAAGCCCTGTCGGGCCAGCCCGTCGATGGCCCACAGAAACGCGGCCAGCGTCTTGCCCGTGCCGGTCGGCGCCGCGATCAGCGTATGCCGGCCTTCACGGATGCGCGGCCAACCCTCGCGCTGCGGCTCGGTCGGCTCCCCGAACCGCTGCGCGAACCAGCGCTGGACCGTGGGATGAAAATCCGAAAGCGGCATTATCGAACTATACCCGACCAACCGCCAAACGGCGAGACTATCTGGGTTCCCGTCACCGGGCTCGCGGTTTGTCCGGCTCATTGATCGTTGCCGGCTCTTGGATCAGAATGGGCCCCATGAAAGTGCATGAATACCACGCTCGCCAACTGCTGGTCGAGGCGGGAGTGCCCGTGCCGCCCGCCCACGTCATCGAAACCGCGGATGCAGCCGTGCAGGCGTATCGCCAAATCGGAGGCAAAGTCGTCGTAAAGGCCCAGGTTTTCGCCGGCGGCCGCGGCAAGGCCGGATTTGTCAAACTTTGCGACTCGGCCGACCAAGTCCGCGAGGCCGCTACCTTCATGCTGAGCAACCGGATGGTCTCCGCCCAGACGGGTCCGGCGGGAGTGGCGGTTAAAAAGCTCTTGATCGCATCAGCCGTTGACATCGACACGGAGTACTACGTCGCCGTCGTCGTGGACCGCGCCAAGCGCAGGGCCGTGGCCATGGTCTCGCGCCAAGGCGGCGTGGAAATCGAACAGGTCGCGGCCCGCGACCCGACTGCCATCGTCAAGCGGTGGCTACACCCTCATTTGGGCTTGCTCAGTTTTCAATGTGACCAACTCGTCACGGCCTTAGGCGTGACCGACAAGGGCCAAAAGCAGGCCGCCGCCAAAGTCATTCGCGGCCTGGTGGATGTCTTTTTCCGGTACGACTGCTCGCTCGCGGAAATCAACCCGCTGGTTCGCACGCCGCAAGGCGATATCCTGGCCATCGACGCCAAAATGAACTTCGACGACAACGCCCTCTTTCGTCACTCGCGACTACAGGCGATGTTCGACCCCAGCGAAGAAAACCCGATGGAATTGCGGGCCAAGGAGCACAATCTGTCTTACATCGCCCTCGACGGCACCATCGGTTGCCTGGTGAACGGCGCCGGGCTGGCCATGGCAACGATGGACATCGTCAAGCTGCACGGCGGGGAGCCGGCCAACTTCCTCGACGTAGGCGGCTCGGTGACCGCCGAAGGGGCGGTCGAGGCCTTCCGCATCATCTTGGCCGACAAGAAAGTGAAGGGCATTCTGGTCAACATCTTCGGAGGGATCGCCAAATGCGACACCATTGCGGAGGCCCTCATCGCTGCCGCGAAAGAGGTCGGGTTCAGGGTGCCCGTGGTTGTTCGGCTGGAGGGCACGAACGTCGACCAGGCTCGCCAAATGCTCAAGGATGCCGCCATTCCCCGACTGATCACCGCCGGCGACCTTACGGACGCCGCCAAAAAAGTCTGCGCCCGCGTGGCTTAGGATGTGTGGCACTGGTTTTCACCCGGCCGCTGACAAAGCGGTGCCACACGAGCTAGAAGGACTTTCGCAACGGACTTGTTAGGAAGAAGCCCCGTGGCCGTCCTAGTCTTTTTCGATTTGCAGTAGATCTCCCATCGTGACCAGGTCCTGAACCTCGGTGACCAACCCTACCTCGTCAAAAACAACGGCGAAGGCAACAGAGCCGGAATAGACGTAGTCAAAGCGAAAACCGTGCGGCAAGCTGCCGTCCGCCAACCGAGCGGCCACGCGGTCGCCATCGAACGGATTCTGCGGACCGGGTTCGATGGTCTCAATCTCCTCTTTGCCGACCTTTTTCTTCGTCTTAATCATGGCGCGCCATTTCTTGGGCGGGTTAATGTCGACCACCTGCTTCCAAGTTGCTCCCGGCGTGATCGCCGCCCGATGGTCCCGGCCCTGCTTGGAAGGATCGAACGAGCTGTATCCGGCAGTGTAATACAGAATGATGCCGCCGGCGGCCAATACCACGATTAAACCCAGAATAGCTTTCATGGATTAGACTCCGTTCTCAACGCGCGCACGTTGAGCACAAACGTATCAGATCGCCTCGCGGCCCCGCACGGCGGGCGCGATCAACACGGATCGGGGCAGGACGAAGTGCCGGCAAAGGCATCGAGAACGGCCAACACGTCGCCCACGTCGATGTTCCCGTCGCCCGCACAGGGAGCCAGGTCCCCGCCCGGGCATAGCGCCGCATCTCCGAAGCCGTCGAGCACACACAGCACGTCGGCCACGTCCACGTTGCCGTCGCCATCCGGCTGCGGGGCGATGTCGCCGAAGGGTCGCGAGATCGGCGTATGGTCGCAAGAGCCGCCGGCGCAGGTGTCTTGCGTGCAAGGATCCTCGTCGTCGCAATCGCCGTCGTCAAAGCATTCGAGCTCGCAGTCGTCGGCCGTGCCGTTGCCGTTGCCATCGGCGCAGTTGGTGAAGGCGCCTGCCCAAACGCTGTTGGGAATCACGCCGCAGTCGGCCTCTGTCAAAACGAGACAGTTTCCGTTACTCAAACAGCAGGCTCCCGTCGGCTGCGGGCAACTGACGCCCGCGCACGTGGAATCGTCGCCTTGGAACGTCCCGCCCCCCGCCTCGCAGTCTGCTTCGGCCACGTCGTCGTCGCAAGTGCCATCCGGTTGGCAGCAAGCCCCACGGGGAAAACAGACCACCGTCGCGCAGCTCGTGCCCGGGCCCTGCGGGAATCCGCCGGCCGTGCCGCAGTCCGCGACGCTGAAGTCCAAACAGCCGCTGGGCATAAAGCAGCAGGCCTGCGTTGGTTCCGGGCACGTCGTCGGTCCGCACGTCGTACCGTTGCCTTGGAAAGTGCCACCGAGCTGTGCGCACTCCGCCGACGTCTGCCCACCCTGGCAGCCCCCTGAGTTCAGGCAGCAGGCGCCGGCGCAATCCACCACGGCGCGGATCACCCAGTCGCCGCTGACGCCCAGGGCGCAGCTATTCAACCAACCTCCGGGAATGGCGAAAAGAGCGTTCTTGCCGTTTTGGCATCCCGTGTCCGTGACCACGCTGGGGCCGTTGTCGGGGTCGGGATTGTTGAAAAAACGGAAGGACACGATGAATACCTGGCCGCTGTTGACCGGGATGTTCAAGGGGATGGTCATCTGGTCATCGAGAAACCGAAACTCGTTGATCACCCCGTCGGTCATGACCGGACCTTCGAGCAGGGCGAGCTGCGACCCCGGCGTGGGAAACGTGCCCCCGGCGAAGACGGTGATGGAATCCTCCAGCGACTGCCCGGTTCCGCCGGTGACCGATCGCCAAAAGACTTGCACGGCCACGATGTCCCCCGTGCAGGGCGAAGTGAGCCACGAGGCGGCGCTTTCGCCGGCGATGAACCCGGCCTGGATCGCGCCGACACCCGGCGGAACCAGCGAATCATTCTGCACGGTCACCTCCGCTGCCTTAAGGAATGCCGGCGCCATGCCGACGATCCCGACAATAACAATGAAAGGTGCATTAAACTTCCTAGACATCGTGACGATCCTCTCCTGGGGACAGACGAGGGCAGCCGTTCTGAACGGTGGCCTCACGCCTTGAGAGCGATGTCACGGACTTTTTCCCGGCCAAGCCGCAGTGAACCATCGCCCATCCCCTCGATTTCATCGCAAAGTTCCAGACCCGGTCCGTCTCGTTGTGCCGTTTTCCTTCCGGCAATCTCCTGCATTTCAACCAAAAAGTGCCCATAAAACAAGGGGTTCTGGGCCTGCGTTGCAGAGAAGAAGCTTACTTGACGCCAATGTGAGTGTGTCTTTAAGATGAGTTTGTTCCGCTTGCGTCAAGGCCGATTTGCCACGGCTTTTTCCGCCCTGGATCAGATCGTTCCGAGGCAACGTTAGCCCGGACCTGCGAAGAATCGGTATCGACGCCACCCCGAGGGGAGGAATATGGGCTCCAGAGGCACGACGGCACGACGGCATCCCGAGCTACGTCGGGACACGAAGGCGAAGTGCCGAAACGCGAAAAAAGCCAAACTACCGTCGATACTCGTCATATTCTGCTGGATCGGCGCATGCTCTCGCGAGGAGCACAAACCTGGTGCCCCCAAGGCGGCAACCGAAGTCAACCCACGCCCCGTCGCCCAATTGGTCTTTCCGAATACACTCGAGGCCGAGGATGCTTCGGTGAATGCCTTTGTGCGGCAGGCGATGAACACCTGCGCGTCGCGCGATTATGATGCATTCCGGCTGCTGTGGAGCGCCCGCGAAGACCCCATGTCCCGCGAAGAGTTCGAGGAAAGCTGGAACGCGGTAAGAGACATTCGTGTACGCGCCCTGGAACGTGCCCGGGTGGCGGCCGGTGATTCCGCCGCGTCAGGGCGAGAATCCGCTAATCCGAATCGCGCCGCGAGCGAGCCGCAACTTGTGTATGTGATCCATGCCGAGGTGGCCCTCGACCCGGCTCATCCGGCGGCTCAGCGGAGTCCGGAGCGAGAGGTCGTCTTGATGCTGGTCCGCGAGCACGACCGATGGCGCCTCGCCCGCGCCCCGAAGCCCATGCGGGCATGGATCCGAAAAAAGGCCGAAGAGTCAGGACCCGCAAGGCTCGTCGATCAGCCAGTGCAACGTCAGCCTTGATTCGGCCGGCCGTTTGTCCACTAGGTTCAACCGCGCCCCGAAAGCTCGTGACCTTATCAAAAGCGTGGTTGGCGTTGTCTGGGATTTACTCTTTAGTTTCGCGGCTGCCTGCTCGAGGCCGTATTGGCTGATAGGACTTCTGGCCGATGCCTTGTAGGATTCGCTCGGTCAATCTAACATTATGGCTGGGGCTTATTCAGGGAGCAAAGCGATGAGCGCGTTGAACATTACGATCGGCGTCCTATGGTCCGTTTGTCTAGTGGCAGCGGGTGAGCCATCCAGGAACCCCGCCGATGCCAAGTCCCAGGCCGAAGTTGACGCAATCTTGAGCCGGTTGGAAAAGCGCGGCGCGGGGATTGCCGACATTCGCTGCCGCGTCCAGTTTGTCGAGGATGACCGGATTAATCTCGCCAAATGGGTCAAGCAGGGGCGGATACTCTTCCGGGTCACCGAGCCCAATCCGCATTTCCTGATCCATTTCGAGAAGACGGAGGCGGATGGTGTCCTGGGAAAACAAGAGTGGTATCTCTTCGACGGCCAATGGCTCTATCAGGGCCTGGAACGAGTCAAGCAAGTCACCAAGCAGGAAATCGCTCAACCGGGTGAAAAAGTGAACTTGTTCGACTTAGAGAAAGCACCGTTCCCGCTGCCGTTCGGCCAAAAGAAAGACACGATTCTGCGGAACTTCGAGGTTTCCCTCGTCCCCGAGCAAAGCGGCGACCCGCCGAGGTCGGATCACTTGGTTTGCATTCCCAAGCCCGGCACACGGCTGTACAAGAAATATGACAAGCTCGAACTTTTCGTGCTGAAGGACGTGAACCTGCCCGGCCGAATCATCGTGACCAAGAACAATGGGCTGGAGATCAACACCGCTGACTTCCCCGACCTGACGGCCAAGTCAATCAACGCAGGTATCTCGGAGAAGGATTTCGCCCGGCCGCCCGAATGGAAAGGTTATGTCGAAGTTGTCGAAAAGCTTGTCCCCGACGATGCCCCTTGATGCTGTCCTTGGATAGAGCGTGCTTTCCGCTGATAGCGGCCTTCAGCGCCGTGACCGCCGACGTACACCCATGAAATCCTGGAAGATTCTTGCCAGCGCGATGGGAGGGGCAGCGGCCGTCGTCTTGCTCGTCGTCCAGTTGGGCAACTTCGAGACCCGCGAGCTGCGCAATCGCGTGGCGGAACTGGAAAAAGAAAAAACGCAGCTCGTGGAGTATGCCCACCGCCTGTCCGCCTCGCGGCGCGTGGGCCAAGTGAACGTCGTGGAACAAAAACCCGACGGCGCCGGCCGGCCAGTGACGACTCTGCTTTGGCAGGAAGTCGGGCCTGATGGGGTCATCGGCTGGCCTCAAACGCTCGAGGTCATCGGGACGCTGGTGTACTTCGAGGCCTGGGTGATCAAGTTTGCCCACGAGTTTGTGGCCGAGGGCGATCCGCAACGATCGGCAAGTGTTGCGTTGTTTCGTCGCGTCTTTGGGGAACGCCAAAGCCCGGACTCTGCCCCGCAATTTGACCGAGAAACGCGGCCCGCCCCGGAGGAAACCCCGGAGGCCCGGGCGCTTCACGCCCGGTTATGGAGCCGCTTTTGGGATTTGGTGGATGATCCGCGTTTGGCGGCCCAATACGGCGTCCGCGTCGCCCAGTGTGAGGCTCCGGCCGTCCAGGTCAAGTCGGGCCAAATCTGGGAAATCACCCTGGACGCCGCCGGAGGACTGAATCTCAAGAAAATCAGCGATTTCGGCGCCGTCGGTCGTACCGGCGCCTGAAAGCGGTTCGAAAAAGCCAGTCCCCGAGGTTACGTTGACTGCGGCCCGACTACCACGCGGTCGCAAATGACCTTCAACTCATCGAGGGCATCGAGGCATTCGTCCAGCGCCGCGGCGCCGGCGTGGCGCTCGAGGATCGCGGCCTTCTGGGTGAGAATCGGATAGCCATACCCGCCCCCGCTGCCCTTGAGTTGATGGGCGGTTCGGCGTAGGGCTTCGAAGTCGGACGCCCGCACGGCCTCTTCCATCTGGTTGAGCCGAGATTTAAGCCCATCGACGAATTGGAGGACCAAATCGGCAAACGAAGGATCTTTTTGGACCAATTCGGAAGCGATGGGTCCAGAATCCGAAGGATGTTGTTCAGGCATAATGTCCCCGACCGGTTGGCACCGGTTCCATACCCCACCTTTGTTCGAGTCATCCATCGGCCAGTACGGAGACAAAGTTGCGTAAGAGGGCTCTAACGCGGTGTGAAGAACGCGGAATTCGGAATCCGAAGTTTCATATGCCGCGCAACAAACGAACAGCAACGAACGAACGAAATTGGTTTTTATAGGGTCTGCGTTTGCCCAATCGACGAGGAAATGCGGCGCTCCCTAAGGTCGATTGTGCAAGGATCGGCATGTGCTTTTTGGAGGACTCGACATGAATAAAACCACCGCCTTTTCATCGTTTGTTTCGGGGGACGGTAACGGTTCAAACTCGAACCCTCAGGTTCAGCGAAGTGCTCTGCTCGCTCCGGCGCGCCTGCCACGGCCGTGTCACCATTGTGCCAACAGGACTTGCACGACTGAAGCGGTCGCTGCCAGAGCCACGCATTCACAGCATTCCGTTGTTGGGACAGCCGACGGGGGGACTCGAACCCTCAACCCCGGCTTTACGAAAGCCGTGCTCTACCATTGAGCTACGTCGGCAGCACAACGAACTCCGGATTCTAAAATGGCCAATCGTCCAATGTCAAGAACTGTGCGCCGAGCGCCGCTCCAGCGCGTAACGGCTGACCTTGTCGTAGGTCGTGGCCAAGAAACCGATCAAGGGGAATCCACCGGGTTCGAAGGGCGAAGGGCCGAGCTGCTTGAGCAAAGCCAGCGGCGTCTCGGGCGGCTCAATGTGAACTCGAACCTCCTCAAACTCCGGACCCGTATCCCAAAAACGGTCCCAATCGTCGACATCCTGCCTATCTCGTTTCGACGTTTCGACGTTTTGGCGTTTCGACGTTTCCATGCTTACTCTTCCGAGACGGCCTCGCGAGATAGCGTAAACAAGTCACGAAGCGCTTCCGTGGATAATTCGGTCAACCATTCCTCGCCGCTGCCCACGATGTTTTCGGCAATATTCCGCTTGTGCTCAATGAGCGTATCAATGCGCTCCTCGAGCGTCCCGACGCAAACGAACTTATGAATCTGCACGGCCTTGTCCTGCCCGATGCGATGAGCGCGGCTGGAGGCCTGATCCTCCACGGCCGGATTCCACCAGCGGTCGAAGTGAAAGACGTGGTTGGCCGCGGTCAGGTTCAGACCGAATCCACCCGCCTTGAGTGACAAGATGAACACCGGCGATTCGCCGCTGGGATTCTGAAACTGATCGATCATCATCTCCCGGTTCTTTTGCGACGTGCCGCCGTGCAAGAACAAAACCGAGCAACCCAACGAGTCCTCCAGCAGTTTCTCGAGTAAGCCGCCCATTTCCCGAAATTGCGTAAACACCAAAGCCCGGTGACCTTCGGCCAGCACTTCCTCGAGCATCTCCACGATTCGGTCACATTTGCCGCTGCGATGCGGCAGGTCCGAACCGTCGCTCAAAAAATGGGTTGGATGATTGCAAACCTGTTTGAGCTTGACCAGCGTGGCCAGAATCAGGCCGCGCCGCTGGATGCCACCGGCCAATTCGATCTGGCTCAACATCTCCCGGACGATCGCCTCATACAACGCAGCCTGCTCGCGGGTCAGGTTGCAGTAGACTTTCATCTCCATCTTTTCGGGAAGATCGAGCTGAATGCTCGGGTCGTCCTTTCGCCGCCGCAAGATGAACGGCCGGATCAGATGCCGCAGACGCTGGGCGCGATTGTCGTCATGGTACCGTTCGATTGGCAGAGCGAACCGGTGCCGAAAATCGTGTGCGTTGCCCAGATACCCCGGATTGAGAAAATCCAGGATGGACCATAACTCGCTCAGGCGGTTCTCCACCGGCGTGCCGGTCAACGCCACACGCTGCACACACTGTAAGGAGCGTAAGGCCACGGACTGTTTGGCCGCCGGGTTCTTGATGTTCTGGGCCTCGTCCAAGGCGATGCGGTGCCATACCACGCCGGCCAGGTGATCATAATCACGGTGCGTCAGGCCATAGGTACTGATGACCACGTCGTGTCCGGCGGTTTCCCGAATGAAGTCCTGCCCGGTCAATCGTTCCAACCCGTGATGAACCATCACTCGTAGCGACGGGGCGAAGCGCTGCAGCTCGCGCTGCCAATTGCCGACCAACGACATGGGCACGACCAAGAGCGTGGGTCCGGGACACTTCCCCGCTTGGCGCTCGTGCAGCCACAGGGCGATCATCTGAATCGTCTTGCCCAGACCCATGTCATCGGCCAGACACGCGCCCAGTCCGTGGCGACTTAAGAAGCTCAGCCATGCCAGCCCGCGTTGTTGATAAGGCCGAAGGTCTCCGTGAAATGCGGGGGGCTTCTCCACCTGGGCAAACTCATCTTGGATGTCTGTGGAATTCAGCAGCCGATCGATCCAGCCGGACGCGCGCAGGTCCGTCACCGGCAGCCCGGTCTGTTCCTCATCGGCCAGGTAATAGCGCCGCAATGCCTCGAGCAGCGTCGCCCGCTCCTCGCGATTGCGCTGCAAGAAATCCACGGCCGTTTGAACGTCCTTGCCGTGCACTTCCGTCCAGCGCCCTCGAATGCGGACCAGAGGCTCCTTGGCGCCGGCCAGACGGGTAATCTCTTCAGGTGTCAGCTCATCGTCACCGAGCGCGATCCGCCAATCAAACGCAACCAAGCTTTGCAGCGGAAGGTTGCTGGGTTCGGCGGACGAAGACGCGTCCACGGGCTGGACGCCCATCCGCAACCGAAGCCGCGGTCCGTCTTGCCGCCACCAGCGCGGCAGAAAAACGCCGAATCCTTCCTGTTCCAGCACCGGGGCGGCGTCGCGCAGGAATCGGTAAGCCTCATCCAGCCGCAACGAACACTCCAGCGGACCGCCTGGCTCGGTGCAACCCGCCAGCGGCGAAAACACCCGCGCCGCCCCGGCCAGATCCGCGCGGATATCCTCCGGCGAGGCGGCCAAGGAACGCTGCAGGATCATGGGGTCTTTTTGCGGTTCGCGCAGCAGGCTGGCCACGTCGAGCACTACGCTGGGTTGTTGCATGGACTGAACGTGAAGAGTCAGCCGCCAGGGCGTCGTACCGCCCCGCGGCCGCGTTCGTTTGCCAAACTCCGGTGGATGCAATTGGAAGCACAATCGATACGCCCGCTGCGGAGCCGGCGGCTCGAGTTTGGAAAGCCACTCGCGAACGGTTCCGTAGACTCGGCGAGCCGTGTCCGGATCGCCATACAGGATGGGGTCGGCGTGAACGAGCGAACGCAGCCAGCGCATTTCCGGCGACCAGGTTTCGTCCGGCCGGTCGCGCACCGGATGGGCCAGCTCGTCGCCTTCCAGGGCCCGCCGGGTCAATGCGTCCACGGTTTGTAAGAGGAAATCATCAATCAACGCCGCGGCTTCCACGGACCGTCCGTCCAGACTTTCTCGGCAGACGGGTGGCATGGCGTCAATCAGCTTTTGAATCCGCTCCCGGGTAAAGCGGTCGTCGATCACCGCCCGCCAATAACCGGCGAAGCGGTTGCCGCCGGCCTCACGGATCGCGGGAAGGAAATGCTGTTTGGCAAGCAGGTCCAATACCAACAAGGCCGCCCGCGACCAAAAGCGCGAGGACGCCGCGATACGGACGTCCGGGTGGATCATCGTGGGTACGCCCGCCAACAGATCGACGGCGTCGGCGGGGGCAAACGCCAGCGTGCTCACGGTCCGGGCGACCAAAGAAATCGCCGCCGGCTCAAAGGATTCCGGATTCGGCCGGCTCCCCGTCCAGGACGCGAGCAGACTCCCGCCCGCATGCGGCAATCGTAAGGTCAATTGATCGGGAATCGCGTCGGAGGCCAGCAATGAATCCCAAAGGTCACCGACGCACGCCCGCAGCTCTTCATGCGGTACCGTCTCGGCGCATGGCGCCCCTTGCGGCGATCGTTCCGCCCCTGCGGTGTATGAAGAAGCCGCCTCACCCCAGAGATGGAGCTTCCCGTCCATCCAAACTGCGTGTACGACCATCATCACGAGTCAGGAGTTCCGCAGAAGACCCAAAAGCAGTCGCGCCTTCGTCGATACCGCGTGCAGAACGATCATCGCCCAATGGTACGCGGCAGGGGCCGTCGCTGAAACACATCCTGAACAGCAGCACGAACCTCCTCTCGCGGGCGGTCCTGGTAATCGAACCAGCCGGGCAGCATGCACGAACTCAGACGCATTGCACCGGAATCGAGGAACGCCGCCAAGGCCTCCGGGCCAAACTTCACTTGGGCATGCTGGAAGGAAACAGCGCTGATCCAGCGTGCGACAAATTCGGAGGCCACGGCCGGATAGGCCAACGCAGTCACGTAAGGTAGTTCCTGCGAGTAGCGCTTGACGAGCCGGAGCTCCACATGCGCGGGCACCGGCGCGGATTGCGCGTGCCGGCAAAGAAGATCGTAATCCCTGCGTGCCGCGGCGCCTTCCGAGCGGGAGAACGCCATGGCCTCCTTCTGAAGCCAAGGGCCATCCCGGATTCCACGCAACTCGACTGTGCCGCCGGCATCGGCTCGGTAAATCTGATACACGGCCCCGGCGGTGTATTCCGGTGATTCGCGTAGAATGGCAATCTCTCCCGGCGTATATCCCAGGCTCACGTGGTTGCCGAAGTCGTAGAGGAGCTGCCCGACAAATGCCTCGGGCGGTTCAAGCGCAGGCAATGTCGGCAACATGGACACAAGCGCTACCCGCACGCGGGCAACCCCGCACTGCCACTGTGTTGCCGCCCGCCGAGCGGGCGACTCTTGCCAGGACTTAGTCCCTGGAAACCGAGGTTTCTTGCTTGGCAGGAGTCCTGCCAGGCGGGCATCGCTAGCCCATGGCGGAAGCCGTGGGTAAGAACACGTCATTCTCCGCCCTGAAGCCCCGGCAGGGGCGTCCGGCGCCACCGGAGGAACGCCCCGTGTTTTTCATCGAACGACCGGGTCCGAGGCCGCTCCTCGGGATTCAAAACCTCATCGCTTCGGCCGCCCCTCCGAGCTTGACCTCGCTGCGTCCACCGAACCCACGGCTTCCGCCGTGGGCTAGCCTCGGTCCGCCGCTGCCGCTACCCCGGCTCGTGGCAGGGCTGCTCGGAGTGCGAACCTCCAACCCGAAACGGGACTGGAAAGGTGTAACTCACGTTACTCGTCATTCAGTCGCCGACATTCCACGATACGCGTCTGAACCTCCTCCACGCTCTGCGTTACCGAGAAATCATCATGTCCACCTTGTTGGTTTTTCACGGTAACGACAGCGCCACCGTGTGACCCCGTCTGGACTGCGACAACATCGCTTGGATAGACCGGCATTACAAAAATGGTCGGTTGTCCCGAGGCCTCGCTGAGATTCACATAGAATCCCGCTATTTCCGCGAACCTCCGACGTCCTCGTTGAACTATGTCGCCGCGCTTTATGGGAGTTGGCGTGAAAGGGTCCGTGATGATCTTGCCGTTAAGCCGCACACCGCCTTCGGCTATGAGCTTCTTAGCGTTTCCTCTGGAGTCCGCGAAACCCATGCGCACGACAAGATCGACCGGGACGACGGACCCATCCTTCACCATGTCGTCCGGAACCGGATATCGTTCCACTTGATCAGGCAGACCCGAGCCGCCTCCACCGTGGACACGGCGAAACTCCGACGAGGCGGCCTCCGCGGCCTCCGCCGTGTGAAAGCGCGTGATCAAATGACGCGCGAGAAAATCTTTGGCTTCGCGCGGGTTCACTTGGGCCGGATGGGTCAATCGGGCAATTTCCTCATCGGGAACATCCGTCACGAGTTCGAAGTAATTTCGCATCAGCTCATCGGGGATTCGCATCACCTTGCCGAACATGTCCACCGGCGGCTCCGTGACGCCAATGTAATTGTCCAGCGACTTGCTCATCTTGTTCTTGCCGTCCGTCCCGATCAGAAGAGGCATCACCATGACAATCTGCGGCGGCTGCCCGGCGTTGCGCTGCAGATCGCGGCCACAAAGGTTGTTAAAAGTCTGATCCGTGCCGCCGAGCTCCACGTCCGATTCAATGGCCACGCTGTCGCGGGCCTGCATCAGCGGGTAAAGAACCTCGTGCAGGTAGATTTCCTTACCCTCCGCCTGACGTTTCGCGAACGTATCCCGTTCCAGCATTCGGGCCACGGTCATCTGGCTCATCAGCTTGATCACGTCGGCGCAGCCCATCTTCTCCAGCCATTCGCTGTTGCGCCGCACCTCGAGCTTGTCCGGCGAAAGGTCCAGCACCTTGCCGGCCTGAGCTAAGTACGTTTGCGCGTTGGCCTCTACCTCTTGCCTGGTGAGCATGGGGCGCGTCTTGGACCGCCCCGTCGGGTCACCGATCATGGCCGTGTAGTCCCCGATGATCAGGACGGCCTTGTGCCCGTGGTCCTGAAATTGCCGCAGCTTCCGCAACACGACGGTGTGCCCCAACGTCAGATCGGGCGCCGTGGGGTCCATCCCCAGCTTGACGCGCAATCGCCTGCCGCCGGCCAGGCGCTCTTTGAGCTCCTCGACGGTGTACACATGTTCACACCCCCGAAGCAACGTAGCCAGCATGGCACCCTGCGCCGCTCGACTCATGAACTCGCCTTCGAATTCGGATAGCTGATTCGCTCGATCCCCGTGGCCCGCCCGGTGGCCGAATCCACGGAAACCAGAATGCCACTTAACCGCGCGTCGTTGGAGGCCACGTCGAACATCTCTGGAACGCCGGTGAGCAGGGAACTTATCACCCGGTGTTTATCTCTTCCCAAAACCGAATCATAGGGACCCGTCATGCCTACATCGGTAATGTACGCCGTTCCCCTGGGCAAGACACGTTCATCCGCGGTGGGCACGTGCGTGTGCGTGCCAAAGACGACGCTGGCCCGGCCGTCGAGGTGCCACCCCATCGCTACCTTTTCGCTGGTTGCCTCGGCGTGCATATCCACCACGATGATCTTGACGTCCTTGGACAGCGCAGCCAGCACCCGGTCCACGCCGGCAAACGGGCAGTTGGACAGCGGCTTCATGAACATTCTTCCCAGCAGCGAGATGACCGCCACCCGATTTCCCGAGGCGGTTTGCCGAACGGCGACCTCGCGGCCCGGTGCGGCCGACGGCAGATTGGCGGGCCGCACGATCCGTTCGGATTGTTCCAAGACACGAATGATTTCCCGCCGCCGGTAGATGTGATCGCCCAGGGTGATCAAATCGGCGCCGTAGTGAATGATCTTCTCGAACAAAGGAGCGGTCAGGCCCGATCCCGCGGCGGCGTTCTCCGCGTTGACGATCACGCAGTCAACTCGCAGCGCGGGCACCAATGCCTCAAGGCCTTCACGCAAAACCGTGCGCCCCGGAGCGCCCACCACATCCCCGACACACAGGAGCCTTAACTCCATTGCGGAATCCAGCAAGCCTGCGCCAAACTCGCCCGCCCGCGGGCTTTCACGATCCTGCGAGGCGCTACTTGGCCACGGCTACAGCGCGCACCTCACGAAGCACCGTGACCTTGATCTCTCCGGGGTAGGTCATCTGCTGCTCAATCTGCTTGGCGATGTCCCTGGCGATACGGGACGCCGTCGCATCGTCCACCCGTTTGGCATCCACGATGACACGGATTTCGCGGCCCGCCTGAATGGCGAAAGCCTCCCGGACTCCGGGATCGACCTTGGCGATCTGTTCCAATTGCTCCAAACGTTGGACGTATCGCTCCAACGATTCTCGGCGGCCGCCGGGCCGCGCGGCGCTGATGGCATCCGCGGCCATCACAATAGGAGTGTACGGACTGGTCGCGGGGACGTCCCCGTGATGAGCCTCGACGGCGTTGACCACTTCCGGTTTTTCGTTGAACTTCCGGCAGAAGTCCGCCCCGATTCGAGGGTGACTACCTTCAACCTCATGATCGATGGCCTTCCCAATGTCGTGCAATAGCCCGCACCGGCGGGCCAGACGGCCGTCGAGGCCTAGCTCATCGGCGATGATCTGGCACAGGAACGCGACCTCCAGGCTGTGCCGCAGCACGTTCTGACCGTAGCTGGTCCGGTACTTTAGCCGGCCCAGCAGATCGATCTGCTTCCGGTGCAGTCCCCCCACGTTGGCTTCAACGGCCGCCTTTTTGCCGGCCTCCATAATGTCTTCCTCGATCTCTTTTCGGACCGCCTCTGCGATTTCTTCGATCCTCCCCGGATGAATGCGCCCGTCTTGAATGAGGCGTTCCAGCGTCTGCCGGGCCACCTCGCGCCGAACAGGATCGAAAGCACTGACCACTACGACGCCGGGCGTGTCATCGACGATCACGTCCACCCCCGTGGCTTTCTCGAACGCCCGGATGTTACGCCCTTCGCGCCCGATGACCCGACCCTTCATGTCATCCGAGGGGATATCCACCGTCGAAACCGTGCTCTCGCACGTGTGTTCCATGGCGTACCGTTGAATGGCGGTCAGGATGATCTCGCGCGATCGCTTTTCGGCGTCCTCCTTAGCCACGGTCACGCTCTTTTGAATCAATTCCTCCGCCTCGTGGTCCAGTTCCGACTGGAGTTCCCTCAAAACCGTGCGCTTGGCCTCATCCGCGCTCATCCCGCTGACCTCCAGGAGGCGCTCCCGTCGTTGGGCGATCAGGGCATCCAGCTCCGCCTCACGCTGAGTGATTTGCTCCAGTTGCGAGGCGAGCTTCTTTTGGCTCTGCTCGAGATTCCGCTCCTTCGTATTGAGAGTATCCAACTTGGCCTCGAGATTGTCCTCCCGTTTGGCCAGCCGCTTTTCGGTCTCTTTGAGTTCATTGCGCAAGACGTCCCCTTCCTTGCGCATCTGCTCCTGCCCGCGAAGCAGTTCGGCCTTGGCGTCCACGTTGGCGGCCTTGCGAATGACGTCGGCTTCGGTACGGGCCTCCGTCAAAACTCGCTCGGCCTCCCGCTGGGAAGTCAGGAACCGACTGCGCCCCAACCAAAGAAGTACGGCGCCAAGAGCCGCGATGACCACCCCGACGACAATGCCGACCACGATCCAGGGTGTTACTTGCGCGACAATGGTTGGCAGCACCGGCATATCCACCACAATTTCAAGCACGCTGCAAAGAAAGTCCTTCAGTCGCGGAAAAAATAGCGGGTAACGGGCTGACTCCAGGAACACCCGGCTCCCGCCTGTTTCGGTGGACAAACCCTCGGATCGGTCAACGAGTCGACGCGACCTTCATTGAGGCGCCGGAGAAGAGCAAGCGATGAAACGATTCCCCAATCAGGTGCGGGGCTGCGGGCTACCTGATCACCCGGGCGGTAACGAAAGGCGACATAACAGAACCGGTCGGTGCGTGATCGCAACTAGCCAATCTGAAATCCAGTCGCTCCACAATCATTTACATAACCGGTGATTGATTCGGGTATTGTCGCCTAACTGCCACTTTCCCAATCGTTTGTCGCTGCTAAGGATATTCTCGCTAAGGGGTTTGCTTGCACTGAAGTCCCTTCAATCGCTCCGTTGGCTCTCAAGCGGGCCGACAGGACAACGATTGGCTTGGCCTTCTAGAGATTTATGCGGTCAAGCCGACCACAGGGCCGTCTTGATTTCCCACCCTCCAGCGAGGATTGCTGGATAAAACGCTCAACTCCGAACGGTTCGAGACATCCATAACCGGTGTCCCACAAACCGAAACAAATTAAAGCGAAACCGCACTCGCGACGAAACCAAAGAGCCGCGAGTTCTCCGATTCTACTACCTGGCGAACTCCTGTCAACTAGGCAAATACCGCAGGGTGCATGACCGTCCTTGCAGACGGTGAAAAACAAGGCGTATCCGTCTCTCGGAACCCCGGCCGGTCCCGGAAACTGACTCGGTTTTTGCTGCCAAAAACGCGGTTTTCGCGCGCAACGACGGTCATGCACCCAATACCGCATAGCAAGAAACTTAGGTCGAAGCACACCCTGTCAATCTGGGTGGATGTGCGCCAACCGTTGACGCAACGGTCATGTCACTTAATGTCAATGTGCAATCTCTTCAGTTTCCGGGATTTACAACTACCATGACGATGCATCGAAAGTGGGGACGCTCCGAGCAAGAATGAAGACTAGAGGAAACCCGATGAAAACACCGCTTTTCTGGCTTTTCACAATACTCGCCCTGACGGGGGACAGCCCGGCGACGGGTGCCGAGAAAAGCCCAAGAGCCACGGTTGACTGGTTCGCCTCCGTGGAGGCCGCAGTCCCCGGGAAACCCTTCGATTTGGCCATTCGTTTTCGGATGGGGGAGGGTTGGCATATCTATTGGCAGAATCCAGGCGATGCGGGCCTGCCCCCAAAGGTCACGTGGAATTTGCCTCCCGGTTTCACGGTTGGTGAACTTCAGTTTCCCGTCCCAAAAAGGCACGCGGCCCCGGGAAACATCGTCACCAACATTCTTGAAGACGAAGCAGTCCTTCTGGCCACCGTCACCCCCCCGGATTCGGCTGAGCCTGGCAGGGTGACGCTGACCGCCGACGTGGTGTATTTCGTCTGCCAAGACGTTTGCGTCCGCGAGACGACGAAACTTCAAATGGAATTGCCAGTGCGCCCCAAAGGAACAGAGCCGGCTCCCGCAAATGAAGAGGTTTTCGTCGCCGCCCGCAGGGCTTTGCCCGGGAAGACCAGCAAATATGTTTCCATCAAGCCGGTCGTAAGTACGTCGGAGTTTACGCCTGGCAAATCGTTCGATTTCGTTCTGACCGTGGACGTGGCGCCCGGTTTTCATATTCAGTCTCACGAGCCTTTGCAGGCGTCGCTGGTCAAAGCCGACCTGTTCTTGGATCGAATTCCCGGCCTGTCGCTGCAGGAACCGGTCTTTCCACCCGGTCAACGACGCCCCGTGAAGGTCCTGGGCCAAATCAGTGAGTACGCCGGGCAGATTGCGATTCGCGTTCCGGGTAAGGTCGATGACGAAGCCCCCGCGACTCCGCCTCGGTTCGGGGGGGTGTTCACTTTCCAAGCCTGCAACGAACAAGGTAACTGTTTCCCGCCGGATGCGCTGGCTTTTTTGTTACCCCCGGGCGAGAAAGCCGGCGGGCAGCAGACTGGATCCGTTACCGACATCCAGCCGTCCGCCCCTGCGGCCACGACGGCGGAAGAAGTCGGTGAAGGTGGCTTGGACACGTTCTTGCGTCGGCTCGGCCTCTTTGGGCAACTGCTCGCCTGTTTCATTTACGGGCTCTTCATCAATGCCACTCCCTGCGTCCTACCCCTGTTGTCCGTGAAAGTGTTGGGCTTCGTGCAGCAAGCCCATGAGTCGCGCCGCAAGACGGCAATGCTGGGTCTTGCCTTCGGGGCCGGCGTGGTTTTGTTTTTTGTCGTTTTGGGACTCTTGGCCACCGCCGGCACCAACGTTTTGCAATACCCGGCAGCAAACATCGCATTGGGTTCCGTCGTGCTGGCCATGGCACTGGCCATGCTCGGGGTCTTTACACTTCAAATGCCCACGGCCGCCGCTACGTTGGAAGCCAAGATCAATCAAGAAGGCATCGCGTCATCGTTTGGTAAGGGCGCGCTGGCTCCCGTGCTGGGGTTTGCTTGCACGGGGCCCTTGTTGGCAGGGGCTTTTGGCTGGGCCACCCAACAACCCAAGCACATCGCTATCCTGGCCTTTCTCGCGGCCGGCTTAGGGATGGCCAGCCCTTACATGCTGCTGGGGGCAAATCCCCGTTGGCTTAGCTTTCTGCCCCGGCCGGGTAAATGGATGATTACCTTTGAACGGATCATGGGCTTTCTCCTGCTGGCCATGGTGGTCTGGTTGGTGAACCCGCTGGTGACGCAAATCGGGGCCGCCGGCCTGCAATGGACGCTGATCTTCTTCGTGGCCGTGGGGATGGCCTGCTGGGTTTGGGGACGCGTGGAGCTCACCATGCCGGCCGCCCAGCGCTTCCGCCTTCGCGGAGCCGCAGCGGCCATCGTGGTCCTGGGCGGCCTGTTGATTTACGGCTGGGTCTACCCGCTCAGCGCCGCGGTCACACGGCAGCAAGTTGCTCTGGCCGGCAATGCCGAGGAAAGCCACGAGGGGGAGAACGGCATTGCCTGGCGACGCTGGTCGCCCGAGGCCGTCCGGCAGGAGGTCGAGGCCGGCGCCATCGTATTCGTCGATTTTACCGCGGCCTATTGCACGATCTGCAAAGTGAATAAGAAGATCGCCATCAATACTCCCGAGTTTCGGCAGAAGCTCGAAGAATTAAAGGCGGTTACCTTTCAAGGCGACTTCAGCCTTCCAGACAAACGCATCGACGCCGAGCTCAAGAAGCACAACCGCCCAGGCGTGCCGCTCAATCTGATTTATCCGGCCGGCAAGCCCGACGAGCCGATCTTGCTGCCCACCCAGTTGACCAAGCAGCTTCTTCTCGACAAGCTCGACGAAGCCGCCCGAACCACTCGCGCCACCAACTAAGGAATCGCGCATGAATTACTTACACGATTGTTCCTATGGACGGCCCTATTTGCCGGGCTTTCGCGAATCGATTCGTATGTTATTTCTGCGCGATTCCTAAGAGGCGCCGCGCAGGAATAAGGATTCATTACGGCGGGCGGGTGGCCGGACGACATTGTGCCCCGGTGGGGCACTTGAGAAAGCCCAGCAATTCATTGCTGGGATAAGGATCGGACGCCGTGTGCTAAAGTCCCGGAGGGACGGCCGAAGGCTTCGGCAAGGCCATCCACGGGCATCCGTTCAGCCGTCCCGACGGGACTGAGGGTGACGTGTTGCCCCCATCCCCAAGGCAAAAACCTGGGCTATTGACCTCCCTCCCGCAGGGACCGACCTATTCCCGAGCCGCGGGATTCACCCCGCGCGCTTCAGCCGAGCCGACGCGTTCATCCGCCGCGGGAAGATGCGCGCGGCATGAATGCCGCGGCTCGGAACGTCAAAGGTCGAACCGGTGCCTTCCGAACCAATGGCGGTCGGCTGCAACGGTTTAGGGGGCTTGTGTGCATTTTGGGCAGTCGGTAACGTGCAGGGAAATCGTTCAGGCTTGGCGCAAGACTTTCGCAAGGAGAGCAAGTGATGAAGCCTTCATTCGGCGCGAGTGCGAGAAAAATGCTGATTGCATCCATATTCTGTCTTTCCGCGACTTCGGCCCGCGAGCGTGTTCGCGGGAACGAGTCAAATGGGAAATGTCGGACCGAAAGGAGCAGGGGCATGTTGAGTTTTCGACCGACGAGGGTTTCCAGCGAGCCGCGCACTTCGGTCGGCGCGGCGGGTGGGCCGCCTCCTTGGGAGGCCGGGGAGGCGAAGCCGCCTGGGCATGACGCCCAACGCAGATCATCCTCCTATCAGTTCATGACCGCGACGAGGTTTTGCAGCGTGACCGACGACAGGGCATCACTCGGCAAACGGCGGCTGACCGATAGGATCTCTATCCCAATGAGCTGCCTGCGCTCGTCAAGGTCCACGGTCAGGCCGTCTTCGATGTCGATGTTATCGACCGGGTCCGCCTCGCGAAACCGGATGTACAGGGCGTCCGCTTCCGGGTCGTACTCAATCTTCATGGCGTCCTCCGGGAAGTTTACGTTTCGGTGTGACCGTGATCACGACGCATCGGGTCCCTTCGTTTTTAAACGTCACTCGAAGCCAGCGATTCTCATCTACTCGTCTCCAAGCGTGTTCGGACTCGAAGGTCCCGGGCGTCAAGAGTTCCGGTCCCGCCACTGCCGCCCGCACGGATTCTTCGTCCACCTTGTAGCGCCGCATGCGGTTCCGGGCGTGGCGCGTAATGTAAACCTCCACGCTGGCATTATACCGCGTCGAGCAGGTGCCGGCAATGTTGATCAAATCCTGGCCCCGCGCTTTTGCCGGGAACACGTCTGCAAAGTTTGACGGAAAGGAGTAAGGTCATGTTGAGTTTCCGATCGACGACGGTTGCTCTTGGTGGAAGTGTTCAGTCAGTACCGCGACAGTCATGGAGCGGTCAATCAGTACCGCGACAGCCTGCCGTTGACGTTGCACAGCGATGTCAAGGGGCATGGAGCGGTCACTTCTGGCGCGCTGCGCCCGCGTCCGACCGCTCGTTGACGCTCGCGGTACTGATCGCTGTGGCATCCATCCCGGTACGTGCGCAATGCCCGCCCGCGGGTGCGCAATGTCCGCTGGTCCGGCTGATCCCCTGCGACCTCAAACCCGGTGACAGTTTGCGCGGCTACGCTTTCGACGGCAATCGGCTCGTCGCGGGAGCGCCCGGCGCCGACGACGCCTCACCGGCCAATCCGGATTGCAATTCGGGCGCTGCGTACGTCTTTCGCCGCGACGGGACCGCGTGGGTTCAGGAAGCGCGGATGACCGCAGCCAACCCGCAATGTGCACCTGCCGGTTGCTTTGGGCGAAAAGCGGCGATCAGCGGTGAATGGCTGCTCATTGACTCGACATGTTATGATCCAGCGGCCAGCTATGTCTTCTATCTGTTCTGCCGCGACGCCACGGGCAACTGGACCCAGAGCGATGGGGTGGCGTTTCCTCCGGGCATCATCGCGGGACCATTCGACGGAGCCGTAGCGATTGACGGTGATTTGGCCGTTGTCGGGACCCCAAACGATGACAATCAAGTCGGTACGGTATATCCCTATCATCGCACCGACCCCAGTAACACGCCCGCCGATCCGAGTGACGATGTTTGGATTGCCGAGGCGCCTCTCAAGTCCAACGATCCGGGGGACAACGAACTCTTCGGTTTTGCCGTGTCGATGAGCGGGAACTGGCTGGCAGCCGCTGACGCCTGGGAGTCCGATCCAAGTGGCGGCGCGGTGCACATGTATGAACGGATCGGTGGCGCCTGGGTCTGGCGCCAGAGACTTACAGCATGGGACCGCATGCCCCGGCAATACTTCTTCGGAAACGCGGTCGCAATGAAAGGCGATCGGTTGGTTGTGGGCGCGCTGCATTATGGCGATTGCAACCAGTGCGGTGCCGCCTATGTGTTCCGACTGTCTTCGGGCACGTGGGTACAGGAGCAACGACTGGTGGCATGCGACGCCGCTGTTGGTGACGAACTCGGGGGAGGGCTGGGCGTCGCGATCGATGGTGACCGAATTGTGGTCGGTTCCCACCAGGACGACGACGGTGCGCCCGATGCCGGTTCAGCGTACGTCTTCCAATGGAACGGCACACAGTGGGTGGATTACACGAAACTGACACAAGCCAGCCCTGCGGTCGACGATTCGTTCGGCACTTTTGTAAGTATCAACGGCACTCTCGTAACGGTCAGCGGAGGGGAGGACAACCCTTGCGGAGTCGATTCCGGGTCGGTGTACGTCTTCGACGTTTCCGGTGCACCGTGCACCCCCGACACCCCGCTGCCCTGCCCCGACTGTAACGGGAACGCGCTTCCCGATACCTGTGACCTGATCACGGGGACCCCTGACTGCAACGCCAACGGCATTCCTGACGAATGCGACTTGGCCATTCCGCCCGGCATGGCCGTTGTGCCGGCCGGGGAGTATTTGATGGGCGATCATTTCAATCAGGGAAATGCCGACGAACTGCCCATCCACGGGGTATACGAGGATGCATTTCGTATCGATGTTTTCGAGACGACGAATCAGCAATACGCCGACGCCCTCAATTGGGCTCTTACTCAAGGAGGGCTCATCGAGGTGACTGGGGGCGTTGTCCACAAGGCCGGCGACCCCAGCTTGGCCTTCTGCGATACTTCCACGAGCAACCCGCAGAGCCGGATCAGGTGGGATGGCACGGCATTCGGCGTCGTGGGTCAGAATCTTCAGCCAACCGATCCGGAGAATAAGACCCACCACCCGATGACCTCGGTCAGTTGGTACGGTGCCGCCGCCTTCGCCAACTGGCGAAGCCGACGTAACAGTCGAACGCCTTGCTACGACACTTCGACTTGGCTTTGTAACTTCTCCGCGACCGGCTATCGCTTGCCGACGGAGGCGGAGTGGGAGAAGGCCGCCCGCGGCGGCCTAAACAATCCGTATCGCGTCTTCCCCTGGGGAGACACGATCGATGGGTCGAAAGCAAACTACTTTGGCTCCGGCGACCCCTGGGAAACCCTACTTGATCCGCGGACCACGCCGGTGGGCTTTTACGATGGCGGTCAAGTGCCGCCAGGTGCAAATATGGCCAATGGCTATGGCCACTACGATATGGGAGGCAACGTCTGGGAATGGTGCAATGACTGGTATGGCGCAGGATACTACTCTGCGAGTCCATATTATGATCCGGTCGGCCCCGCGCAACCCGATGCTGGTTCGCACCACATCCTGCGCGGCGGTGCTTGGGACTGGTACACCATCAGTCCGGTTTACGACCTACGATGTGCCCGCCGGAACACCAGCCAAGGACCGATCGACGAACGGTACAATAATTGTGGTTTCCGGCTGGTATTGGGTGCCGAATCCATCGATTGCAATTCCAACGGCATCCCCGACGAATGCGACATTGCCGACTGCCCGCCCCGAGAGACCTCGTGCTCGGATTGCAATGGCAACGCTGTGCCCGACGTCTGTGACCTCGCAAGCTGTTTTAGCGCTGAGGGCTGCAATGAGAAGTCATGTCAGTTCGCTCGGCTTACGCATCCCGACCCTTCATTTTTTGATAATTGGTTTGGTGGATCGGTGTCGTTAGATGGGAACACAGCCGTCGTTGGCGCGTGGTACGATGATTGTGCGGCGGGGCTGGACTGCGGCGGCGCTCATGTTTTCGAGTTTGACGGAACGGCCTGGGGATTTGACGCATCGTTGTCCCCCTCGGATGCGGCGAATCACGATTTCTTCGGGCTCGGGGTTGCGGTCAGCGGAAACCTGATTGTCGTTGGCGCGCCGGGTCACAGATGCGGAACGTCATCAAACTGTGGGGCTGCATACCTTTTTCAGCGCGAGAACGGTACCTGGACGCAACGTTGTATGATGACAGCGCCGCAGCCGAACGCCGAAGACGCATTCGGCGCATATGGTGTCGCCGTTCACGGCGATACTATTGTCGTCGGAGCGTACCTGAGGGACGGCACCAGTGGAGCTGACTTAGGGTCGGCCTACGTGTATCGGTACGACGGCGAGACCTGCCAATTCGAGCATGAACTCGTGCCTTCGAACGTCGTGCCCGGTGCTTCCTTCGGTATCTCTGTTGCACTAGACGGCAACACAGCCGTCGTGGGAGCCTTTCAGGAAAACTGCGCCGCCGGTCCAGAGTGCGGATCCGCCTACGTCTTTGAGCGGACCGGCACGACCTGGGGCGAGGCATTTCAATTGCCCAGGGCTGATGCTGAAGCGGGCGATCGATTCGGATACTCGGTCTGCATTTCCGGGAACACGATCGCCGTGGGAGCAGCCTATGACGATGAGGGTATTTTCAACCAGGGAGTAGTGCACGTCTTTGAACGCGCCAGCACCAGTTGGACGAGAGTGGCCAAACTAACAGCTTCGGATGCAGCAATGGAAGATGGAGTTGGTAATGGTGTATCCATCTCAGGCGATCGCGTCGCCGCGGGGGCCCAGGGTGATGACTGCGTTGGCGGGGGTAACTGTGGTTCGGTGTACCTGTTCCGCAAGCCCGCCGCCGGTTGGCACGACATGACGGAGACTGAGAAGATCGAGGCGCCCAACGGACGAGAGTTCGGCGCGGCCGTCGCGTTGAGCAACCATACGTTGCTGGCTTCAACCCCGTTCGAGAGCTGCGCGGCCGGAGGTCACTGCGGTGCCGCCTACATATTCGACATACGTACAGACGATTGCGACTGCAATGGGCTCCCCGACGAATGTGACATTGCCGACTGCCTTCCGGGTGATCCGGCATGCGGGGATTGCAATTCCAACGGCGTGCCGGATGGGTGTGAGGGGGATTGTCAGAGCGACGGGATTCCTGATCCGTGTCAGATTCTCGTGGGCACCAGTTGCGATCTGAACAACGGGCCGGACGTGCCAGGCAATGGTGTGCCGGACGAGTGCGAGTGCGGGGACGGCGATCCCTGCACCTGGCATGGGTTCATCGACGGAGTTTGCGTGATGACGCCCCGGCCGTACGGCGACGTGGCCCCGCCGGGTGGGGATGGGTTCGTCGACGTTGGCGATATTCTCTGCGCCTTGGATTGCTTCGCAGATTATTGCTCGTGTGCGAGCGCGGATATCTTTCCCAACTGTGCCCCCAACCGCATCTGCGACGTCGGCGACGTGCTGGCCATGCTCGACGCCTTCGGCGGGATCGACCCTTGCTGCGGCGGGTGATAGAGAAGAAGCCACGAAGCAAAGGGACAGAGGGACGGAGGGACGGAGGGACAGAGGGACAGAGGGACGATGGGACGAAGAAGAAGGGACGAAGGGGACACGAGACCTGCGGGAAAGGGACGGAGGGACGAAGGGACGAAGGGACAAAGGGACCCAGAGCGCCAAGAGGTTGGCGATTGCCAATCCAGCAGGGCTGCCTGCTCCATTGAGGTGATGACAAACCGGTTGCCGGTGGAAACCGAGCAAATCCCCTTGGTTGACGGATGGATCGGCGAAGTGCTCATTCGCAGCGATGCACTCGCGGGTCAAGGGAACCCTATTCGGTGGCCGGATGGGCAGTTGTGGCGCCCGGCGTTGGAGGCTTTTCTAGCGGATCGCACGGAGTTGCCCGGATATGAGCTGCTCAAGTTCTCGAAGACCGGCGAGGTGTGCCGCCTGAAGCTCGACGTTGGGGGGCGGTCGATTGACGCGGTTTGCAAACAAAGCCGCCCGGCCGGCATGGTTCGCGCCACGGCCTCCCGCTTTCAGAGGCCGCGCGAACAGCGCAACTTCGATCGAGCGCTCGACCTGTTGCGCGCGGGAATCAGCACTGCGTTGCCGCTGGCGGTGTTGCGGCGCAACCGGCCGGCTCGGCAATCGTGGCTGATTACCGAATACTTGCCCGGGCTGGTGGAAATGCAGCATCTGGCGCTGTCGGAACTGTCTCGCCTCGCACCGCGGGCATGCCGCGCACGCAAGAATGCCTTGATTCAGTCGGCAGTGGAGCTCCTAGGGCGACTGGAGGATTCGCGGGTGACCCACCGTGATTTCAAGGCCGCCAACCTGATGCTGGAGCGGGCCGGGAATGATGCGTCGCGCTCGGCTGATATCATTCTTGTGGATTTGGATGGTCTAGGCCCCATGCGCTTGTTCGCGGGTATTCGGCGTTGGCATCCCGTCGTTCGGCTCGCGGCAAGTCTGTTGGATTGCAAAGCGGTCACGCGTACCGATCTGGCTCGCTTGATCCGAACCTATCTAGTGCGACTCGGCCAGCCGAAACCCGCATGGAAGACACACTTTCGCCGCGTTGCAATCCGTGCCGAGAAATACGCCTACAGCGCCGCACGACGAAAACAAGGTAGGTTTGACGGCTGAGCCGCGAAGCCATTGCCCAGTACATTGCCGACCCGACACACGGCGTGCTAATATCCGTGAGTTCCGGGCTTCGTAGGGAGACGAACGAATGCGAAAGCGAGTGAAATTATGGAAGGCAGCGGCCACCTGCGGACTGATACTCGCGGCGCAAGTCGCCGCGGCGGAGTTGGCGGTTCATCGCTCCTCCGTAACCGGGCGGGCTTCGTTTGTGACCTCCAAAGACCGTTCGGCCATTGCGTTGGTGTCGGCGGGGCGGCAGCCTGCCGAACCGGTTGCCTTCCTCCAAGAGCACGGTTCGCTGTTCGGCCTAAGCGACCCGGCCCGGGAGCTTAGGCAGACCAAAACGCACGTCGATTGGCTGGGTCATCGGCTGACCACCTTCGAGCAAATCCACGCTGGAGTACCGGTGTATTCCGGCGTGTTAAAGGTCCATCAGAACGCCGCCGGCGCATTCCTGGCTGCCAACGGGCGCTTCTACCAAATCCCGGCGAAGCTTAGAACACAACCGACGCTCACCGCCGAGTCAGCGGCGCGTGCGGCCATTCTTCACGTCCTCGCACCCGCAGCAAACGTGGAGCACTCCGAATTGGTCGTGGTCGATCCTGGATGGTACGGCGATCCCCCGTTGGGTGCTCATCTGGCCTACTATCTGATCGTCACCGACTCATCGGTTCCGATTCACGAGGCCTTCTTCGTTGACGCGCACGACGGGCGTATTCTCGATCAATGGAGCGTGCTGCACACAGCCCTCTTTCGAGTGGTCTTCGACGCGTCGGCCGGCGAGCTTCCCGGCACCCCTCGCCGATCCGAGGGCGAGCCGGCCGCATCCGAGCCGGAGGTCAATCGCGTCTACGATTATGCCGGCGACACCTACGCCTACTACCTTCGGGCCTTCGGGCGCGACAGCATCAACGACGCGGGGCTGGCCATGCGGACGTCGGTTCGCTTCGCGTGGTCGCGCTGCCCCAACGCATTCTGGAACGGATCCGGCGCTGTTTTCTGCGACGGCGTGGCCGCCGACGACATCGTCGCCCACGAGCTGACGCACGGAGTGACCCAGTACACCGCGGGGTTGATCTACCAGAACCAATCCGGCCAGCTCAATGAGTCTTTCTCGGATGTGTTCGGCGAATTGGTCGATTTGTTCAACGGCAACGAGGCCTTCCTGGACGACAACGGCAGCGTCATGTGGCCTCGGACCGATAGCGGCGGCGGGCTGGATGGGCCCAACCGCCCGCGGAGCGGCTTGTGCACGTCGCGCCCGGAGTATGCGGATGGCGTTCGCTGGCTCGTGGGCGAGGACGCCACGGGATTCGACGACGCCATCCGCGACATGTGGAACCCACCCTGCCACAATCATCCTGATCGCGGAAATAGCCTCTGGCAGCGGTGCCAGGTGTCCGACAGTGGCGGGGTGCACACCGGCAGCGGCGTCGTCAATCATGCGTTCGCCATCGTCACCGACGGCAAGACGTTCAACGGCATTACCGTTGCAGGCATCGGGCCGATCAAGTCGGGAAGCGTGTGGTACCGCGCCTTGGCCACCTATTTGACGCCGAGCTCGGATTTTCAGGATGCCTATCTCGCTTTCAATCAGGCGGCTCATGATCTGGTCGGTACCTACGCCAATGATCCGCGCACGGGGCTGCCCTCCGATGACATGTTTACGCCCCAAGACGCCGAACAGGTTGCCTTGGCCCTTCGGGCGGTGGAGATGGACTCCCGAGGGCGATGCGGGCGGACAGTGCCGGTCGTGGACTCCACGCCCCCAACGGAATGCTCTCGGCAGGCATCGGTTTTCGCCGACGATGTCGAGGCAGGACCTAAGGGCTGGACGGTGGAGCACGAGGCCCCTTCGGGTCCGCCGACGCCCTACGAATGGCGGCAGACCACCGAGCCGCTGCCCTTTGGCCGAGCCGGCGTGGCGTGGTTTTGCCCCGATCCGGACATTGGCGATTGTGCGGAGATGGATGAATCCGCGGTCCACTCGCTGATCAGCCCGCCTATTCTCTTGCCCGACGAACTCGATTTTCCGACCCTGGCCTTTACACATTTCCTGGGCACAGAGCCCGGTTACGACGGCGGCAATGTGCGCATCAGCGTCAACCGCGGCCCGTGGCAGCTCATTGGTCCCTTGGCGTTTTATCATAATCGCTACAACCTGCAGGCCCTGGTGACCGCGGAAGCCGAGAACACCAATCCCCTGGCCGGACAGCCGGCCTTCAGCGGAGTGGGCGGGCAATGGGGCACGTCGCTCGCGTCGCTACACGAACTGGTCGAGGGCGGGGATACGATCCACTTGCGTTTCGATCTTGGGAAGGATGGCTGCACGGGCGTCGACGGCTGGTACGTCGACGACGTGGCTGTCTACGACTGCGTGGCCGCGACCGACTGCAACGCCAACGGCCGGCCCGACGAACTCGAAGCTGCCGATGGCGGCCATGAGCGGCCGGTTGTTCGCTATCCCCATCTGCTCAGCGGCCGCGTCATTAGCGATGCCCACGACAACGGCTTGGGGGTCCGTTCGCGTGCCCAAGGCCTGGTGCTTTACGACGCCCAGAGCTTCGACACCATCCGAATCTGGGGCGAGTATTACCCCAACGGCCTGCCCGGCGGCGATCGGTTTACGGTCATTGTGTACACTGCCCGCGACGGGCTGCCGGACCAAGCGATCTTCCGGCAGGAAGATGTGCCCGCCGTCCGCATCCTCACCGGGGAATCGAATCAGGGCGTTCCCGTTTGGGAGTTTACCCTGCGGTTTAAGTTTCTCTTGCACCTTCCTGCGGGAAACTACTTTCTCGAGATCTTCAACAACACCGCCGACACACCGGACACGTTTCTGTGGGAGGCAGCCGACTATGGCGGCGCTCCCGGCTTTACATCAAGCCAATCTGCCCCCGGACTGGGCTGGGTGCGCGGCAGCAATTTTAATCTCTCCATCGAGATTCCAGGTAGGGTCACTGACACCGATTGTGACCGCGACGGCCTGCCCGATGAATGTGCCACGGATTGCAACGGCAACGGCCTCCCCGACCCGTGTGATTTGGCGGACGGCCATTCGATGGATGTCAACGGCAATGGCCTGCCCGACGAATGCTCCTGCGACGCCCGAATGTATGGCGACCTAAGCCCGCCAACCGGCGACGGCAGCGTGGATATCGCCGACATTCTTTGTGTACTGGACGGCTTCCGAAGCCCGCACGCCTGCGCCGGCGCCGACCTCTTTCCCTGCGGCGGCAACGGCCTGATCACCGCCGCCGACTTGCTGGCCGTGATCGATGCCTACTCCGGCCGCGACCACTGCTGCGGCCGCTGATCCCACCCTCGCTTCGCGAGGATGGGGCACCCACTCCAACTGTCGAGTTGGGTCTTGTACCGAAGTGTCCCGGCGGATTGGATTCATTGAAGGAACGGCCAGCCCCGCGCTTCCGCTTGGGGCTCGGATCGCGTTTCGGTTTCCACCTTTTTCGACCAGGAGCGGAAGCGACGGGTTGAAGAAAAGCAACGAACGAAGCTTCCGAGCCGCGGCTTTCAAGCCGCGCGCCGCCCCGACTCGACCGGCGGCCTGCGGCGCTTTTAGTGCGTCTAACAGAATGACCCATCGCGCGGGCCAAAAGCCCGCTGCTCAGGTCATAATGTTAGAGGCTCTTAGACCTCTCGCGTTTTTCTTCGCTGGCCGGGCATGACCGAGAACCTCCCCGGGCCCAGCAGCCCTAAGCCGGTCAACACGACCGCCAGGGTCAATGGGTATTCCATCCCGCCCTTTTGACCATCGAAGATGCCCTTATGCGCGGTGAAGCAGGCCACAAGCATGGTGAAAACCATCGGAATCACCGCCAGGCGAATCACAAACCCAGTGAGCACGCAGATTCCGCCAAAAAACTCCGCACAACCGGCCAGCAAGGCACTCACGGAAGGATAAGGGAACGCCAAGCCCTTTCAGAAACTCGGTCATGCCGCCCAAGCCGTGCCCGCCAAATAGGCCGAAGAGCTTCTGCCCGCCGTGATAGATGAAAACCACACCGAGCATCACGCGGATCAGCAGCAAACCAAAACCCCCGGCCGCCGATCGGCCGTTGCCTCTCGTTTCATGGGGTGACATCGTTTGACTCCTGAAAAAAGTCGTTATGCCTGTTAAGTCCGTTGCAAAACGGTGTGGCACCGGTTTTCAACCGGTGTCTTCACCGATTACAAAGCGGTGCCACACGGGCCACAAGGACTCTTGCAACCGGCTGTCCTGTACAGGGGAAAGTTTGCATGTTGTCGTTCGGTGACCGCGCCTCACCTGGCCCCGCTGGGCTGCACGTCGCGGGCGGCCGGCTCCGTAATCGGCTCGGTCAACTCGTCCCAGAAGCTCACCAGGTCGATGCGCGTGACGATGCCGGCAATCGTCCCCCGGCGCATCACGATCACGCCCGTATGACCGGCCGAGAGTAGCCGATAGACTTCGTCCAAATCCACGGACTCGTCCACAACGGGGAGCGGACGGGCCATGATCTCCCGCACCGGCACGTGCCGCGGGTCCATTTGAGCGTGCAGCAGCCGGGCCAAGGTCAACTCGCGAATCCCCCCAACGACCTTGCCATCCTCGATCACCGGCATTTGCGAAATCCCGTGACGGCGCAGCAGGGCAATGGCGTCCTCGGCCTTGTCGTCTGGGCGCACGGAAATCACCGGCTCCGTGCCGCGCCAGGCGAGCAACTCTCCCACGGTGCGGGACTGGACTGCCGGCTTCATGAACCCGTTTTCGATCAGCCATTCATCGGAGTACATCTTGGACAAGTAGTTGCGTCCCGTATCCGGGCACATCACCGCCACCAAATCGTTGGGACCCAGCCGCTGAGCATATTGCAGCGCTGCCGCCATGGCCGTGCCGCTCGAGCCGCCAACCAGCAACCCTTCCTTGCGCGCAAGATCGCGAGCCACGCGAAACGAATTCGCGTCGCTCACGCGAATCCACTCATCCACGACTTGTGTGTTGAGCGTCGTGGGTACGTAATCCTCGCCGATGCCTTCCACGGCCCACGGCTTGGGATGATCGCCCGAGAGAATCGAGCCTTCCGGATCGGCCGCCACGATCTTGATCTTCGGGTTTTGCTCTTTGAGATAGCGTCCCACGCCGGAGATTGTGCCACCGGTCCCGATGCCGGCGACAAAAACGGTGATCTTCCCTTTCGTTTGCTTCCAGAGCTCAGGACCGGTCCCCCGATAGTGATACCCGGGGTTCTCCAAGTTCGTGAATTGGTTCGGTTGCCAGGAATTGGGAATCTCCGTCAGTAGACGCGCCGCCACCCCGCTATAGCCGTCGGGCGAGTTGCTCTCCGCTGCCGCGGGCGTCGTGACGACTTCGGCCCCGTAGGCCTTCAGAAGCCGAATCTTCTCCGGACTCATCTTATCCGGCATGACAAAAATGCAGCGGTAGCCCTTCACCGCCGCGACCATGGCCAGCCCCACGCCGGTATTGCCGGATGTGGCCTCCACGATCGTTCCACCCGGTTTCAGGTGGCCCTGGGCTTCGGCGGCCTCAACCATTGCCTGAGCAATTCGATCCTTAACGCTGCCCCCAGGGTTGACGAATTCGATTTTGGCATAAATGGCGGGCGCGAGCCCGGCGGCCACCCGTTGAAGCCGAATCAGCGGGGTCTCGCCGACGGCTTCTAGGACGTTTTCACAGATTTTGAACATTGCTCTCTCCGGCAGCGCTGGTCCTTCGGCCTTAGCCGGCGGTTATTGTATACTAAGGCGTGTCGGCATTGAAGCGCTCCCGTCACATTGAATTCGAAATCGAGCCAAGATTGCACCTTGTTTTTGGACCATGGATGTCATAAAGTAATGCAACTGCGTTAAAAAGAAGGGCGAAGAATCCCAAGAAGGAGCCAAAAAAACGATGGTAGTATCATCTCCACCTGCGGAACGCCGGAAAAAGCCGGTCGAAGTCGTCCAACGCGACGATGTAACGGTTCGCTTTTGCGGCGATTCCGGTGATGGCATGCAGCTCGCCGGTACCCAAATGACCAGTACGTCGGCCATTTTCGGCAACGATGTCAGCACGCTGCCTGACTTCCCGGCCGAGATTCGCGCCCCCGCGGGCTCTTTAGCAGGAGTGAGCGGATTCCAGCTTAACTTTGGCTCGTACGATTTGCGTACGCCAGGCGATCAGGTAGACGCCCTGGTGGCGATGAACCCGGCGGCGCTGAAAACCAACCTCGCCGACTTGGACCCGGGCGGCATCTTGATCGTCAACGAAGACGCGTTTAATGACGGCAACCTTGCGAAGGCCGGATACAAAGAGAATCCACTAACCGATGGTAGTATCAGGGGATACCAGTTCTTTTCCGTCCCCATGGACAGGCTGACCGAGGAAGCATGCGCGGCCACGGGCCTGACGGGGCGGGCGGCGGCTCGGTGCCGAAATTTCACAGCCCTTGGTTTGGTCTATTGGCTCTTCGGTCGGCCGATGGAGCCGACTCTAAAATGGATCGAGGATAAGTTCGGAAAAAAGCGCGACGTCGCCGATGCCAACACGAATGCACTCAAGGCAGGCTACTTTTTCGGCGAGACAGCCGAGATGTTCCCGGCGCGTTTTGTGGTTGCTCCGGCCAAGATCGCCCCGGGGAAGTATCGGCGGATCAGCGGCAACGAGGCCCTGGCGTTGGGTCTGATCGCGGCTGCGACTCGAGCGGGAAAATCGCTTTTCTACGGCAGCTACCCGATCACGCCCGCCAGCGACATCCTGCACGAACTGGCCATGCACAAGAACTTCGATGTGCGTACCTTCCAGGCCGAGGATGAGATCGCGGCGATTACCGCCGTGATCGGAGCGGCCTTCACGGGCGCGTTCGCCGTCACAGGCACCAGCGGACCGGGTATGGCCCTCAAGACCGAGGCGATGGGCTTGGCCATCATGACCGAGCTGCCCATCGTCATCGTGGATGTGCAACGCGGCGGGCCCAGCACGGGTCTGCCCACCAAGACGGAACAAGCCGATTACAATCAGGCCGTGTTGGGCCGAAACGGGGAGGCCCCACTGTGCGTGATCGCCCCGGCCACTCCGGCCGATTGTTTCGACATGGCGATCGAGGCCTTTCGTATTGCCACCGAGTTCATGACTCCGGTGATCATTCTTTCCGACGGTTATCTGGCCAATGGTGCCGAGCCGTGGCGGATTCCGGACGTCGCTTCGCTGCCGAAATTCGAGATCAAGCATCCCCAAGGGGGTAACGGGTTTCAGCCTTATCTGCGGAACGAGGATTTGGTTCGGCCGTGGGCCTTGCCGGGCACACCGGGTTTGCAGCATCGCATCGGCGGGTTGGAAAAGCGCGACATCACCGGCGAGGTTTGCTACGAGCCGGCGAATCACGAGCACATGTGCAAGGTGCGCCGTGATAAGATCCGCAATATCGCCAAGACCATTCCGCCGGTGAAGACCTTTGGCGATGAATCCGGTGACCTCCTGGTCGTCGGATGGGGAAGCACTCATGGTGCCATCATGTCGGCCGTGGAGCGATGTCGGGCCAAGGGCATGAACGTGTCCAGCCTGCACCTTCGTCACCTGGAGCCAATGGCCCCGAACGTGGGCGACGTGCTCAAGCGCTTCAAGAGAATTCTGGTGCCGGAAATGAACCTCGGCCAGTTGGTACGGCGTCTCCGGGCGGATTCTCTGGTGGACGCCGTCAGCCTGCCGAAGATTCAGGGCAAGCCCTTTATGATCTCGGAGATCGAAGCCAAGATCGAGTCTATGCTCCAAAATGGAAAGGCGGGGAGCCGCGTTGCTTAGGAACTTCGCGCCCGGCCACGGGCCTTAGGGTCGGCAAAAACGAAAGAAAAACGACATGAGCAGTACACTGACGACCGTTCAGTTAACCCACAAGGACTTCGCCAGCGATCAAGATATCCGCTGGTGCCCGGGTTGCGGCGATTATTCCATCCTCGCCCAGACCAAAAAGGTGCTGGCCGGTTTGCGAATTCCCAAGGAGAAGTTCGTCTTCGTGTCGGGCATCGGCTGTTCGAGCCGCTTCCCCTACTACGTTGACACCTATGGCTTCCATAGCATTCACGGGCGCGCCCCCGCCGTGGCCACGGGGATCAAGCTCGCCAATCCCGAACTCCACGTGTGGGTGGTCACCGGCGACGGCGACGGTCTGAGCATCGGCGGCAACCACTTGCTCCATGCCATTCGCCGGAACGTGGACCTCAAGATTCTGCTGTTCAACAACCAGATTTACGGCTTGACCAAGGGGCAATACTCGCCGACGTCGCCCTTCGGCAAGAAGACCAAATCGACGCCCATCGGCTCGGTGGACTATCCCTTGTACCCGCTTTCCGTGGCCATTGGCGCGGAGGCCACTTTTGTGGCCCGTTCCATCGACGTGCACGTGAAGCATCTGGGCTATGTCCTGGAGCGGGCCGCGGCCCACAAGGGAACGGCCTTTGTGGAAATCTACCAGAACTGCAATATCTTCAACGATCTGGCCTTCGAATATGCCACCGCCAAGGAGACCAAGGATGACACGGTTTTGGCACTCGAGCATGGCAAGCCGCTGGTCTTCGGCAAGAACCGCGACAAGGGCATCCGGCTAAACGTCATGCATCCGGAGGTCGTCTCGCTGGGCAACGGCGTCAAGGAAGACGATCTGCTCTTCCACGACGAAAAGATGGAAGAGCCGAGCCTGGCCTACCTGCTGAGCCGGATGCGGCATCCCCAATTCCCCGAGCCGATCGGGGTCTTCCGCGCCGTGCGGCGACCGACCTACGAAGACCTGGTCGTCAAGCAGGTCGAATCCGCCCAAGCCGCCCGCGGCAAAGGCGACCTCGAAGCCCTGCTCAACGAAGGCGAAACGTGGGTCGTGGAGTAAGCGAGGCGGGTAGGCGTTAGTTCCTCCTTCGGCGCGTTGGCTTGGCTTTTCTCGGCCGGAGCGGTTCGATCCGCGTGATATGGATCGGGTCCACATAGAGCAATTCTTCCGCTAGGCCTTCCGTTCGCGGCGGGAACGCCAATAGCAACCTCGGTGCGAGCGCCGAGCATCATTTCTGGATGGCGTAGTTCGTAAACTGTCTCGTCCGAAACGCACACGCGAATGGGCTTGAACGGCTATTCCTTCAGATGCGTGGATAGACCAACCGCATTCATATCCAATCCGGAACTCACACGCCGCGGAGGTCGTGGCCTAGCTTGCGTTTCTTGGTGCGAAGGTAGCCCGTGTTGTAGTCGTTGGGAGCGATTTCGATGGGAAGCTGCTCGGCGATTTTGAGGCCGTAGACCTCGAGGCGGTTCACCTTCTTGGGATTGTTGGTGAGAATCCGTAACTGCCGAAGACCCAGATCGCGCAGGATGTGCGCCCCCACGCCGTAGTCGCGGCGGTCAGGCGGAAAACCGAGCTTCTCGTTGGCTTCGACCGTGTCGAGGCCGGTGTCCTGTAGCTGATAGGCCCGCAGTTTGTTGTGCAGCCCGATCCCGCGGCCCTCCTGCCGAAGATAGACCACGGCCCCTTTGCCTTCCCGTTGAATCAGTTGCATGGCCCGATCAAGCTGCTCGCCGCAATCGCAGCGAACGGAATGGAACACGTGGCCGGTCATGCACTCCGATTCCACGCGGACCATCACCGGCTCCTCGTGAACCACGGGCTGGCCGTGCGAATCCAACTGCCCGATCGGGCCGCAGCACAGAGCCAAGTGCGGCTCCGGATCGACCGGGGAATGATACTCGATCAGCCGGAATTCCCCGAAGCGCGTAGGCAGCTTCGTAGTGACACCGCGCGACACAAACGGCTCCCGCTGCATGCGGTATTCGATCACGTCGGCCACGGTGTAGATGCGGATGCCGTGCTCTTCCGAAAACCGCGTCAACTCCGGCAAGCGGGCCATGCTGCCGTCGTCGTTCATGATCTCGATAAGAACGGCTATGGGCCGCAGGCCCGCCATTTTGCAAAGGTCCACCGAGCCTTCGGTCTGGCCCGCCCGGACCAACACGCCACCGTCCATGGCCATCAGAGGATTCAGATGTCCTGGGCGGCACAGGTCCGCCGGCCGCGTATCCGGAGCGCAGGCCACTTCGATGGTCTTGGCGCGATCATGCGTTGACACACCGGTTGTGACGCCGAACCGAGGGTGGGCATCGATGGTCACAGTGAAAGCCGTGCCGAACCGAGTGGTGTTGGCGGGCGTCTGCAAATGCAGGTTGAGCTCTTCGCAGCGCTGCCGGCTCATCGGCAGGCAGAGCACACCCCGCCCGTGCTTGAGCATGAAATTGACGGCCAGGGGCGTGATCTTCTGGGCGGCAACGACCAAATCCCCTTCGTTTTCGCGATCGGCATCATCGACCAAAATAATGAACTTGCCCGCTCGCAGATCTTCAAAGGCTTGGTCAATGGGTGAAAAAGGGGGCTGCATCATCGGCCAAGGTCCTGCCTCTTCGATAGTTGCTCCGCCGCGAAGCGGTTTCCCTCTCGAATATAGTCCGCCAAGGCGATCACCGCCACCAAGCTGGCTCCCGCGGACAACGCGGTCAGAAGCCACGGGACTCTCACGGGAAGACTCGGGGCCACCAGCACGTAAGCAACCAATATCAATTGTACCAACGTGCAGGCCTTTCCCAAGGCCCTTGGCTGGAGCATAAACGCGCCAGATGCCGCGTACACCAACAAAAAACCGATCACGATCAGAACGTCCTTGCCAATTGCAATCACCGGAACCCAACTGGGCAATTGGAACCCCGGAACCGCCGTCGGCTCGATGGCCAGCAGGACGACCGCGCAGGTCACCAACAGTTTGTCGGCCACGGGGTCTAGGAACCCTCCCAGTGCCGTTTCGGCGTGCAGGTGGCGAGCCAGGTAACCATCGAGTCCGTCGCTTGCGGCCATGAGTCCAAAAAGGACGATGGCCAGATGCCGCCAGCCCGCCCAGCCGCTATTGAGATTCAGCAGACAGATCACCAGCGGGGCCACGAGCAGGATTCGGGCGATGGTCAAGCGATTGGGCCAATTCAAAAGTGAGCTTCGCGAGCAGTGGACGGGGAGTTGGACCGTCATGGGATCGGCGTGCTCGCGGATGTTGACGAGGCAGTGGAGGCCTGCAGGAGGCTGCGATCGGCGAAACGAACGATTGCGTCACTGGAGGTGGGTATTTCCAGCACGGCAGAGGTCCCGTCCGGATGAATCACGGCGATGGCCGGTACTCCCATCCTTCCGAAGGGTGCATCAAAGGAGCGAGCCGCAGGGTTCAGGCATACGAGCCGGCAATGCACCACATCCTGGAAGCGGCGGAAGACTTCCGGCCGAGTCAGAAGCTGATTGAGCTTGGGCCAATCGGGAGTCATCGCCCGATGGACCACGACCAGCATCGGTTTCTGCGACTGTTTCGCTGCCTCAGAGGCGCCGCCGAACGTCTCATACCAGCGGTAATGGACGGTGCGGGACACAAAGGCGTTCCAACGGGGCGGCGAGCCTGGCGGCGTGGCCTGGGCCAGGAACGCGGCCACGTCGTCGTGCGCCCAGGTTCCCGTCCAGGCGTGATAGGTGTCATCCGGATGGCGCAAGATGATCGCGGGTGCTCGCTGAACATGAAACTGATCCGCATAACGGCGATCCGCCTCGACGGGCCGGAAGAGTTCGCAGCGCTCATATGGCGGGAGCACGAGCTCCCGAGAACGCAATACTTTCTCCAACGGGGCATCGACATTCTTGCGGCCGTCTCTATAGACGATGAGCATCCCCCGGCCCGATGCCCGCGCCCGCCGTTCGGCATTTTCGTAGTCGGTTTCCCAGCGATGGGTCGTCCATCGAGAGACAGTGGCACAGCCCGCAAAGGCAAGGGTAGCCAACAGCGGGTTCACGCTTCGAAACCGAACTATGCGCAATCGCCGCATGCGAAACGGTCTTGCATTTCGTGCCCTCTCATCGAGCTGACCATCATCGAGGCGTTTTGATGGCCCAAAAGCCGCACAAGCGTATGCGAATATTGAACGCTTGCCAATGATTGTGACAACTTTCAACCCTGTGTAATCAGCCCTTCGTAGCGCCAAGACGGTTGGAAATCATTGCTACACACAATATCTTAGCATCACTTCAGTCACTGTTGAAGATGAGGTTGGCATCTTATGCAAACCGAGCCGCCGCCTGATACGTCACCAGGGCGCCGAGATAGGCCAAAGCGGTCATGTACGCGAAGGTAAACAGCGGCCAGCGCCACGAGTTGGCTTCGCGCTTGATCGCGGCCAGCGTCGCCCCGCACTGACAACACAGGGCGAAAAAGACCATGATCGAGAGGGCCACGGCCATGTTGTATACAGGCCGGCCGTCGGGCCAGGCCGCCTGCCGCAACATGGACCGAAGACCCTCGGTGCCTTCGTCGACGTCGGCTCCAAGGTTGTAAATCGTACCAAGTGTGGCGATGACTACCTCGCGCGCCGGGAACGAAGCGATGGCGGCCGTTCCGATCCGCCAATCCCAGCCCAGCGGTTTCACGGCGGGTTCAATCCAGGCGCCGAGGCGTCCCAGGATACTCTGCCGCAAATAGGTCCCCGCCTCGGCTCGGTCGATCTCGGCAAGGCGGAGCGCCAACGGATCGTCGTCGTCCGGCGCGGCATCGCTAACGGCAACCGCCTCAGCCGGTGCGGGTGCGTCCTGAATCACGGCCTGACGTTGCTTGTCAAACTCTGAAGCGATGGAAGCAGGATGCGGGTAGTAGCCCAACGCCCAGATCACCACGGTCACGGCGAAGATCATCGTTCCGGCTGACACGCAGAAGGCCTTGCCCTGATCGTACACCCGGAAGAACACCGTACGCGGCGAGGGCCAACGATAGGTGGGCATTTCCATCAAGAAAGGCTGGGGCGGCCCTTTCAATAGCGTACGCTTAAGGACCCAGGCCACCGGAACGGCTACGAGACTCCCGGCGAAATACATCCCCAGAAGAGTTACGGCTTGCAGACTCAAAAAGCCACCCAACAATGGCTTGGCCGGAATAAATGCCGCGATCATCAAGGTGTACACCGGCAGCCGGGCACTGCAACTCATCAGGGGGGCGATGAGCATCGTTAGCAGACGGTCGCGCCGTTCTTCCATCACCCGGGTGGCCATGATCCCAGGAACGGCGCACGCAAAGGAGGACAATAAGGGAATGAAAGCCTTTCCAGGGAGGCCCAACAAATGCATCCAGCGGTCCAGAAGAAACGCCGCCCTGGCCAGATAACCGCAATCCTCGACGATGGCAATGAAGAGAAACAAGATCACAATCTGAGGCAGGAACGTCAGGACAGCGCCGACGCCCGCGACGACACCGTTGACCAACAGACTCTGCAAAGCGCCCGGCGGAATCAGCGCCGCCAGGCCGCGGCCCACGAACCGGAAGCCCGCGTCGATGAAATCCATCAATGGCGCGGACCACGTATAGATCGCTTGAAAGCACGCGGCCATGAGCAGCACCAATACCAGCAGTCCCAAGCCGCGGTGCGTCAGTACGCGATCCACGCGCTCCGTCCAGGATGAAATGTTTCGCCGCGGTTGGAACTGGACCACCTGAACCGTCTGACCAATCCAACCGTAGCGAACCTCGGCTTCCACTTCGGCGATGGAAATGCCGGCGGCGCCAAGCCGTTTCCGGGAAGCGATCAACTCGTCTCGGATCGAGGGTCCGACGCGCCGGGAGAGCTCCTGCTCTTGATGGCCATCCGGATTTAAAATCGCCTGCAACAACTCCGCTGGGCAAGAGTCCGGTGTTGAGCATTCGCCCCGCGCATCCACTAACTTGGCCAGGTGCTCGATCTCCCAACGGACCGTGTCTGGAAACTCTAGGCCCGGCGGGATCACGGGGCGCACCATGGCTTCCTCGATGGCTCGCCGTAAGGCGTCGATTCCTTTTCCACTCGTGGCAACGACGGGCACCACCGGAACTCCGAGCCGGTTCGACAAAGCCTCGGTATCCACCTGCCGGCCGGACGCAAGGAGCAGATCGCTCATCGTCAGGGCCACGACCACCGGCCGGCCCAACTCGATAATCTGGGTCGTCAGAAACAAATGTCGAGCGAGATTCGTGCCGTCTACGACGCTGACAATCACCGAAGGAGTCGGCACGTCCGTTTGCCGGCCCAGCAGCACGTCCAGTACAATGGCCTCATCCTGCGAGCATGCCGCGAGGCTATAGGCCCCGGGAAGATCGACGATTTCGATAGGCCGCCTTCCGAGCGGCCTCCGCAGGGAACCCGCCCGTTTTTCGATCGTGGTGCCTGGATAATTCGCGACCCTTTGACGATGCCCCGTCAGGGCGTTGAAGAGCGTGCTTTTGCCGGCGTTCGGATTGCCGACCAACGCAACATATACCGGCGTTGGAAGCGTCTTTCGTCGATTCCGCGTTGCAGGCGTCGTAAGTGACATCAGGCCCAGGGTCTTAGTCGCCGGAGCTCGCCGTTTTTCCGGCCGTGATCCTACGACTGCTCCGACTCCCCTTCGCAGCCAACGCCTTCCTCGGAGCGCACCGCGATATTGGCCTGGTAGCCAATTCCCAGTCCCATCCGTGTCCGCTCCAGACTCACGATGCAGGGGTTACCAGGCCGGATCATTTGCAATCGTGCCCCGCGCACGAAGCCCATATCCGCCAACCGCTTGGCCATTGAAACCGACTCGCCTATCGATTTGACGACGGAGCCCTCACCTTTCCTAAGGGTCTGAACAGCTATTTCATCCATCGCACTAACCCCAGGCGGTAGAGTCTTGCCTCCAGCGCTTGCCTCACAGAACTAAGAACAAACCCGAGCCCAGTAGCGGGATCAACCCCTAGGCTAACTGAGACTCATTCTCAATTATGATATTCATCCCGGACCCATGTCAAGGGCGCTCAGTTTTCTGCTCACGGCAAAGAAGACGAGCTTTGCAAATCCGCCAAAAACTCCGGGCTTAGAATGCTAGAAATGTAGTTCTTGGTGCCCACCACGACGGCGTCGCCAAAGCGCGTGACGCAACTCTCAAAAACCACTCCACCCGTCGATGCGACAAGCAGCAGCCGAACAACTCGATGCCCAATGCGCTCAGGCTTTTTTCGGTTCATCCCGGTTATCGTACAAATGGCCCGCTTCGAAGCAAGCCGTGCTAGATTCGTTCGCTCTTTTCAGGGTTCATTCTCGCGGATTTGCGATTCGAGAAACTGCTCGTAATTCACAAAGGTGTCGGCCCCGCTGAATTCCGACTCCTGCTCCGATTCCGGAAGCAATAGCGACTCCAGAGCCACGCCCCCGGCCATCGCGCTGCTTTGGTACGCCCGAAATATGATCGTGTCGCCGCACTCAAAATTGCCTTCGGCCAGGGATAGTGGATTCAGCCCCGCGGCCGACACGCCAAAACCCGCCTCCTCGCCGGCACCTCCCCCGCCCACGAAAGCGGCCACGTCGGTAGGCAAGAGGTTCTCGCCCAGCCCGACCAACGTAACGGGTGAAAGACCACAGGGAAACAAAACGCCGAGATCAACGGCCCGTCCGGCAGGGGCAGTGGTCAATCGAGTCGTGCCCCGCTCCGGACGCGTGACAAGTCCCTCGCCTTCATCCCGGACGCCGTTGTTGTTGCGATCGTCAAAAACGGGTTCGCCCATTTCATCCACGGCCCCAACTTGCCGTTCGACGGTGACGACAAATTCCACCGTTTGGCCGGTTTCGTTTAGCACGCGGACCAGGACGAAATCAGTGTTCGGGCCGGGTGTGTAAGGATAAACGCCCCCTTGGACCGTGTTCACAAAGGCCGGGTTAAGAACCGTAACGTCGCTCCTGCATCCCGGCGAGATCACAGCGCCAAGGCCCAAAACCGGCCCCGACAACCAACCCCAGATCTCTATGACCTTTTTTTTCATCGAATTGACCCTTACTGGATGGTTACCCGGAATTCGTATCGCCCCCCGACCGAGGCGGCCGCAGGAATATCCGTGACTTCAAAACCCGGCACGCCACCTAGATCCTCCCGGAACGGGACACTCAGTACGCCGTCTACGATAATGCCAATGACCGAGCCGCAACGGGGAGTCTCCACCGTGCTGGGCACGTCCCGAACGCCGATGTTCCGGCGCACCAGCGTATTGCGATCTTCATCCACGGTGTCCTCCTGAAGCTCCGTAAATGCCGGCTGAATGCGCGCCACTTCCCGGAAGAACCCGGGGGTGATCCCCGTCGGCTCGACAAACTGAAACGTCGTAACCTCGACGGGGACGAATACTTCGATGGGGTCCAGCACTTCAACCGAGAGCACGTCGCAAATCACCACGACGTGGTCAAGGTCGTTTTGGTTCAGGTCGGGTTCGGATTGAGCGTCGAACGTAGGTTGAACGAGTTGGCGACTCCCGCTGATGAACTCGACGATCGATTGGGCCCCATCCGTGTAGGTAATGGCCACGCGAAAACGAAGCCGCGGCCGCAAGAGTAGTTTCTCAACATCGCTGAGCATTAAGCCGCCGCCTTCGGGGCTTTCCAGAAAGTCCAGGAGCCGTTCATCCACCTCCGCATTATTGATGAACGACACGATCACGTGCCCGGGTGGATTGTCCAAGGTGGATACCGACCCCACCAAGGCCGGGTCGAACAAGCCAAGAAACGAGGCGCTGAAGGCATTGCATCCGGAGAGCAGCAGAGTCGCGCAGACCGCGCCCAACCGAAAAGTGCCCACGACGAGTCGACTCAATCTTTTCGTCCTGTTCCGTATGGACAGAAGACCCATCATTTTCTCCAAACAGCGAATGACCGCGTGACAAAAACGGACCCGCTACTCGCGCCTCCGGCCACGCTGGGAATGCAGCCACCGCCCCTCGCCACCCGTGCTCTTGCGGCGAGGAGCATTGGCCATCCCCGGAGAGAGTATCGCCAAATGAACTGTCGGGTCAAGCCGCTTGCGTTCTTTGACATACCTCGCGGCCAAAAGAAGCCTCATAGTTGACCCGATGGATCGAAACCCTAGGATGGCTCGCAATAAGGCAAAATGCGTACCCCTGAGCCAATGGAGTCCCTGGAATGATGATTTCCGCGAATATGAACGGCAAACTGAACGAGCAGGTCACGGCGGAGTTCGCCGCCGCTCAGAAGTATCTGGCCATGGCCTGTGCCTTGGAGGCCAAGGGCCTCAAGTATCTGTCCAAGCGATTTGTGGACCAGTACGAAGAGGAGCGCAAGCATGGCATGAAAATCGTGCGCTACCTTCTCGAAGTAGGCGCGGCCGTGACTCTGGACGCGCTCCCAAAACCCACGCCGGACACCAGCAGTCTGAAGTCGATCGTTCAGGCCGCTCTCGATGGCGAGCGGGACATCACCCGCCGGATCCACGAATTGGTTGCCCAGGCCGAGGCGGAGAAGGATTATAGCACTCTGGAATTCCTCCAGTGGTTTGTGGATGAACAGGTCGAGGAGGTGTCCACCATGGTCCAGCTCCTCAAGATCGTCGAGCTGGCCGGTCCCAACGTCCTGCAGGTCGAAGCCTACATGCGTCACGAGCTCATCGAAAAAAGTTGATCTGCACGACGGATGTCTCTCCAGATCAGAAAAGGGTCGCTCTGTTGGGCCGAGCTGCATTGGTAGGAAACTTGGCTGGACCGCCCAACGGGAACACAATCACGCAACGGACGGACAAAGGCGCGACGTTCTTCAGTGCGAGTTGTTGCGTCCTTCAGGCAAAATCGTTACAGAAGAATGCGTGACGGACGAGTTCATTGACCTGCGCAGCGATACGGTCACGCGGCCGACGCCGGGCATGCGCCGGGCCATGGCCGAGGCCGAGGTCGGCGACGACGTTTTCGGCGATGACCCGACGGTCAAGCGGCTGCAAGAGCGCTGCGCGGATTTGCTGGGCAAAGAGGCGGCCCTGTTCGTTCCCTCCGGCTCGATGGCCAACCAAACGGCCATCCGCAGCCTTACCGAGCCGGGTGACGAGATCATCGCCCACCGCGACAGCCACATCTACCACTACGAGGCCGGCGCCCCGGCGGCGCTTTCGGGTTGCTCCTTGCGGCTATTGGACGGCGAGCGCGGCGTCTTCGATGCCGCGGCCGTCCGTGCGGCCATTCGTTTGCCGAACTCTCATTACCCCAAGTCGGCGCTGGTCATCGTGGAGAACACGCACAATCGCGGTGGCGGAACCATCTGGCCGATCGAGAAGATCGCCGCCATTCGCCAAGTGGCCGATGAATTCGGTCTGCGCATGCACCTGGATGGGGCCCGGCTCATGAACGCCTGTGTAGCCCGCGCAGCCGACCCGAAAGAACACTCGCGCTATTTCGACACCGTCTCGATGTGCTTTTCCAAGGGGCTGGGCGCGCCCGTTGGCTCTATCGTGGTCAGCACCGCGGCGACGATCAAACGCGTGCATCGCTTCCGCAAGATGTTCGGTGGGGGCATGCGCCAGGCCGGTGTTCTGGCGGCAGCGGCCCTCTACGCCTTGGACCACCACGTCGATCGTCTGACCGAAGACCACGCCAACGCCCGACGGCTGGCCGAAGCCCTGGCCGAGACACGCAACGCAATCGTCAATCCCGATCACGTCGAAACGAATCTGGTTTTCTTCGACGTCGATGAGCGCTGGGGCCGGGCCGATCGTCTGTGTGCCGCACTGCGGGATCGGCGGGTTTTGATGCTTCCCGAAGGAGCACATCGCGTCCGCGCGGTCACGCATTTGGACGTGTCGCGCGACGGTATTGACCACGCGATCAGGATGCTGGGCCAGATTCTGCAGGCGCCCGCCGCCTGAAAGACCCGCGGAAAAGGGTAAGATGCCGCTAGCTGTGGCCGTGATGGCCTTGCTTTCGATTCCGCGATGCGCCGAACTCCTCCTCTCCAGGAACAACGTAAAAACTCGTGTCTAAAGGCCCGCGTGGACTGTCTATATATAGACGAATGACGAGCTCTCATGTCCCGTCCGGGCGGGTTAAAGAGCCCGCAGAGCTAAACGCGGCGTCCGTGTGTCGCCCCGCTGGTCGGCGGGCGCCCCGCCCGGACGGTGTGCTTTCCGGTTCAAGGTGGATGGGAGCTCGAAACGCGGCCTTTTCCTGACGAGGATGATATCGCGGATATCGCGGGCAAATTTGGCCGTTCCGAACGCGCGTTCGCGGGGCCGTATTGCGATGCTCCGATGCCGCCAAGTAAGGGCCATGGCCAAACTCGACAGAGGCGAGCCTCCGCCATGAGTCCGAGGCCTGCGGATCGGTTCGAGCCGTAGGGCCCTTTGTCCGCGAAACTCCTTCGCTCTCGGCTTCTCGCCGTCTCCCCTTTGTCGGGAAGCCGGAGCGGAGGTCTCAATTCAAGACAAAAATGACTGAAACGCGATTCCCGGACACATAGGTACACACTCACTGTAGTTTGCTCGCTGATGGGTATTTCACGAAGCTTCCAAAAAAGCTGCGCTCTATTCCACCTCAAGGTGGCGACGAGGTGACCACAAAGCGCACAAAGCGGGTTGCTGGACAGAAACCGGCCCTGACGATAAACTATAAACTATATGCGACTAAGTGCCTATACGGGGTTATAGGGCGTGCATCGGGTAAGGGAGAAGCGTTGAATGAACCGGACAAAATCGTTCCTCGTAGCGTTGTCGCTGCTGACGGCACTTGACTGTGCGTCGGCTGAGCAGCGGCGATTCGCGGTTCGGTGGAAGAACAAAGCAGCCCCGGACTTCGAACTGTCGTCGCTGGACGGCGGCAAAGTCAAACTCAGCGATTATCGCGGCAAGCCGGTTGTGCTGACTTTTTGGGCCTATGGCTGACCGCCCTGCCGTGCGGAGGCTCCGCACCTAAGCAAGTTGGTCGATCAGTACAAGAATTCCGGCTTGGTCGTGCTCGGCATCAACGCCTGGGATGAACCCTCGGAACAGCTTCGGAATTTCGCTAAGCAGAACTCGCTCAAGCAGAAGATTCTCCTCAACGGCAGCGAAGTCAAGGAACGCTACGGCGTCGAAAGCGTGCCCATGGTCTTTTGGATCGACGAGAACGGAATCATCACCGACCTGGAATTGGGGTTCGACAGCGCCGAGGAGCTGCGCAAGCGAACCGAGCGATTGCTGAAAGGAAGAAGCTAGGCGGGACAACCACGAGGTCCGGCGTTTCCAGCAGATCGCGGCACAGCGCCACAATCGCACGATCACTGCTTTCCCGGTTGGCTCGCTTGCCCCCGAGATAGCGTTTGCCCGTATTGAGCCTTGGGGATAAACGAGGCATGGCCGTCGGCGAAAAGGAAGTTTCCGCCTTCGCCTCCGTGATTGGTCAGCGGCTCGTAGATAATCACCGCATCATTCTCCAACCCGTCTCCCTTCCCGTTCAGAATGACGTAACTGGCTTCCCCGGCCGGTGCGGACGGGCAACGTAGCCGGTTGGCCGTAAGAAAACCGTGTTCAACAAGCAGCTCCACCGCGGGTATGCCCTGATCGCGGAATTCGTGTGCATACACCATTAGCGCCAGTCCAATCTCTTTCATGTTCTCCGCGCAAAGCGCGCGCCGAAAAGGCTCGCGCCAGCGGCTCACGAGCACGGGCAACAGAAGCGTCCCGATGATCCCAAAGATCAATCCAATCACGGCGGAACCTCGTTCGCCCAGATTCCGAGGATCGCGTGGAATGCGAATCAAAGCGATAAGGCCCAGAAGCACCGCTAAGGGGGCAATGAGCGGAACAGCGATCATCCCCAGGATACCCAGAACGAGGCTCGCTACCGCCAGGGCCGCTTGCGGTCCGCTTGCGGCAGTATCCCGTTGCGTGGCAGGGCCGGCGATGGAAGGATCAGGCATTCCGGATCCGACTCGATAGACGAGGTTTCCAACCCGCGTTTGCCGTTTGGTGGATCACTTGCCGGAGGCACGCTCCAGGACGTCGGCCCGGGCTTGTTCATAGGTCAGACCGAGGTTCTTCAGCGCTTTGTAGGCGACGCTTCCTTTTTCCTGCAGAAGGGCCAAAAGGAGGTGCTCGGTGCAGACTTCCTTGGCCTCCAGTTGTTGGCACTGTTGAATGGCCAGGGCCATGACGTTTCGAAAGTGCGGCGTTCCCGGGAGCCGACCAAAAACCCACGTTTCCTCCAGCCGTTTCTTCACCAGACGATCGATTTCCGGCCGCAATTTTTCGGCGTTGATCCCGCGTTTGGCAAGAACTGCCGCGCCGATACCGCCACCTTCGCGCTGGATGGCCAACAAGACGTGCTCCGTTCCGACGTATTCCTGCTCATACTCGCGCGCAATGGCATTGGCGAGCTTGATGACCTCGGAGACTCGTGTACTCGATTTCGGCAACATCTCTCGGCTGCGCTCCTTGACCGCCCTTTGGCATCTTACCGGTTCGGGTCCTGCCGCACAACGCCGCAAGCCGAAATGTACCCCCCAACGGGAATTGCCTTTAGTCCAGGGGACGATCCCGAAAGAGCGACCGAACCCGAATCATTCGGGATCCAGGGCAAGTGCCGCCCCGCCAATTGACCGAGTTCATGCACGCCGCCGAAGAAGCAGCAGGAACCCCAGCGAGCCCAGGAAGGGCAGGAATCCGAATGGACCGCATCCCTCGTCCGTACCGCCTCCCCCGCCGTTATCGTTCTCGTTGGTGTTCTCGTTGCTCGCAGGAGGTTGACTCGGGTTCGGCCGAATCGTGATCAGCCGCGTTGCCGACGTTTGCAATACCGCCCCGCCGGTCGATCGCGTCGTCACCGTCACCGTAATCGGAAGGATCATGTCGGTCCCGGTAGTATTCACATACGTATGCGTCACCACAAGGCTTCGCTGGAGCAAGGAGCCGTCGCCTAAGTCCCACACGATCGATTGGTACGTTCCGGCCAGCGAGCTAGCATCGATACTGAGCTGGACCTCGAACGGCGACCGGCCGGAATCGACGTCGGCCGTGGGATTCCCGGGGACTCCGATGAGAATACGAACTTCGCTCCCTCCGGGGTCGTCGTCGGTTCCTCCGGTACCTTCCGACGCCCGCACTCGGATCATGACCGAGGCCGAACCGACGTTGCCCACGGTGTCATACATCGTAAGCCGCGCCGTAAACGTTCGAGTACCGCGCTCCACGACGTACACGTATTCCGCGTCGCGAGTGGTTGCCTTAATGTCCAGGGTGCTGTCGACGTCAAAGTCCCATTCCGTCCGGCTGTCGTCGATGGGGAGCGAACTCACCGCGTTGCCTCGAAACCGCACGCGAAGCGGCGAAGTGCCCTCCAATGGAGAAACACTGATCGTAACTTTGGGGCCCTCGTCCATGCTACCGCCGTCGGGATCCGGGGCGTCGTCCCCCACGGCGGCCCAGGCCGGCCCCGCATCGGTCACGTTGCCGTCGGAATCCGCTGCCACCCCGAACGAATACCGCCCGATGAGACTTCGCCCAAAAATCCCGAAGTACTTGGTTCCCGCGAACGTATCGACGGCGATGGCATGCTCGTCACCCAGGTCGCAGTTCTCGGCGTTGCAAAAGATCACCGCCGCAGGGCGGACGCCGCTAGGCAAAGGCTCCGGCGCGACGCCCCCGCATCCCGCCTGGTCCCGGTCGTAGCACTGACCATCTCGCGCGCGGAACTCGAACGGTGCGTCGGACTCCACCACCAGAAACTCGTCCGTCCCCACGCTGGTTTGCCATCGCAGCTGACCGTCTCGCACGCGCACGTTGAAAACGCGCCCGGGCCAGGTAAAACCGCCGTTGTCCACCGATTGCCGTGCCGCTTGCACGGCACGGTGGGCGTTGATACGCCCGAACCCATAGTGCGTGCTCCGACCGGTGATGGGGTGATAATCCGCCTCATCGTCATTCACTTGGTCGCAAGTATGTTCGAGAATCAACCGGACGTCGGCCGCCGATAGCCGCGGGTTCATCGATATGACCAAGGCAGCCACGCCAGCCGCGATCGGGCACGCCGCCGATGTGCCGGAGAACGTGTTCGTGTAACGGCCGTCGTCGTCGAACAGGGTGCCGTCATCCTGGGCTCCATTCACATTGAATCCGTTGTCCACGGCCGCCGCCCGATCCGTGTTGTCCGTGGTGGTCAAACGGTCGGCCAGCGAATCGCCCCCCGGCGCGAGCATGTCGATGTTGACTCCGAAGTTGCTGTAGAACGCGCGCTCGTCGCGGTGCGTGCTGGCGCCAACTCCGATCACCTGGGGCAGCGTGGAGTAATCAAAGCCCGAAAAATTCTCGTTGCTGTCATTTCCCGAGGCCCACACGATCACCATCCCCAAATTGAGAGTCTGATCGCCATCCTCCACAGGCCTACCCTGCTCGAAGGCGATTTCAATGGCTTCTTCAACGACCGCCGAGTTGGGACCATCGACGCCCCAACTGTCGATGTGCACGTCCACGTCTTGTTGACGGGCAAAGGTGAATGCGCTGGCGCGATCGAAATCGGTTAGCAGGCTATCCACGCCCCGGGAAACCGTGAATCGGGATAGATAGGCGACGCCGCGAACTCCCACGCTATTTGCACGGGCCACAGCCAGCCCCATCACCGCCGTGCCGTGCTCATCGTTAAGCTGTTTCACGCGCGGGTCGGTAAATCCAGGTTGATCGGACTCCAGCGTGGGATCGTGGCCAATCCCGATGTAGTTTTCCCGCAGGTCCTCGTGTTCCACGTCGCAAGCGTCGTCGAACATTCCGATCAGGACGTCCTGACCCTCGGACAGGACCCAGGCCTCCGGAGCGTCGATGTCGGCGTCCGACGTTCCGCCGGTTTGTCCAGTGTTGTTCAGATGCCATTGCAGCGGGAAGAAGGCGTCCTCGGCGGTCATCTGCCGAAGTTTCGGCGGGCGCCGGAAGTTCGGTTGTGCCCACCGTACGCGCCGATCACCGGCCAGCAACTCGGCGCGGAGAACCTCATCATGATCGTCGGCCGACGTCTTCAGAAGATAGACATCGGGCAAATCCTCGGAAGCTTGAATCACATCCACCTGGTAATCGTTCCAAAGGTCATCCAGCTCCGCGTCGGTCAGCCCGCCGCGTGTTTTGGCGACGATCTGCCCGCTGGAGACCATGGGCGCCGCGACGTTCTGAAAGCGATAGACGGGCCGCGCGTCGGCCACGTCGGGATCATGAAGGACCACGTTGCGTTGTTTGGCTGACGTTTCCGACGTTCGCAGCACACGCAGCCTGGAGTTGCGAATACCCGGGACCTTCTCGACGACGCCCTTGCCTTGAGCCGCCAGGCGTCGAGCGCTCTGCTCAATGTCCGCATCTTCGCGAAAGACCACGCCGAATTCCGTGGGCGATTGGCTGACGGGAATCTTGGTGCCGTGGCGAAGAACGTAAAAACGGCTCTCGTCGGCCGAAGCCGACCTGCCAATGGACCCTCCTAGCATCAAGCCAAGCAGGGCCTGCCCCAGGAGCCGACCAGAACCCCCTCGGAAGGAGGGGGTACCAGTTATTCGGATTCGGACAGGCTCTAATTGCCGGATAAGGTTGATTCCTTCGGTCCAACGCATTCGACGATCACCTTTCCAATCGACAAGCGACTCGGTGCTTAGAACGTCCGAGGCCAACCTTTATGCGAACCCGCAAAACAAGCCCCTCATGTGGCCCGGCTTCCGTTCTCCCTTAACACGGAGGACGGTGGTGGTGGGTGCTCGCCAAAGCCCTGTTGGCCGTAGGCACCGAATCTGCGCGATCAGTGCATTGTTGGGATCGGTAAAGTTCATGTCAAGCCGAGGATACGGCGGTGGCGTCGCCCTCTCACCCACAAAAAAAGAGCGATTCCGCAAGGACGGCAGCGGGCGGGGCCAGTGCAGAAGCCCTGCTTAAAGGTTCTCTACCTGCTCATCGAAAAACCGTGTTGGAGGGACAAAAAGTGCGAAAACCGTTCGCATTTCGCCCGAGCCGCCGCATTCATGCGGCGCGCCGGGGCAAGGACGCGGCCGATTGGCGAAAGGCGCGCAACCGGCATCCGGCGCGCGGCGTGAACGCCGCGGCTCGGAACATGCGGCGACGGCGGGCATCGCCCCCAGGCAGGCCCTTTGGCTAGCCAGTTGTTAGCAGTCGAAATAGCAATCGTCGTAGTAGTAATAGTCGTCGTAGTAATAGTCGTCGTAATACACGTCGGTGTAGCAGCAATCCTCGTCATCATCACGGTAAAAGGTGAAGCCGCCGCCGGGAATGCAATTCGCTTCAGTCACCAGCGGGATGGCTGCACTGGCCAATCCTACGACCCACAACTTGATCTTCTTTCGCAGGTTCATCGAACTCACTCCTCTTGAGGCAAACATCAACCGAACTCGTCTCCTTACGCCACCCCCCCGAAAAATATCGGCGAATTCTTACCAACCTCCCATACCTTAGTTGACACCTTGGAAAACGACAGGTTGGCCCTTTGCTTATAATCCATAAGTTAAGTTTTTACAATTAGTTGCGATCCTCATGGCTGATGGTCCTACAAGCGCGGAAGGGGACTACGCCTTGGCGTCGGCCCATGTGCGGCCCCAGGCCGTATCGACCTCGATGGCGACGTCCAGCGGGATGGCCGAGCGCATTTTTTCGCGGACCATCGGGACTTCTTGCTCGGCGGCCTCGCGAGGCACTTCAAAGACGAGCTCGTCATGGACTTGAATCAGCATTCTCGCTGGATGACCCTCTTTCTTGATCGTTTGATGGATGTCCACCATGGCCCTCTTGATGAGGTCGGCAGCGGAACCCTGCACCACGGTATTGACCGCAATGCGCTCGCCGTAGGCCACCAGCCCACGATTGCGGGAGTGCAGTTCGGGAATAGGGCGGCGGCGTCCGAGGATGGTCTCGGCGTATCCGGAACGCCTCGCGCTTTCGATGCAGCGATCGATGAAGGCCCGGATGCCGGGATAACGTTGGAAGTACGTAGTGATGAAGGCCTTGGCGTCCGAGGAAGAAATACCCAAGGACTTTGCCAAGCCGAACGCCGTCTGGCCGTAGATGATTCCAAAATTGACCGCCTTGGCGGCGCTGCGCTGCGCAGGGGTGACGTCCTCAAGGGCAATGCCGTTGACTTGCGCGGCCACGGCGCGGTGAATGTCCACGTCTTGCCGGAAGGCATCCAACAGGGCGGCGTCCCGGCAAAAGTGGGCCAGAACGCGCAGCTCGATTTGTGAGTAATCGGCACTTAGCAGCACGTGACCCGCGTCGCCGGCCACGAAGGCGCGGCGAATCCGGCGGCCCACGTCGGTGCGAATCGGAATATTCTGCAAGTTGGGATCGCTGGAGGACAGCCGGCCCGTCACCGCCCCGGTTTGATGGAACGACGCATGCACGCGACCCGTGCGCGGGTTGACCATCTTGGGAAGCGTATCGACGTACGTCCCCTTGAGCTTGGCCAGCTCGCGATATTCGAGCAGCAACTTCGGAATCGGATTGTCTGTTTCAGCGGCTAGGGCCTCGAGCGTTTCGGCGTCCGTGCTGCGTCCGGTCTTGGTCTTCCGCCTCACCGAGAGCTCCTGCTCGTCAAAGAGCACCGTGGCCAGTTGTCGGGTGGAATCGATGTTGAACTTGTGGCCGGCGGCTTGATGCACCTGGTGAATCAGCTCTCCCATGCGATCGGCCAAAGTGTCACCAAGCAGCTTGAAAAACGAGCCGTCCAGGGCGATTCCGTTGTGCTCCATTTCGGCGAGGACCTCGACGAGCGGCATTTCCGTTTCGCGGAAGAGGCGCTCCACGTGGCTGCCGGTCATGCGGCGGTTGAGGATCTCGTATAGGCGCCAAGTGAAATCGGCGTCTTCGCCGGCGTATTCGCACACGTGGCGCGTGTCCACCTGCTCCATAGTGATCTGGTTCTTGCCCTTACCGATTAAGTCCGTAATGGGGATCATCTCGTGGCCGATCAGCGACTTCACCACGGCCTCCAGAGAGTGCGAGCGGCCGTCGGGATCCAGAAGGAAGCTGGCGATCAACGTGTCGAACTCAATCCCCGTCGTTTCGATCCCGAGTTGCCGGATACGAAGGATGTCGAACTTGAGATTCTGCCCGATCTTGCGAATGGCCGCGTTTTCAAAGATGGGTTTCAAGCCGTTGGCGACCTGTTCACCGGCCAGCCAATCGCCTACTGCGGCGCGCAGGGGGAGGTAATAGGCCTCGCCTGGTTTCCATGCCAGGGAAATGCCGACCAAATCCGGCCGGGCAGAGTGCAGGCCTGTGGTTTCCGTGTCGAACGCGAACGCGGCCTGCTGCCGTAGCTGGGCGAGAAAGCTCTCGAAGCGTTCCGCGTTGTCGATGAGGTGATACCGGCCACGTTCGACGGACACGCGTGGGGGTTGCGGCGGCGCGGGACCGGCGGCCAATGGTTGGCCGTCAAACTCATCGAGCGTTTCCAATAGCCGAGAGAAGCCCAGTTCCCGAAAAACAGGTCGCACGGTGGACCACCGAAGGTGATTCTGCCGGCACGCCGCAAGATCGAAATCCATTGGCACGTCGCGGCGAAGTGTGACCAGGCGACGAGTGTTGGGCAGGTGCTCGGCGAAGGCTTTCAAACGGTCGCGCAATCTCGGCGTCAGAGAGTCGGCCCGGGCAAGCACGGCATCCGCGGAGCCGAACTCACCGACGAGCTTGGCCGCGGTCTTGAGCCCCACGCCCTCCACGCCGCGAATGTTGTCCGTGGAGTCACCCGCCAGCGTCTGGACATCGATGGCCTGTCGCGGCGTATATCCTTTTCTTGCAAATACGGTCGCCGCATCGATGACCTCATCCTTCATGGGATCGTAGAGGCGCACGCGCTCAGTGACGAGTTGTTCCAAGTCCTTGTCCCGACTGACCAGATAGATGTCCAGATCCGTGTCACGCAGCCGTTCGGCGACGGTGGCCATCAGGTCGTCGGCCTCGAAGCCGGGGATGCGAAAGATGGGAATGCCCAGTGCTTGCACGATGGAAACGATACGGTCGCGTTGTACGTCAAACGTCTCCGGCGGGACTTGGCGCTGGGCTTTGTAGTTGGAATCGATCTCACGTCGAAAAACGGTGGCATCGGAGACGTCCATGGCCATGGCGAGGTAATCGGGTCGCCGCTCCCGGATGAGGTTGAGGAGCATCTGGCAAAAGACGTACGTCGCCCGCGTCGGTTCGCCCGAGGGACTCGCCAAATCCGGTAACTTGGCATAAAAAGCCCGGTAAATCTGGGCATGCCCATCAATGATGTAAAACGTCTCGGCCATCAGCCTCGTAAGATTGCCGGAATGGTCCCCCGTTGCCGACAAAAGCGAGCCGCGTCCTTGACACGCGGCGCAGCTTCGCCGCCGCGGCTTCGGCTGCCCAATGCGAAGCGTTGGCCGCGAGTCAAGGACGCGCGGACTCGCACGGCCAGGAAACTCCGCGTGGACTCTAAGCCCGCGGCTCGATGATTCTATCGTTCATGGAGCCGCATGACCACCGCGTCGAAGAGGGCCACAACCACGCCATTTTGAAGGCCAGCCGTGCTGATGTAGAGTCATTCCGAATAACTCCTGTCGCTATGTCGCCGACGTCGGTGACATTCTGGAGGCTTTTAACGGTTGCTACATCACCTACCCCGCGACCTGTGGAGACGGTGTTTGTTCCAGTTCGCCGCACGATCTTGAGCCTTGCAATCCTACGGGCAATGTGGACGTGAGCGACATTCTGGCCGTCCTGGACGCTTTTGCCAGCCTTCCATAAAAGCCAATCTGGATAACCCCCCACTCCCGACCAGGGAGAGGAGCGGCGTGAGGGTTTTTTCCGGATAGGCTCTAAGCGGATGTTGGCTTGGTTATTCTCTCTTGACGGGCGGTGCGGCGGATGTCGCGACGGAGGCGGAAAAGCTCCTTGAATGCGCGAAGAATGACCCCGAAGTTCGCTCCCGTCTGCTGGCCGGCCGTCCGGGGGTAATGATGAACACCCACCTGGCCGATGGTGTAACCCAGCCGTTTGGCTCGGGCGAGGACCTCGGTGTCGATCAGGGCTCCCATGGATTTCATCTCGATTTCGTCGAAGAGTTTCCGCGGATAGAGCTTGAAAGCGCAGTCGATGTCTCGCAGCCACAAGCCGAAAACCACATTCACCAGTGTCGTCCAGCAGAAGGCGTTGATCTTGCGGATCGCCGGGTCTTTGCGGTCCAGGCGGTAAGCGCTCACAATGTCGTAGCGGCCCATGAGGGGGAGGAGTTTGTCGATCTCTTCGAAGTCGAACTGGCCGTCGCCGTCGGTGTAGAATACCCAGGGTTTCGTTGCTTCGCGGAACCCGCGCTGCAAGGCCCCGCCGTAGCCGAGATTTGGGCGGTTGTGGACGGCTCGAACCTCGGCGTGCGCCGCGGCCAGGCGGTCGGCGATTTCGCCGGTACGGTCCTTGCTCCCGTCATCGACGATGATGACTTCGAAATCGTCCGTGATTCGATGCAGCGCTTTCAACGCCGCCAACGTGGTTCTCTCTACGTTGGCCTCCTCGTTGTAGCAGGGGAAAAAAACGCTGAGACTCAGTGACGGCTTTCTCTTCGGATTCTGCAAAGCTCCTCCCTCTTTGCGAGACTAGTCCCGAGCCGCGACCGTAAGGGTAGCGGTCCTTTTAGGCATAAGGCATTAGGCACAAGATCTATTGCCTTATGCCTTGTGCCTTACTGTCGTCGCGACCAATCTCAAGACACCACAGCGCACATTTTGCCCAGGAGAGGACCGACTAGAAAGTCGGTCCCACGGAAAACTTCGTATCACAAGAGCCTGGTCCACAAAAAAGAGGTCAGGCCACAAGATCGGAGACAACCATATTCTTTCCCTTCCGTTTCGCACCGTACAGAGCCGTGTCGGCTTTGGTGATCAACGCGTGTCCGTCATCGCCACGATGGCCGTTGAGGGCGACGATTCCGGCACTGAGAGAGACGCCGGGACCCTTCGCCAACGTGGCCGCGTATTGGCCGAACAGCTTGACGATTCGCTCCACCACGACGTGGGCCTGCTGAAGGCTGGCCCCCGGCAAGAGCAATAGAAACTCGTCGCCACCGTATCGAATCGCGTGATCGGTGGGGCGAATCGAACCGCGCAGCAGATCGCCCAGAAACCGCAGCACCTCATCACCGGCCTTGTGACCGCGGGTATCATTGTGGCCCTTGAAATTGTCTACGTCGATCATGACCACGGCCAGATCCTCGGCGCGCTCTTTCTGCCGCTGAAAGATTGCCTCCAGCTCGCGTTCGAGGTAAGCCCGATTGCGCAGCCCGGTGAGCGTATCCGTCGTCGCCCGGTCCTCGGCCCGTCGAAGCTGCCGGTCCATGCCCATGAGTTGTTCGCGGAACTGGCGTTGGGCCTGCCGCTCGACCATTTGCGTGCGGGCTTGGGTGGCGAGAATGTATCGCACGACCGCTCCGAACTCCGCGGAGCTGCCGCGGATCATGTTCGAGGGGTCTTCACTGGAAGCATCGACTTCTCGTCCGGCAGGAACGCCGGATCCGCGAGCATCCCTGCGGCTTGAAAGCCGCGGTTCCGGGGTTTCTCGTTTTGTGAAGCTCACCAGAGCTTTCAGCGGGCATTCGACATTTTTCTCAAACCACCGATGGAGCGTTGTGTGTTCGAGGAAGCTCAATCCGCCCAGTACGCCGACGGTAATTGCCAGGGTCAACAACCAGGCATGCGCGTTCGATGCATTGGCCAGAAAGACCACTAGGCGCTCACCGCCCGCAACGGCGGAATCCAACGGCAGCGCCACGCTCCACAACCGAATCCGATTCCCATCCAACTGCACGGCGTGCCGCAGGGGTTTCAGCAGATGATCCGCGCTTGCGGACGCGATGGCACGGTATTCGGGCCAGTCGGGCTCTATTTCGCCGATGGCGCCCGAGTCGCCGCGAATGGCCGCCCCCGCCAACCCGGCCCATCGATCGCGCAAACGGCGTACCTCTTCGGCCAAATACGTCCCCTGGCCCCGACGCAGCGCCGCCGAGACCAAGCGCGCATTCTCGACCGCCTCGCGGCGTGCGGCGCGCTCCAGCAAGCCGAGGGTCATCAAGGCAACGGACAAAATGCCGACTAGGGCTGCCAGGCGTGTTTGCCGGCTTAGCCGCCGGGCGAAAGCGTTACCAATCGATTCCGCCTCCGCTGCTGCAACGGCGGCAAACTTCTCGTTGACATCAGCCGGCTGCGGTGAACGATCGGTGCGCGACGTCGAGCGGTTCATGCGATACCTTTGTGGCGCTTAAAGTGTGTCATGGTTCGCGGATTTTATCTCCCGACTCCGGAGCGAACCCGAAGAAGCGGGCCGCGGCCTGAGGAATCCGCTGAAGTTGCTGATACCGCCAAGGCCGCTGAAGACTAACGTAGGCCATCGAACCGCTCAGTCCCGTGGCGGCCGTCAGGCTGATGATGATCAGGGGAGTCACCACCGCCCGACGAATCAGCAGGCTTCGTCGATCCGGGGCGGTGATGATCTCATCGATGGCTTCCAGAATCGGCACGCCCAGGCTGCGGGCGACTTGGGTCGAGGTTCGGTACACATGGTCCAGGATTTCACCGAGGATCACGCAAATAACACCTGCGGCCAGCCCCGCCAAAGCCGCGAGCAACACCACCGTTTGAGCTTTGGGGGAGACGGGGATACTGCTGCTTCTGGCCGATTGGCCCTCGGAGAATTGCATCAGGCGCTCCTGCGACAACGCGTGGATGGCCGGCTCGATGGTCATCACCGTATTTTGGATCTGCGCGGCGCGCTGGCGGGCCTGACTAACTTTGGCCAACACCTCGTTGAACTCCTCTTGGTTTTCGTAAAGGTTGTCCTTGGCTTTTTGCAGATCCGCCGTGGCCAGCTCATTGGATTGAAGACTGCCGTCCAAATCGGCTAGTTTGTCCTTTTCCGCGTCGATCTGGACTAGCAGGCGGGCTCGTTCACCGTGCCAGGGCGACGTCACCAGGGGGATTCTCGTCGCTTCGGCCGGCTGTTCATGGCCCCGCTCGGCGAGGGCCTGCTGCAGCCGTTGTCGTTCCAGGTCCACGGCGCTCTGGCATTGCCGGCTTTTTTGAAGCAAGTCCTTGATCTCCGGATGCTCATCGGTCATGCCCCGCGTGGCCCGCAGCCGCTGAATCTCCTTTTGAACTTCCTGTTGCTGGTCGCGAAGGCGGAGGATCTCCGGCGATCGGAGGTTCTCATCGGATTCGTGGTGCCCATTGCCGGCGCTGGGTCCGGGTTCCGCAAACGGTTCGAGCACGGCCAACATCTGCTGCTGGGCGAACAACTCGGCCTCATGCTCGCGCCGCCGGCGAAGCAACTCCCGTTTTTCAATTTCGAGTTGTGACAGCCTGGTGGAAATTGCCCCCGGGTCGCCAGGGTTGACGTGCGGATGCTCCAGTCTGAGCTTGGTTTCCTCCCGTTGGGCCTGCTTGAGTTCCTCGAGCGCTTCTTCGGATTGTTGCCCAAAATAGTCCCGTTGTTTTTCGAGGAACTCGCGCATCCAGGCCGTCGCCCGTCGGATGTACACGCGCTTGACTTCCTCAACCAGCCGCTTGCCGATGGATGGATCGGGCCCAGTATAGGTGATCCCGATGATATCCAATTGTTCGTTGGGGGAATTGCGGCCGATGGTCAGTCGGCCGCCCAGCGAACGAGCCAGCGCATTGCGCTGGCGAACCGATTCTTCTGTGAACGTCGCATCGGGATTGCGAGACATCGTTTTGGTTAGTCCCAGGTTGTCCGCCACTTCCACCATCGTGGGTAGCGAGGTCATGTCCGTGTGCATCGTGCTGCGGAAGTAATTGAATGACGCAGCCGCCCCGGCCGAGAGCGGAAGATCAAAGAAGATCGGGTCGTGACGACGTTCGAAGGTTGTCGTGGCGCTATACAAGCGGGGATAATACAGGCTCAACACGAAGGCCGCGCTGGCCACCAGGCAGGCCGGCACGAAGAACGCCCAGCGATGCAGCGACACGATGCACAGGACATTGTGGACCGAGCGACGAATGTCCGCGAATGGCCGGAATTCGTCCATCGACTGCTCATGGCGCGGCCGGACCCCCGCGGAGTGCCGGTTGGCACCGCCACGGCCTTGACCCTGACCCGCTTTGTTCTCGTGTTTGGCCACCGCCTACCCATCCATCGGCGGTACGGTCTAAAGCGCCGCAACGTCGAGACGTAAAGAGCGCGGCCGTACCGTCCACGCCCTATTCGGCGCGCAAATTGCCCGCTTTTTTGTTTCGGACGATGGCTTCGGGCGGTTGAGGCTTGAGCCAATGGTGAGCAGTCCCGCGCCACGTGCGGCGGACCGACGTTACCGGACGGGGCCTTGAGTAGAAACGATCACCCCTCACCCGACCTCTCCCCTCATCTAGGGGAGAGGGGGGAGGTTTTTTAGGGGGCTTGGTTCCGGGGGTGGCGCTGCGCTTACCCCCGGCTATGCGCGTGGACCCTTACAGGGTCGAGTAACGAGACACCCCACTTGCCTGCATCATCGCGGTTGGCGAAAACACGTAAATGCACCGTTCTGAGGAAAGTGAGGCGTCCGGTTCCGATGGGACTTTGTCGATCCCCGCCACGCGGCTTGCGCGATGGGTCTTGACCTCGTTCCTGGTGACCTTCATGGCGACCAGGATCATCATCTTCTTGATCATGAGCCGACGGATTCCCGATATCTACATTCACATCGGTGGAACACACATTCATCACCTCAATTACGGGATTCTCCTGCTGGCCGGCGTTGGGGCGCTCTTGCTGTTTCGCCGCATCGGTGGACGATCAATGATTGCGGTGGCCGCTATCTACGGGATTGGATTGGCGCTCACGTTCGACGAATTCGGAATGTGGCTGCACCTGGGCGGAAGCTACTGGCAGCGAGCAAGCTGGGACGCCGTGACGGTGATCGCGGGTCTGCTTGCGTTGATCGCCGTCGCACCCAAAATCAAGCAACTGAAGGGCAGGCGCGGCTGGACGGCCTTTCTACTTTTCCTGATGTTCACGACCTTCTCGGTATTGTTGGTCGACTCTTTGCGCCGTGTGCAGCGTGCGGTCGAACCATCCTTGTTGCGGCTGGAAGAATCGGCCCCGCTTTGACACGGGCGGGGGTCTTATGGAGATCGCAAAAATGAAACTGACCTTTCCGCATCCGTTCCGGCACGAGCATCCGCCGGTCAAGAACGTTAATGAACTGGTTGAGGGTCAACTTACGATCGGTCAGCGGGCCGCGGATTGGATCGCCGCAACCGCGGGGTCATGGCCCTTCATCCTGGTCCAGTCCGGCCTTTTTCTCGTTTGGGTCGTGTTGAACGTGACCGCGTACGTGTATCATTGGGACCCGTATCCATTCATCCTGATGAACCTCGTGCTTTCCCTTCAGGCGGCGTACACCGGCCCCATCGTCCTGATGAGCCAGAATCGTACGGCGATGAGGGACCGCATCACCGCCCAGCACGATTACGACATCGATGAAAAAGCGGAGTCGGAGATTCGAGCGGTCCTCGACCATCTAGCCGCTCAAGACCAGGCCCTGGAAGAGATCCACCGACTCTTGCTTGGCGGCAAAAACTCAGCGAGCAAATCGAACTGAGAGGTTGGGTCATGTCCATAGAGTCGCCCTGCATCCGGCGTAACTCTCCCGCTGTGGGACTATGTCCCTGCATTTCCAGCACTGGTTCTTGATCGGTTGCACGAAGAGGCGTACTTTTGTGAAGAAGCGCGCCGGTTGAGGGGGAAACGGGGATCCACCGTTGAGAAGGTTGCCGGGTGCCATGCCCAAGCTTCAAGGCGCGGGCACGAAGTCGCCAACGATTCCGCGGTGAGCATGACCGCGCTGCGCTTGGCCATGGCATCCAAGCGCGGGGACCGAACGCTCCGGACGCGGCCTTCGTTGCTACGGCGACAAGAACAGAATGACAAGCCCTCCCACCGCGGCGAGAGCGCCGATCAGGGCGCGGGGACCGATCCGCTCGGTATGGAGCCAAGCGGCGAACGGAAGAATGAGAATCGGCGTGAACGAGCAAAGCGTCTGGGCGACACCCAGCGGCACCCGATCGGATGCAACCAGGGACATCCATACACCCAAAAACGGGCCGGTCACGGCGCCGAGAGCGGCCAGGAGAACTCCGGAATGCGTTCGGCCGGCGGCCGAGAAGGGCGAGCCTTGGGAATGGAAGGACGCCCTGGCCATATGAACGCCCAGAAGGGGGAGCATTCCTAAACCAGCGAAGGTCATTCGAATCAACGTGGCCGTTTGTGGGGCGATGTGTTCTTCGGCGGGAAGCCACCCGTGGCCCATGCCGCGCTTGCTCAGCAGCAGGCCGCCCGCCTGGCAGACCGCACCGACCAAGGCGCACAGGACGCCCTTGACGCGCCGCGGCGAGCCGGGGACTTGAGTTCCTGTCCTGGAAAGCATCGGCGGCCTGTCCAGGACGGGCCGTTCGAGCACCGCCCACGCCGTTCCAAAGACGGTCAAACCGATTCCCAGCCAAGACGCCCATGCGAGCGTCTCGCCCAGCACCGCCCAGCCGAATAGGGCCGCCACCAACGGTGCGGTGGTCATGACCAGCGTCGCAAGGCGAGGGCCAATGTCGATAAACGCCTGCATCAGGGCCTGATCTCCGATCGACAGCCCGATGATTCCGGACGCGGCCAGGGAAAGCACTTGGCCGCCGCGGGCCTCGGGGAGCCATCGGCCGATCAGCAACCGGTGCATGCCGGCGTGCAGCAGCATGGCCAGGAGAATGCGGAAAGCGTTTACCAGGGTCGGGCCGATTCGCCTGGCCGAGGCCGTAAAAAGAAGCGACGTGGCCGTCCACAAAACCGACGTGGACAGCCCGGCAACGTATCCAAAATTGCAGAATTCAATCAGCCTCTAGCCCGTCTATTGCCCGCTAGCTGGGTCCAATCATACTTCAAGATCGGCTTGTTTGGAAACAAGTATGTTTTCGCGGCCTCTCCCGTCGTTCGCCCGCAAGCTACGCCAGCGTGGCAATCCATGCCACCTGAATAACGTCAGGGCTCATCCCTCCGCGGTCGCCCAACAGGTCGCGCCTGTTTTCGACAACCAACCAAGGCAACGGCCACCCTGACATCTGCGACCTTGCTGCGGCGACCAGCGACGACTGTAACGGGAATCAGACGCCCGATGAGTGTGACATCGCCCTAGGCGTTCTGGTCGACGCAAACTCCAACGGCGTAGCCGACGAATGCGAAGTTTGCGGCGATGGTGATTGCGATCCGGAGGAGGACGCCTGCAACTGCCCGCCGGATTGCGGCCTGCCCGTCGAGACCGGCATTGCGGCATGCACGGACGGGCCTGGATACCGATTGTGACACCTTCATCGACTGCGCCGATCCGACGTGTCAAGTGAACTGCCCCGGCTGGGGAACACCCTCGGCGGCACTTTTCCTCCCGCGTCTTCGAGGGCCCGGCGGGGAGTTCCTCGGTTATTGCGTCGTGTCCGCACTTTGTACGGCGGTGTTTCGAGTGTACGTAGGTGACAAAACCTAGCAGTCGATCGCAACGCGGCTGCCGGCCAAGAGCTTATTTGGAAAATCCCTCAACCGCCAACCGCTCGCCCTACGGGGGTGAACGTTCGGATTTGCTTCTCAGCAGAAAACCGAAGGCGAACGAAGCCTTGCTCACGCTACGCGGCTTCCCGGACGGCGGTTCGCCTTTTCAGCGGACCGCCGCCGGGATGCCTGATCCGCAAATCCCCCTGCGGATCGTACGTGTCTAAGGTTGGTTCCTTCGTTGCGGCTTGGCCGGCGGCTCGACGATCAAGCCCTTCTCTTTCAGCTCAGCGACTTCGAAGCCGCGGGACTTCGCGTACTCTGGGGTCAGCCGGATGCCCACTTCGCTGCGCACGGTGCGCGTGCGGCCTTTGTGCACGACGCGGAACTCCGTCTTGGTGGGCACTAGGTCGCTGCCCACTTCGGTGACGGTGAACTGCACGGCCTCCAGCTCGTTATCGACGTCGGTCGAGAGCTGCTCGTAGTCGGCCACGAACCCGTCGGGCGGCTCGACCGTGGCGGTCACGCCCCAGTCGCCCACACTTTCGAAAACAAACGGATAGAGCTGCTCGGTGCCGTCCCACACGACATCCTCGGGTTCGACGATGATCAGCTCCGATCCCGTCAGCCGGTGCCAGTGACAGCCGTGCTTCTTGCCGGTGACGATCTGGATCATGAACAGCCGCGACGTATCGGTTTCACCGCAGACCAGGCTGTGGACTTTATCGCCGAGATACTGATCGAGGTCGTTGTCGCCGTCGGAGTCGAAGTGCGTGGCGACGACGTAGTCGCCGGGCGGGACATCCAACAAGACAGTCCCGTCGGCGGCCGTCACTCCCGTAGCCACGGGCGTGCAGTTGGCGATGATGTCCGGAAGGGCCAGGAAGAGCAGGCCCCAGTTTCCGTTCAGCTCATTTCGTGCGCAACTGCCGGTCGAATTGTCGTATGCGCCCACGAGGATGTTGGCCAGCGGCTGCTTAGAAACGCTGGGATGGTGCCCAAGGCCCACGACGAACTTTTGCGCCTTGACATGGATGTGGGCGCCGAATCGCACGGTGACGTTGACCGTCGCCGTAGCCGTATTCGTGCACGCGTCAGAGGAGGAGTAGGTCACCGTCGTCGTTTGTCCGGCCGGGAAGGCGCTGGGGGCGTTGTTGGTGACCGGCCGTGGGCCGTCGCAGCCGTCGTTGGCCGTGGCGGTCGGCACGGTCACCGACTCCGAGCCCGAGCAGTCAGCGTCGTTCACGCTGATCGGCGTGGTGTTGACGTTGATGATCGGCGGCGTGGTATCGACCGTAGCGATGGCCTGATTGCAGGTCGCCGGGTTGCCGCAGTCATCCGTGGCTGTCCAGGTTCGGGTGATGGATTGCGTGATTCCGCAGCCGGGAACGGTCGAATCGACAGAGGCGACGGTGGTGCCCCCGCAATCATCCTCGGCCGTGGCAGTTCCGCGGGCGGTCACGCTGGTATCGGCGTTGCACGCCAAGGCGGTGGCATTGGCGGGGCAGGTGATCGTCGGGGCCGTGGTATCGACCGTGGAAATCAGTTGATCGCATGAGGCGGCGTTGTTGCAATTGTCCGTGGCCGTCCAAGTGCGGACGATGCTTTCCGTGGTGCCGCATCCTGGCATCGTATCGTCGCTGCTCGCCACCGTGGCGACGCCGTACAGATCGCTGGCTGTGGCCGTGCCCCGGGCGCCGGCGCTCGTATCCGCCGGGCACTCCAGTCCGGGGGCGTCCGCCGGGCACGTCACGGCCGGCTTGGTCGTATCGTCGATGCTGACCGTCCAGGCACAGGTGTCGGAGGGGTTGGCCGCGCTGCTGTCGTTCCCGTCGTCCACAACGAGAGTGACGCTGCATGTCACTCCACTCGGGCAGGTGGCCGTCGAATCCAAGCTCAACGAGGCCGTCGCCGCCGTAGGTGTGTCGATGCTCCCTCCGGGACAATCCGTGGACCACTGGTAGTTAACCGAGAAACCCTCCACGTCGCGTGAGCGGCTGCCATTCAAGGTCACGCCGGTGGTCGTGCCGGCGCCCTCTTTGAAGAGCGTCCTGCCCTCCACGACAAAGCGAGGCCCGAAGCCGGGGCCGTAGAAGTTGTCGATCCAACTGAACCCATCCCATTGAATGATCGTGCTGACCGATGCCAGGCTGGAAACGGGCATGGAGGCATCGCCCGTGGTGTCAAACGTGCTGAAACCCGGAACGTCGCCGGCGCCAAAAATCAGCGCGTAATCGCCCGGCGTTAGCGTGGCGGAAAGCGGGGTTCGCACGTCGTTTCCTCCCAGGCCGGGATGGAAGCGCGTACTGCCCACGATCTCCGTGGCTGAAAACGGAAAGCCGGCGCCGCCGCCCACTGGAAAGGCCGCCGGACCGCTAAGCGACACGATCACGGCAAAGATGTGTTGATCGCCCAGTCCCAGTTGCGGGCGCGGTCCTTGGATTTGTCCGCCCACGGTCGAAACCTCAAAAGTCTCGCGCACATGGAACCGCGATCCGATGTACTGCGTTGGGCCGTTGGGTGGGCCGGAAATGGAAGCCCCGCCTTGGCAGAGCTCCAACGTCGGGAACTGCGGATCGGGCGGGCAAGGATCGTATTGGGCCGATTCATACACCGCGCTGGAAACGTCGCATTGGGGAGGACCTTCGAAACGAAGATTATCCACGCGCATGGACCCGTTCACGTTTTGGGTCACATCGATGACCACCTCCTTGATCGGAACCGTGCTTTCCAGGCCCACGAAGCGGTAGGTGAGATTCGTGACGAAGAACTGGGTATGCTGGAAGCCGCCGACGCAGAGGCATCGCAACGTGACGTTCAGGTCGTCATTGGTGTTTGTGCGGATCTCAAACCCGACGCGCGTGATCCGTTGGTTGAACGTCAGGATGACGTTGTTCAGCCCGGGATTGGACAACGCCCGCTGTCCTTGCGGAGGGAATTGACGAGGGGACGTGACCGTCGAGTCGTTGATCGACTGTGCGGCACTGCCCACGTCTGTGCTGATGAGCACGCCCTGGTTGAGAAACTGGTTGGTGATGGGCACCAACGGCGAGACGGGCAATGATTCAAAATCAATCAATCGGTGGCCCGTACTGAAGGCACTGGGATTGGTGATGGGCGTGACCTGGCCGGCCGCGACGCCTGCAAGAAGCCCTTGAGCTAACAACACATTACGCACAGCATCCTTGAACGAGCGGCGCCGGGGCTTCGTCCCCGGCCCATTGCTCCAAAATGCAAGAGGTTTCATGGCACAGCTTCTCCATCCGTCGGGACGTTGTGACGCGAATCCGCCTACTCGCGGATTTGACGGTCCTTGGAACACTCCAAGACTCCTCGCGCCACTCTACGGGCGGACCGGCTCGACGAGCGGCGGTCCCTAGTCTTGTTAATGGCGCAAAACGTGCGTTTATGTACGCGCCGCGATCATTTTTTTTGGATCAAAATGGAAAGAGGCACCAAGCGACTGGCAAGCGGCAAAAAGGAACGCGGCGGGGCCCTAACTGGGGCTTCTTGCCGAGAAAAAAGCAAATCGGCCGGCGCCGCTTCAGCAGCGTTGAGACGCCGCCACCCCGCAGGCACACGAGCCGATGAGCCACGAATGGGCGGTTGAGGCTCCGTTCCTGGAGTCCCGGGAGGGGGTCTTATCGCTTGGAGAACTGGAAGCGGCGACGGGCGCCGGCTCGGCCGTATTTCTTTCGCTCGACTTTGCGAGGGTCGCGGGTCAGCAGGCGCTCATCCCGCAGTTTTGGCTCAAAATCGGGGTTCACCCCGGCCAGGGCCCGGGCCAACCCTAAGGCAATCGCCCCGGCTTGGCCGGTGGGGCCGCCGCCGTAGACGTTGACGCGCACGTCGTAGGACTTCGCCGTATCGGTGATGCTGAGCGGCTTTCGCACCGTATGCCGGTCGCGGGCCAAGCCGAAATACTTGTCCACGTCGCGATCGTTGACCAGAAACTTGCCGTCTCCCGGAGATAATCGCACGCGGGCAATGGCCGTCTTGCGGCGGCCAGTGCCCCAATAGGAATCTCCCATGTGGCGGGGCCGCCGTGCTACCGCCGGAGCGGGCGCCGACCGGGGCCTACCGTCGGTCTCGAAAGCGACTGTCGTGTCGGGATTCTCGGCCAACCTTTGATTCCTCCGTTTCTGGAAGCCTACTTAGACTAGTTCCTGGGGTTGCTGGGCCGTGTGCGGATGATCGGCTGAGGCATAGACCTTCAGTTTCCCCAGCATCCGACGGCCGATGGCGTTTTTCGGCAGCATTCTTCGGACGGCCGATGTCAGGATTCTCTCCGGATGATCCTTAAGCACGCGCTTGTAAGGTACCTCTTTATAGCCGCCTGGGTAATAGGAATAGCGCGCGTAAGTCATTGTTTCATCCTTGGTGCCCGTCAGGCGTATCTGGTGGGCATTGGTCACAATCACGTAATCGCCCATATCCATGTGGGGCGTGTAGGTTGGTTTGTGCTTTCCCATCAAAAGCGTGGCAATTCTTGTTGCCAGGCGGCCCAAAACGCGATCCGTGGCATCAATGTGATGCCAAGCGGGGGCGCGGTCCTTATCTTTGGCCAAAAACGTCCCTAACCTTTTTCTTTTCATAGGCTTACGAACCTGCCATCAGGCCGACCATCTTTTTCCACCGAGAACTACTTTATCTGGCTTAGCTTCCTCGTCAATCCCCTCCCGTTTTTTGGCCGGGGATACGTCATGGAAGCGCGCGGTGCTCCGTGGCCAGGGTACGGTCGGTGCATTGCTCCGATTCCGCCCGCCAAACGGCGGCGTGGAGTCGGACAACTTCTGCTCCAATGGTTCAGGGGTCCCGGCGGACCCCCCACAAAAAGCCATGCGTAAATGGGCGACGAAACGGCTCACGATTCAAATTCGGATCCGGTCGTGCGAAGCACCAACGCCGAGCTTGCCCCGCCGAGGACGGGACGCTAGACTCGCCCGATGACTTGCTGCTGAACGCGGATCCCTGCGATCCGGACCAACCGGACGTACTGGGGCCGGTTCTGGCGCCCGACGGGCACCAACTCACATTGGGTGAGTTGAGCCAGGTCAGGGGCCTCGCGACCGTCAAGTGCGACAACCGGGGCACGGGTGTCAAGATCAAACTTTCCGGGCTGATCCCCGGGGGCGTCTACACCATCTGGTTGCTGACCTTCGAGCAGCCGGGATTCACGACCGATTTCGCGCATTTGATCGGCGAAGGGATCGTTGGGGCCGCCGGATGGCAGCCGGAATGAGTTCGTGGCCTCGGCCAATGGCAAAGCGACCTATCGGTGCGTCAGCCTGCCGGGGCGCTGTCCGAGTTCGGCGGGGTCACGGATTGCCTGTTCGAGGAATTTGAGTTTCATCTGGTTGGGGCGTACCACCCGGACGGACAGACCTATGGTCCGGCTCCCGGCCCAGCGGACGCTTGGCAACATGATCTGCTACTTCGTCGAACACTTCGGCTTTGTGTTCCAACCACGCCCCGCATCCGCGATCGGTGACGGCGCCCGTAATGATGAATGATCGGTCAACGATGAGAGAGTCCACACGAGGGAAACATGTACGCACTCTTAATGTTCACGATGAGCTTTGGCGACTGCCACGGTGACGCACGGTTCGATCTTCTCGACTTGCCGCGCGTACAGTTCTGCATGGGGGGCCCAGGAAACTCGCTGGAGGATCCGCAGTGCTCTTGTGCCGACCTTGATGGCGACGGCGACTCGGATTTGTTCGATGCGAGCCTGTTCCAGCTCCGGTTCGAGGAAGAGAACGCATGCGGAAGCGCCAGCGGCGGTTGTTTGGCGAGCCGTAGCAGCCCGGGGTGTAGAGATGCGGCCTGCTGCGCGGCCGTATGTATGGTCGACCCATTCTGCTGTCACGGTGCGTGGGATGCTCGCTGTGTCCAGACAGCCATGGGGGAGTGCGGCGTGCTGTCGGCGGCGGCTAACGACCGTTGCGAGATGCCCACGGCGGTAACCAACGGAACGACGGCGTTTTCCAACGTCGGGGCCAAGACGGATGGCCCGCTCGTAGAATGTACTCAGTTCCCTAGACCGGGTCTTGAAATCTACGCCGACATCTGGTTCACCTACACGGCGACGTGCACGGGGCTGGCCATCGTAAGTCTTTGCGGCAGTGAATACGACACCGCCCTAGCCGTTTACAACGGATCGGTCTGCTCCACGCAGCCGCGGGCCATCGAGTGCAGCGATGACGATTGCCTGGACCTCGAATCGCGAATCATCGTGCCGGTCGTGGAGAGGCAGACGTACCTGGTCCGTGTCGGTAGCTACGACGAGAAGGAAACGGGCTTGGGGGTCCTTTCGATTCGCTGCACGATCAACGGAAGCAACGATGACATCTGCCGGCCGGGCGGCGGCGAATGCGAATCGCCGCACCGGGGTCCCGGTTGCGCCGACGTCGAAACCTGCGAACACCAATGCGACGGGGATCCCGCCTGTTGCGACGTGGGCTGGGGCCCCGCCTGTGCCAGCCTGTACCTTTGCTGCGAATACAGCAGCCGTGTCGGTGAGCCATACCGCCGATGTACTTCCCAGAGCCCCTGTCCTCGTCCTCGCCCCGGGTTCCATTTGAGGGATTCCTTTCGCGTTCAAAGCTGTGAAGAATGCGGCGATTGATCCTCCCGCGTGATGCAGCCGTGCTAAGAGCGGATTTGGAGGCCCGTGAATTCGGCGGGTCTCTTTTCCAAGAAGGCGGTCACGCCCTCATGGTGGTCGCGCGATTGGCCGGCCGTCGTTTGGAGCATGGCTTCGTAGTCAAGCTGGGCGGCGAGGTCGGTGCACCAGGAGGCGTTGATGGCTCGTTTCGTCAGGGCGAGGCCCTTGGGAGGAAGGTCGGCCAGTGATTTTGCCAAGGTGGCAGCGGCGGCACTTACGTCGGCATCCGGTACGACTTGGTTCACAAGGCCTATTTGCAAGGCCTCCGCGGCGGCGACCTTGCGGCCGCTCATGGTCAGCTCCAATGCTCGCGAAATCCCTATGAGGCGAGGTAGCATGAACGTGCTTCCTGAATCGGGGACCAGGCCGACTTTGATGAAGGCCTGCACAAAGCTCGCGGATTCCGCGGCGATTCGCAGGTCGCAGGCCAAGGCAAGGCTCATGCCGGCGCCGGCGGCGACCCCGTTGACGGCGGCGATGACGGGCTTTTCCATCGTGCGCAGTTTGAGAATGAGCGGGTTGTATCGCTCGCGGAGATGGTGGCCGAGTTCGATGGGTTGATCGCTCTTGTATCGGTCGGCCACGTCGGCCAAGTCCTGGCCGCTGCAAAAGGCACGGCCGGCGCCGGTCAAAACCAGGCATCGCACGGACGGGTCCTTTTCGGCCTCGCGGACCGCTTTGCCCAACGCGGCCAAAAGCTCATTGTTTAGGGCATTGAGCACGTCGGGGCGGTTGAGGCGTAGCACACGAACGCCGCCGTCGTTTTCGACCAGCAATGAGGGGTTTGTCTGCGTCATGATGCCGCTGCCTTCGTCACTTCATCCATTCGGCTCGACCCCGCGTAATCGCCGCACGGCAAGGGCCGTGCTCTTTGGAGGTTGTGTATTTCTCGCGGCTGCATTCCGTCCGGTTTATACCGCTCTTGGGGCCGTTCGACAAGCGTGAATTCCATGCACGACGAGCGCGCCCGGACCGGCCGCCGGTTCCGTGTCACTCCCCCCGGCCACTTACTTTAGGCCCTCCGGGGCAAAAATGGTGCGCCGTGCCGTCACGCACCCCATGCACGGGTCTAGCCACTTCTGACGGCAGGGCAGAATGATTCGCGCCACACTTTACCGGCGCTCGCAAGGAGTGGTTGGCAGAATCCTGGAGTGTTCGTAGAGTAAGCGAACTTCGTGAAGGATGCCCGCAGCATCACCTCCGCCCTCACCTCTTGCGCTCGACCGACAAAACTATCGAGGCGGCGACGTTTTTGTATCGTCAATCTAGGCCTTGGGCTCTGGACTTCCGCTCTGATCTTCTGCGCTTATCGGCGGTGGTGAGGCCGCGGTTTGTTTGGCACCGAACACTCCCAAATTCTCAGGGCTATGAACGATGGCCTGCAGCAACCGACCAATGATGTCCGCAGAAACCCTAACCTTTGTGTCCACCTTTACTGACACGGCACCGTTTGGCGTCGGTGGGAGGAGCTCCGCCCCTCGTGCGTACATAATATCGCGCGGTGACCTAACGCAAATGGTCAGGCCGCTTCCCGGTCGGCGGCCGGATCCCCCTCGAAAGGCTTCACGATGCGCCGACGAAACCGCAGGGCTGAAATGGGAACGAGTTCATAGCCGGCACGATCCCTGAGCAGGTTCACGGCACGAACGACGTTGAGCAGTTGGCGCCGGACGGGCGCATAAGGTTCCCACGGGATTCTCCCGAAAGCCTCGACCAAGTTCGCTACCGACCGATGCACAGCGAGATCGCCCACAACAGTCCGTTGCAAAAGGCCGTTTTCCGCCAAATTTAGGCCGCGCATAGGGTCGGCCCGGGCCAGCCTCGTAGGCACCCTTGGATTCATTCCAAACGTAGGTCTTGTGCGTCTCGTCTTTCGTCGCATCCTACCAGCGAAGCAGGAAGTAGACATTTTCTTTGTCGTGGGCCGCCTTTAACGTCACCGTGACGCTCTTCCCTTTGGCGTCGCCTCTGCGGCCGTCGGCTTCAAGCTTCAGCTCGGTTGCGATCTTCCATGGAGCGTCGTCCCCCGAGCCGTCCAGCTTGGGCGGCTGCGCCACCTTCGCCGCTTTCAATTCCTCCCCGCGTGCGTCGCTTATTGCGAGGCGCATCAGACAGCTTGTGCTAACGCCGATTAGCCGTTTGCTTATTGTCATTGTCTTGTCTCCTTCATTGCCATAACCTCATACGACAACCTAGTCAGGCGCAGACTTGACAGCATTCTGTGCATCAAGTCCGCTCCTTACGCCTTTCGCCAACTCTGCCGCCGGCCCCTTGCCCCAGTAGTGCAGAAAGATTATTCGGGGGTTCTCGTCCTCCATGTGATTGTGAATCGCCACGATGTTGATGCCCGACTTGCGGAGTGCCTTGAGCGTAGGTTGCAGTTCGCCGGGCAGGCAAGCGAAGTCCCCATCGACCAGGGCGTGGTTGTCGGTCCCGACAAAGGCGGCCCACGTATTTACACCCATCGCGTTTCCGACCTCGCAGCCGCAGCTCGTTTTGACCGTGCGTCCGAAGGTGAGCTTCAGCATGCCGTCCTTGTAGTCCCCTTTCTTGCCAAGTGTTTCTTCGATTGGGCCCGCCGTAATCGTGCTTGGTGGAGTCATCGATCTGCCGCCAAAACCGTTCGCAGGCCGGGGCGTCGCCGTGCGAACTCCCCTTACGGCGTCGAGAGCTCTTCGCACGCCGCCGGCAAGCTGTTCAACCGTTCCCTCGCCGCCGATGTGCATGAAGAACACCTTGGGATCGTCGTAGAAAAAGTGGTTGTGCAGGGCCGTCACGGTAAGCCCGTTGGCAAAGCATGCGTCCATCACGGGGTTAACCTCGTCCTGCACCAGGACGAGATCACCCATAACCATCGCCTCGGAAGCCTCCCCAGGCTTGAACGCAGCCCAGCTTGTGAGGCCGGCAAACGGCGGCAGCGGCGTGCCGTCCACGCTGACCTTGATGTCCGACCGTGGCACGGTAACGCGGACGACGTTCTCTGCGTCAACCACGGTCGGCTTGAGGCCAGTGACACGCCCGATGATCGCCGTGTCGAGTTTTATTTCCGCCGCGTGGGCAACGGCGGCGGTCCCTACCAAAAACCCGATGAACATTAGCCATTTCGCTCGTTTCATTCCTCAGTATTCTCCGTTGTTTTTCCGGAAGGCGGGTCATACACCATCGCATCGTCAAATGCCGACGACGCGTCGACCTTGGCCCAAAGGCCGATTATGCCTGCTTCTTTGAAGGTGTCATCGTGCGCGTGCAAGATACGGCTTGCCGTCAACGAAGCACTCAATGTGATCACCGGTCATGACGGCGCGGACCTCGTACCACTGACCGGTCTTGGTTTCGAGCTATTCGCTGTGCAGTTGCGTACGCTTGCCTTCCACGACCTTGTAAACCCATTCTACCATTGAATTACGCCCGCCAACGCGGTTTTGCAACTACGTTTCGCCTGATTCTTGCACTACAATTCGGGCGATATCGCGGCGGAGCCGCGTTAACATGGCAGAATCATACCCCCACTACGGCGTTTCTGACCATAGTCCGATGACGACGAGACCGTGCGAGTCAGTGCGAGACAGCGGGCGAGCGGACTCGAACCGCCAACGTTCAGCTTGGAAGGCTGATGCTCTACCATTGAGCTACGCCCGCGCGAGGAACGGGTCATGATAGGCGCGGCTTGGAACTCTTGCAAGGACCGAGGCTTATCGCTCACCAAGTCACCTGCTCTGGGACGAGACCGATGCCGCTTCCGCTTCCATCACCCTGTCGTTCCGATCAGGGCCAGCGATGCGCGAACGGCATCGACGGTTTGATCGATTGCCGACTCATCGTGGGCGAGAGAGACGAACCAGGCCTCGTAGCCGCTGGGGGGCAGATGCACGCCGCGCTCCAGCATCGCATGGAAAAACGTTGCAAAGCGCCGGTGGTCGGCGGCTTGGGCGTCGGCCAAGTTTCGCACCGGCCGATCGATGAAAAACACCGTGAGCACCGAACCCACGCGCTGCACCGCGGCGGCCGTTCCGGTTTCGCGGATGGCTGTGGCGATGCCCTTTTCCAAAACGGCTGACGTACGCTCCAAGCGGGCGTACGCTTCGGCGTCGAGGAGCCGCAGGGTGGCCAGCCCGGCGGCCATGGCCACGGGGTTACCAGAAAGCGTTCCGGCCTGGTAGACCGGACCCTCCGGGGCGATTTGGTTCATCACGTCCGCCCGCCCGGCATACGCTCCTACGGGAAAGCCCCCACCGATGACCTTGCCGAAGGTCACAAGATCGGCCCGGATGCCGCTGTGCTCCTGGGCGCCGCCGGGGGCGAGCCGAAAGCCGGTGATGACTTCGTCGAAGATCAAAAGTGATCGGTGCCGCCGCGTGATTTCACGAAGGAAGGCGAGAAATCCCCGCTCCGGCGGGACGACGCCCATGTTGGCGGCCACCGGCTCGACCATGACGGCGGCGATGTCGGCAGGATGGCTGCCGAAAAAGCCCTCGACGGATGTTGGGTCGTTATAGACGGCCACCAAGGTGTCACCCGCCGCCCCGGACGTGACGCCCGGCGAATCCGGCAGGCCCAACGTGGCCACTCCCGAGCCGGCGCGAACGAGCATTGAATCGGAATGGCCGTGGTAGCAGCCGGCGAATTTGACGATCTTACCCCGACCCGTGGAAGCGCGTGCCAGGCGAATGGCACTCATCACCGCCTCGGTGCCGGAGTTGACCAACCGCACCTTCTCGACGCCGGGAACGCGGCGGACGATCTCCTCGGCCAGTTCGATTTCCAAAGTGGAAAGCAGGCCGAAGCTGGTCCCGCGGCCAAGCGTCTGCTCGACCCGCGAGACGACCTCGGGACGGACATGACCGGCAATCATCGCCCCCCAAGAGCCGACGTAGTCGACGTAGGTCCGCCCATCCACGTCGGTCAGGTGACATCCACGGGCACTTGCAATGACCCGCGGCGTCCCACCTACGCCGCGAAATGCCCGCACAGGCGAATTCACCCCTCCAGGAAGGACGCGTTGCGCGCGATCGAACCACTTCGGTGAACCCTTCATTGCCATCCAACCTACCAGATCACAGAGTTCTCCGCTTGTGCGGCCATCTGGGACGACCATTGGTACCCTTGATGCTTTTGGCAACGGTGGGTAGCCTTAACCTTGACGGGGGCTTTAAAGGAGCTAACTGATGGTGGGACTGACAATCGTTTTTTGGGCCTCGTGCCTCTTGCCTGTGCAGGCTGCTGACGCAACGGAGTGGGCTTCCTTTCGCGGCCCGAATGGCAGCGGGTTGGGGACGGGTAGCCCGCCGGTGAAATGGAACATCGAAACCGGCGAAAACGTCAAATGGAAGACGCCGATTCCGGGTTTGGCCCATTCCTCCCCCATTGTCTGGGGCGATCGAGTCTTTGTGACCACGGCCGTAAGCCTGGCCAGCGAACCACAGCTTTCCACCGGCTGGTTGCACGGCAGCGGCGATTCCGACCCGGAATCCGGCGAGTGGGAATGGAAGGTGCTTTGCCTTGACCGCAAAACCGGGCGAATGCTCTGGGAGAAAACGGCCCACCGCGGCGAACCGAAGACCAAACGGCATCCCAAATCCACGCACGCCAACAGCACCCCGGCCAGCGACGGGAAGAACGTGGTCGCGCTTTTCGGGTCGGAAGGCCTCCATTGCTACGACCTCGACGGCCAGCTTCGGTGGAAAAAAGACCTCGGCACGCTCGATGCCGGGCCCGTAGGCTACCCCGACATGCAATGGGGATTCGCCGGCTCTCCGATCCTTCGCGACGGCAAGGTCATCGTTCAGTGCGACGTGCGAAACACCTCCTTCTGGGCGGCTTTTGACGCCGCCGACGGCCGCGAATTGCTGCGCGTCCCGCGCAATGATGATCCCACCTGGTGCACACCGTCGGTGCATTCCGGCAAAGACGTGACTCAGTTGATCTGCAACGGGTACAAGCGCATTGCAGGCTATAATCTTGCGACGGGTGACGAGCTTTGGCACCTCCAGGGCGGCGGCGACGTGCCCGTGCCTCGCCCGATCGTGGCCGGAGATTTGTTCGTCCTGACCGCCGGTCACGGGAAAAGCCCGATCTACGGGGTGAAGGCCGACGCCCGCGGAGACCTGACACCCACCGACGATGCGAAACCGGCCGGCCTTGCCTGGTGGCATAAGGTCCACGGGTCGTACATGCCCACGCCCATTGTGGTGGCCGATTTGGTCTTCGTGGCCAATGACAACGGAATCTTGACTGCCCTCGAGCTGGCCACCGGAGCCAAGGTCTTTCGCGAGCGTTTGCCGGGCAGCGCCGCCTCGACGTACTCGGCCTCGCCCGTGGCCGCCGACGGACGCATCTACGTCACCAGCGAGAGCGGCCAGGTCGACGTCATCCGCGCGGCCCGCGAGTTTGAGGTCTTGGCTTCCAATCAGATGGGCGAAACCTGCATGGCTTCCCCGGCCATCTCCGACGGCCTCCTGCTGATCCGCGGCAAGAGCAACCTGTATGCCCTAGGGACGGAACAGTAACAACCACCGCGGGGTACGTACCGGGTCTTTGGTGGCGCATCGCCGGAGCGGCTGAGCACCTGCATTCGGATGCACTTGGCACACTCCGAGGTACATAAATGGCGCCATCCGTGCGGGGCCTAAGACGACTCCCAAGAGTAGCCATCCTCTACGGCGTTACCCTGTCGAGACAGGCTTGTCTAATGCGGACTTAAAGTATTGCCGTTAGGCCTCGCAGCCCCCCTTGGGCTAACTATTAACTGACTATAGCTATAGCTATTTCGCGCCAGAACTCGCGGGCTGAATCTCCTCGTGGTCATGGAACGCAAATACGAAGTCCGCGCTGTTCGAGCCGCTCGCCAAGACAGGCTGCGCCAATGCTTGGGCGCGGCCACCGCTTCTCGACGCGACGTACCAGATATCAGCAAGCCCGGCAGGTCGCGTACTTCGGCAATCCAGCGGCCGTCGGTTTCTTGTTCGACTTCGACTTTGAATGCGAGTATATCAGATTCCTCGCTGCGATTATCTAAGGGCACTGCCTCTCTCTACCCCGCGCCCGCCTTGCCGCAGCATTGCTTGTATTTCTTGCCGCTGCCGCAGGGGCATGGGTCGTTGCGCTCCGGCTTGCGGTCCACGTGGATCGGCTCGATGGGAGGCGGCAGCGGCTCCTCATCCTCGCCCGGAAGCTGCTTTTTGTAGGCCTTCTCCTTGTCGGCCTTGCGGAAAAACTTGTCTTGGCCCGGTTCCCTAGGTCGGTTCATAGCAACGCCCTCTTTAGCTCACTCGTGTCTCTACGCGCAAACCTACCAACGCAAATCCTAACCACCGACACGGTCCGGATACAAGGCCCGCTCTTGCCCGATGATCACACGGGGAATCTCGAAAGCGACACTAAAGTCACGGGGTCGGCCCTGGAGGCTCGGCCTTGGAGGATCGCGTCGGATCGACCAGTTTCAGCTCGATGGGCTTTGGCTTGACGGCCAACTCCAGTGCAGGCGGTAGTTGAAACTCGGGCGTAAAGGGCTTGAATACATCCAACTCCGCGAGATGTTCGTCTTTCAATTGAATTACGCCGTAGGCCCGGGTCTCGCCGCGAGACAGACGATTCACCTCTTCGGTCGGGCCGGTGACTTTAATGGTCTGTGTAACCAGTTCGCTTCCGTCGCGGGACAAGACCTGAAGCTGTTTTCCAAGGTTGCCTGGGCTCACTGCGACCAGGATGGGAACCGTGGCAATCTCCGCGGTGGTCCGAGTGGCCGTGACCGTGGCGCGGACTTCGACGAAGTTGGGCGAGAGCGACGCGTCAGGCCCAAGGGCGCGAGCATCCAGCGGAACGCGCACGGTCACACTTTGGCCCACGGACTGCTCCTTCAGGAGTCTCTCGGCTTCCGCGGAGATATCCAGTGGCGGCAGTTGGCCCGGAGGGAAGTTCTGATGAAAAAGACTCTCCCGGACCCGTGCCTGCACGGCCGGGGGCTGCACGCGCGGTCTATCATCATAAGGCAGTGTCAGGCGCTCCGCGGTCAAGGGCATTTCCCGCGTGATCATGCGATCGACCATCACGCTTAGTTGCGGCGGTTGAACCGATACCACGAACACCTTGGGATAATCGCGCCATTGCTCGCGCAACGTCTCTTTCAGGGGGATGCTGCTTGTTCCCGTAGGCAGTTCGGGGATGGCCAGCCGAATCTCCAGGGCCGGCTGCTCCTGGATGCGGGCGACGGATTTTCTCGGCCCGGAAACCTGAAGCTGGAAAACCCCCGCCGCCGAGGTGGGTGACACGATGATGTCACTCCGGCCGCCGGAAGGCAGCGGCCTGAATCGGACCGGCACGGAGACCGTCTCGTTGACCAGGCTATCCGCCGCTGCCCAGATGAGCAGCGTCAGTACTACCGTCACTCCGATGAGTTTGATCTGTTCCATTTGTTGTTCCCGCGAGCGATTCGGAACCCACGCGCGGCGCTGGCTTCATGGTTTCCTTGGCATGTCCATCCAGGCCCAACTCCGCCAGCAGCGTGCCCCGCAGTTGGTCGCTGGACAATCCTCGCCGCAATTGGCCGTCCAAGGCCACGGAAATCGTTCCGGTTTCTTCGCTGACCACAATGACGACGGCGTCGGCCTCCTGACTCAGGGCAATCGCGGCGCGATGCCGGCTTCCCAGCGACCGCTCGACCGCGCTCGACTCGGCCAAGGGGAACTGGCAGCCGGCGGCCAGGATGCGACCCTGACGAATGACCACGCCCAAGTCGTGTAGGGGGCTGCCCGGCCAAAAAATCGTCTCTAACAGCTCGGCGGAGACCGAGGCCTCCACCGCTACGCCGGATTCCGACCACGGACCCATCTCGTCGCTGCGTTCGATGGCGATCAACGCCCCGATCTTGTTTTTGGAAAGCCGGCCCACGGCCGTCACGATCGATCGGATGGTCTCTTCGGGGGTGATCAACCACCGCTGCAGCCACCCGCCCTGGCCGACTTTTGCCAGGATGCGGCGCAACTCGGTTTGAAATGCCACCAGCGACGCGAAGAAAATGCCCAGGACAAAATAGGGATACAAAACGTTGATCCGCTCCAGTTCGTATCGCTCGGCGATCAACCAGACCACGGCGAAGGTTGCTCCCAGAATGGCCAACACGGCTCGAATGAGTCTCGCCCCGGGCGTTCCCTGCAACAGGCGCAGGACTGCGTAGACAATGCTGCCGATCAACAGCAACTCTACGATCGTCGCCAGAGGACGATCGAAGATGCGCTCCAAGAATGGGCGAATCTGGTCGCTAATGTTCATCGGCCCAAAGAGCGGGTCTAAAGGGTCTTACGACAGCCCTGCACGTCGTAGCGTTTTTAGCTCACGAACTACGACCGCGAGTATAAGACCAGCGCAAAACCGTGGCAAACGACTCAACCTCCCGTCACGGCGACCCGTGCGATTCGCTGCGCGGCTCGAGTTGGTTGGGCTTTGGCGCGGATGAGTTCCCATCTTGAGATTGCGGTCGCCACGAGCAGATCGGGCACGACTTGACCATACCGCCGATCTTCGGCGTAAAGGGCGTATGGCAGCGCGGACAGGTATACGCCGGGCGGAACTCCATCTTGCCGCAGAATGGGCAGACCAAGATAAGCTGCCGTTCGGAGGTGCGGCCCTCTTCCGGGGAGGTCGCATCGTCGTTTGCCTCGCCACCTATGGTGACTAGGCTCGATTTTCGCTGGAGCTCGACGCGCTCGCGAGGGTTCAGGCTTTGCAGCTTACCGCAGGCATGGCAGCCCCAGGGTGCGCGCAGTTTTTCATCGCTCGGCACAACGTCGGCGGGGTCGGCCTTGCGAAAGAAAAAGACCGCCAGTGTGGCGACGAACACAGTCACCAAAACGGCGCCGACGATCCGTCGTACCGCCGATGATCCCTCCACGTTCACAACCAGGGCGCTCACCGGTCGTCGGGACAAGCGCGGGCGGTCACGGAAAAAGGTGGACAGTTTTCACGGCGTCGCGTGTCGAACCAGGCTTCATTGGTCACCGTCCAATGACCCTCGCGCTGATAGCGCGTGTCGGCCAACGTGTAGTCAACATGGCCGTCCAGGAAAGCGAGCATGTGTTTGGACCAGGTACCATGAAAGCCCAGCGTCTGCTCCCCGATCACAAAGTGCCGGAATTCGGCGTCGGCCTCGGCGTCGGCGGATTCGGCCAGGTTCTGGGCGACGCCCCAATCGAAGGGATCCTCGACCAGGGTGACGAAGCGAACCGCGCCGCCGAATTGATCGGCCCGCCGCCAGAGCTGCCGACCCATCTCGAAGGCCCTGGACCAGACGCGGTAGCTGAAGCATCGCCCGGATTCCACGGCGTTTCGGGCCCGGACCTTGGCCTGGTGGAACCAGTAGAAGTTCATTTGATAGCTGGACCCGCACTGGTCGTAAGCCGACATCTCCTTGACTTTTTCCGAGGCATTTGCGGTTCGCCAGCGCCATTGCGTGGAAACCGTGTCCGACGGGCAGCGGAACATGGGCATTTCGGTCGTCAGATCGTCGCCCGTGCCGAAACGCCCATCGGCTCCTTTGGAATCCGGCGCGATGGCCGACGGCTCCATCATGTAGACGCTGAGAGGACGCTGAAAGGTCTGGAAACAGAACCTGCCCCGGGCGTCGGCGTCGCAATAGGTCTCGAAATCCCGCCCGGTCCAGCCGCCGAAGCTCCACGTGGCCCAGCTTGGGCTGCAGTTTTGTGGGTTCACCTGGAGCAGCACGGGGTAAGTGTCCAACTCGGACACATAGGTCAGCAGGGAGGTGTTGACGCTTTTCATGTTGGCCTGGCAGACCACCCGCTTGGCCTGCTCGCGGGCCGCTTTAAGCGACGGCATGGTAATCGAGATCAGGATCCCGATGATGGAGATCGTGACCAGCAACTCGATGAGCGTGAACGCCGTGCGACGCGGATTCGGGCCGGACGGGTTGTTTGGCGGCGTTTCCACGCCTGCCGCGCTAATGCCGTGGATGACGCTTCTCATCTCAGCCTATCTCCCATTGATTCTAAGTCATCGGTCGCCCCTGTCAACCGATTGAGGCGATGAGGGGCGTTCGATGGCATCGCTAGTGCACCCGCACCAAAACCCAACCGGCTCAGTCTGTGCTACCGCTCGCGGCGGCTCATTGTTTTTAGGCTACAGGCCGACTTCAAGATCGCTTCCTTTGGTAATAAGTGTGTTTTTCCAAGGGCACAGAGGGACGAAGGGACGCAGGGACGAATCTAAGGTTGCGTGGTAAATTGCGCGTAATGGAATGGAAATTGCGCCTGGTTCGAGAACGGGGAATCCTTGGCGTCTGCGATGGTGGGCGAGCGTTGTGCAGACGCTTCACTGTGAGTTTTTCAAGACGGGCTTCCGGCCCGTCGCTTTTACACGGCCACGGCAGTTTGGGCCGTGCGCCGTAGCTCCATCACTTCGTGCTCTCCGGCTTCTTGTTTCAGAACACGTTCGGTCCATTCAAGGTCCGCGGCCGTGATGGGTCACCGCATCATCTTCAGGCAGCCCTTGCCGAGCGCGTGCCCGGCGGGCAGCGTTTTGAACTAACCGCTTACCAAGGCGCAGTGAACCGAAGCCAAGCTGATTGGGTACCGCTTCACGCCGATGGAGGATTGACTGCCTTTTCCGGAGACGCGCGGCCGAGCCGTTTGGGACACCGTATGTCCGCGCGCACACGAGCTATCCGGGTATCGGGCACATGGACTGGTCTGCAACGACGATGCATGTTTGGTGCAATTCGCGCGTCAACTTTGAGAGCAGAAAGGCCCAAAATTCAGGCTCGCGCTTTTGCGCGACCCGTCCTCTGACGGGTTGACGGACGCGGGCGCCGCCTCTAATTTGCTCACTCGTTGTTTTCTTCGGAAAGCTTAGGTAATTCCCAATAAAGGAGTTTGCTTATGAGGATTCGACCGTTGAGATTGTTCGTTACGCTAGCCATCCTGACCTTCGGCCCGGGCTGCCCCATGCAGCAACCCGCGATGGACGGCACCGATAATGGCCAAAGTGGAGGCAATGACAATGGAGACGGCCAGATTGGGGCTGAGGGCGTCATTGGCTTCCTCAACGCGGCCGACTTCCGCTCGATCAGCACGGGCAGCGAGCAGAACAGCGTCGTGGCAGGGGCGGTCTTCAATACGATTGAAGATTCCGAAGGCGACGATGCAAACGTAAAGACCGTCGGGGACTGTGTCGTAACCACCGTGAGGGCCGGCGACATCGACTTCAGCACACCCGATGTCGAGCCCCTGGACGCCGGGCCCATGGGGACGCTAGGTCGCGGCGGCAGACGCGGGGAGACGCTCAGCCGGCAAAGCGAGGGCGTCTATTCCGGGCCCACGGACCTTGCCGATCGAGGATTCGGCGCGGGCCAAACGCTGGTCTTCGAATTTCCCGGCGGCACCGATGTCGCCGCGTTCATGGCATCGATTGATCTACCCGGGGCACTGACGGTCAGCTCGCCGGACCTCACCGCCGCGGACTTGATGATTGACACTGGCGCCGCGTTGCCGATCGTCTGGACCGCGAGCGGCACGGCGGACCGTGTGAACGTCACGGTTTCCACGTCGGATGCGAGCGGAACTGTGACGATTAGTTGCACCTTCGATGACACGGGTTCAGCCACCGTGCCCCAGGCGGCCATGGAGTGCCTGAGCCAGAACCCCCTAACGATCACGGCGTCGGTGAATCTCGCCAACACCGCATCGGTGGAGGTCGATTTGGTGGCCGGTGGGATGGGGACGGTGCAAGCGACGGCGCAAACGGGTATCACGCGCGTGCTGTTCGCCGGTAGCAGTTTCGACCCGTGCCAGTTCATCGATTGCCCCGAGGGACAAACGTGCAATCCCCTGACTTTCGTTTGCGAGTAGTCCACTTGCGATGATTGGCGATCATGGCGCGGGATCGGTTGCAGGGCATCAGGGACTTCTACGACGTGGTTGTCGTGGGCTCGGGCCTTGCTGGGCTGACCGCGGCCAATTTCATGGCCAAGTGCGGGCGGTCGGTGCTGTTGCTCGAGCAGCACTACAACTTCGGTGGCATGGCCACTTGGTTTCGGCGCAAGGGGGGATACCTGTTCGACATTTCCCTGCACGGCTTTCCTATCGGTATGATCAAGAGCTGCCGGAAGTACTGGACCCAGGAGATCGCAGACTCGATCGCTCAATTGAAGGGTATTCGTTTCGACAACCCGCAGTTTCAATTGGAAACCACCTTCGAGCGCCAGGATTTCACGCGGATTCTGGTCGAGCGCTTCGGCATCGCCGTCGAATCCGTGGATCGCTTCTTCGACACCGTACGGCGGATGGACTTTTACGACGATCAAACACAAACGACTCGCGACCTGTTTCAGCAGTTCTTCCCCGGACGCACCGACGTCTGGCGGCTGCTGATGGAGCCCATTACTTACGCCAACGGCTCGACCCTGGAGGACCCGGCGATCACCTACGGGATCGTCTTTTCCAATTTCATGAGCAAAGGCGTGTATATTTTCCGGGGCGGCACGGACAGGCTCATTCAACTAATGAAGGCCGAACTCAAACGCAACGGCGTCGATCTGCGCCAGCAGGTGCGAGTGGAGCGTATCGTTATTTTGGACGCGAGCGTGGCCGGTGTGATCGCCAACGGGCAGGCCATCGCATGCAGCGCGGTTTTGTCCAACGCGAACATTAAGACGACGATCGAAAAGCTGGTCGGCCTGGAACATTTCTCAAACGAGTTCGCCGAAGAAGCGAGGGCCATTCGACTGAACAACAGTAGCTGCCAGGTGTACCTTGGCCTTCGCGACGGCCAGCGCTTGGACTACATCGGCGATCTGATTTTTCACTCCGTGGCCTCGGAGTTCGATTCGGTTGAACTTTGCGACAAGAACGTGACCAGCCGGACGTTTTCTATTTATTATCCGTCCATTCGGCCTGGCTCGACCCGCTATGCGGTCGTTTCGTCCACCAACGCCAACTACGAGGATTGGGCGCATCTGGGCGAAGAGGAGTACCAGCGCGACAAGCGCCATCTGATTGAAACGACCCTCGACGCCTTCGAGAGATACGTGCCCGACATTCGCGGTAAAATCGGTCATGTGGAGGCTTCGACCCCTCGCACTTTCGAGTACTACACCCAACAGGCCCTGGGCGCCACTTTCGGAACCAAGTTCGAGGGTTTGAAAGTCAGTATGGACCTTCCCAAGCAAATTCGGGGGCTTTTTCATGCCGGTTCGGTGGGTATCATCATGTCCGGCTGGCTCGGGGCGATTAATTACGGCGTCATCGTGGCCAACGAGGTGGAGAGCTTCATGAACGATTGCCGAGCCACGGGCGTCCGCCCGGGCGGACGCTTTGGGAGCGATGTACCGACTCTTGAGGTTTCGCGTAATGGGCCGGCTCTGGAATGCAACGACGAAGAGAGCCGCACTATGGCCGTGAGCGAGCGGCTGGAAGCGAATGTTCCGGTGCTTTAGCGGTAAACTCGGCGCGATCGGTACCGCGAGTGCCTTCCGTTTGCGCGATATCAACGTCAGGGAGTAGGCGCATCAAAGAATCTTAAGTATGGCATCGCTTTGGCCGTCGTACACGAATCTATGAACGCCGTTGTCACACTGTCCTCCATCCCCCACCGGCCGCCCTTCTTGTTTGTTGACGAGATTATCGAAGCGTCCAAGCACCGAATCGTAACTACGTGGTCCGCGGATGGGTCCGCGCCGTTCTTCCAAGGACATTATCCGGGAAACCCCCTCGTACCCGGCGCGTTGCTTTGCGAATGTTGCTTCCAGGCCGGCGCTTTGCTGATGGCCCATCGGATGAGCGGTGACGGCGCATCTAATGGCTTCCCCGTGATCACGCGCATTCAGGATGCACGGTTCAAGCGAATCGTCCGGCCCGGCGAGTCGTTACGAATCGAAGTGACCCTCGATGACGAACTTGAAGGAGCCCTCTTCTTCACCGGGCGGGTCACTGTGGAAGGCCAAGTCGCGCTTCGCGTGAGCTTCGCCTGCATATTGGCGCCAACGCAGGATGCCCCGCCGTGAGCTTCCTGGACTTGGCCGGAAAGGTATTTGTCGTATTCGGAGTGGCCAACAAACGCAGCGTGGCCTATCGCAGCGGCCGGTTGCTCGAGGACGAAGGTGCCAAGGTGTTGTACAGCGTGCGGTCCGAGGCGCGGCGCGAGAGCGTTGAAAAACTGCTGCCCGGGCGGCAGCTCTTTGTTTGCGATGTCGAATCGGACGACCAGATCGCCCGGCTGGCGCAAGACGTCGGCGCGGCGTACCCAACCATTCACGGGATCGTTCACTCGGTCGCTCACGCCGATTACGCTGCTTTTTCCGGGAATTTCCACGAAGTCCGGCGGGCTGACTTTCTGCAATGCGTGTCGGTGAGTTGCTTTTCACTGATTGCCATTGCCAAGGCCTTCAAAGAGCGTCTGGATCGGCAGGCCAGCGTCGTGACCATCTCCATATCCACGACACGAATGGCCGTCGAAAGCTACGGCTACATGGCCCCCGCCAAGGCAGCACTGGACTCCGCCATCGCCTTTCTGGCTAAGTCCTTCAGCCGTTTTTCCGAAGTCCGGTTCAACGCTGTTTGCGCCGGACTGCTCAAGACCAGCGCCTCGGCCGGGATTCCCAGCTACGTCGATCACTACATGTATGCGGAACAGGTCATTCCGCGCAAACGGGCACTCACCACCGATGAAGTCGTCAACACCGCACTCTTCCTGTTGAGTCCGAAGTCGAGCGGTGTTCAGGCCCAGGGCATCGTCGTGGACGCCGGGATGAGCATCAACTATTTTGACACCGACATCGTAAAACACACGGTGGCGGGCGAATGGCCGACGGAGAACCCCTGATGCCGACTTCGATGAGCAGCGGGCTTCAGCCCGCGCGGACCCTAGAGCAGATTAGATCACTCTCTAAAAACACGGTTCGTGTCGGCTGCGCCTCGCATCCCGTCCTGGTCCGGATCCCACACGATCCGGCCGGGGCTCGCGCGGATTCTTTGGTCAGACAGCGCAAGTACGCTCGCCGTGCTCTGGAGCGTTGCGCGCTCGCCCTTAATGCTCCCTTGGCCGGTTGGAGCCAAGACACCCACGGCCGCCCGGAACCACTGAACGGCCACTTCTGGTCCATTGCCCATAAACGCGATTGGGCGGCAGCCGTCATTGCCGCAGGGCCCGTCGGAATCGACGTAGAGCACATCCGTCCACGAAACGAGTTAGCCTGGAACGCCATGGCCGGCCTGGACGAATGGGCGCTGCTGGAACGGCACGGGATCGCAGCCGACCAGCCGCCCAATCCCGCTCCCCTTCCAGAGGGGAGCCGGAGGGTAGAACCGCCGGCAAATGGAGTTCAAAGGCCGTCCGTCCGGCCCTGGCTCGCGTTCTTCCGAATGTGGACGGCCAAAGAGGCGGTCCTCAAGGCCAATGGCGTCGGCTTGAAGGGGCTCGACGATTGCCGTCTGATCGAGCTCCGGGGCACGTCCCGGCTGGTTTTGGTATTTGGCGGCACCGCCTTTGAAGTGGAACAGATCGTTTTCGGCGACCATATCGCGGCTGTCACTTGTGGCCCCGAGCTTGTTTTCTGGCACACCCTCAACGAGTAACATGATCGGAGGACGCGGCGACTTTAGACTAGGCCGCATCCGACCAAGAGAGGAAGAAAACGAGGATGACGCAGTTGAATCCCTTTGCCATCGCGCAACAACAATTGGATGAGGCCGCCCAGCGGCTTGGTTTGGATTCGGCCACCCACGAGTTTCTGCGCTGGCCGATGCGCGAGTACCACTTCACCTTGCCTCTCAAGCTCGACAGCGGTCAGACCAGAATCCTCAAAGGGTATCGTGTGCAGTACAATAACGCTCGCGGCCCGACCAAGGGCGGCATCCGCTGGCACCCGGAAGAGACTATCGACACGGTCCGAGCCCTGGCCGCCTGGATGACCTGGAAGACGGCCGTGGTGGACATTCCGCTGGGCGGCGGCAAGGGCGGCGTCACCTGCAACCCCAAGGAACTGTCGGAGACCGAAAAAGAGCGCCTGGCCCGTGCGTGGATTCGCGTCATCGCCCGGGAGCTGGGCGTTCATCGCGACGTGCCCGCCCCCGACGTTTACACCACGCCGCAGATCATGGCCTGGATGATGGACGAATATGAAACCATCGTCGGCCACTCGCACCCCGGGGTGATTACGGGAAAGCCCCTCGCCGTCGGTGGGTCGCAAGGACGAGGCGACGCCACTGCCCGCGGCGGAATCTACTGCGTCCGCGAGGCGGCGAAGGTGCTCAACCTCAACGTGAAGAACGCGGTCTACGCGATTCAGGGTTTCGGGAACGCCGGACAGTTCGCGGCCACCCTACATCCCGAGATTCTGGGCGGCGGCACGCTGATCGCGGCCAGCGATTCCCGAGGCGGTGTTTACAACAGGAACGGCCTGGACGCCAAGGCGCTGGTCAAATACAAACTCGAAACCGGCGCCGTGGCCAACTTCCCCGGCACTCGGCCGATCTCCAACGAAGAGTTGCTCGAACTGGAGTGCGACGTCCTGTACCCCTCGGCGCTGGAAGGCGTCATCAGCGGCCGCAACGCTGGCAACATCAAAGCCAAGATCGTCTGCGAGTTGGCCAATGGCCCCACGACTCCCGATGCGGACAAGATCTTCTTTGAACGCAAAACCTATGTCCTGCCCGACTTTCTAGCCAACGCCGGGGGCGTGACCGTCTCCTACTTCGAGCAGGTGCAGAACACCTACAACTACTACTGGTCGCTGGAGGACGTGCACGGCCAGCTCGATCGCAAAATGACCGACGCCTTTCGGGCCGTCAACGAGATGTCACAAAAGGTCAAGGCCCACAACCGCCTGGTGGCCTACATGGTGGCCGTCTCCCGCGTAGCCGAAGCCTGCAAAATCCGCGGCTGGGTGTAGGTCTTGCGTCACGGATGGCGTCCGGTCAGCCCAAATGGGGCCGTTCCGGTTTCCTTTTTCCGTGTTTGGACGGCTCGGATCATGGTCGTTGCCCGGCCGGCTGGAGCTGGAATCTGACGTAGCCGGAGCGTTTCTGCTTGTTGGCCGCGTCGGGGTCTTCGCCGAGGTAGAAGTCCGCCTGCAAGGATAGGTCCTGGCTATCGTAAATCGCGTGCCACAGTGTCCGACCTACGCTGCGGCCTGGCCGGGCTTGCGAGCACTGGGGGTCAACGGCCACGGCGGCGTTGGTCTTTTTGATCGTTTCGAGCGAGTGCTTGCCGCCGGCTTTCTCGACCTCCTCGTAGAGCCTTCGCAGCCGGTTAAACGTGCTGCCCGGGCTTTCTTCCTTGGGCAGATTCTCCAACGTGGGATGTTTGCAGAGCAAGTGGTTCGTAATCGCTTGCGGTTTGCCGCCGCCGTCGGTGATGTACTCGCGATTGTGGGCGGCGGAATACTCCCAAACAAATGAGTTTCCGCTGCGGTCGCCGATGATGTAATGGCACAGCAAGAAGCTGTAATACTGCTTCACCGACATCAACGCCGACTTGGCCTCATCGACCGTCGCGCAGGTGTCCAGCAGAAAGCGGGTGACCTCGATTTCCGATAGCCCGGCCTGCAAGTTCATCGCCGGCTCGGCCTTGTCGCTGGAAACGTCGTCGGCCAACAGGGCCACGCTCAGGCCTTTGCTGTTGATGCCGTCCATGCAACCGCCCAGCAGGTCGTAGGGCGTGATGAACAGCGAAGGATAACCATCGTCGGGATAAAGCTCCGTGACGTACACGTCGGCGGTCATAGCTCGCGCACCCTTGGGCGGGGGCAGTCCGATGATCTCCGCCCATGTGGCCGTGGTGAAGTCGTAGTTGCGGCTGAGAATCGAATGGCCCATCTCCGTGTAGGCCGACGGATAGTAGACCGTCGAGCAGCCGGGTGGCGGACCCATGTTGATATACACGGTCGTGCAGTCGACGTTGGCTGTGTCCAGCGTCAGGTCGAAGGCTTCAGCTGCCCCGGCCGCACGGGCGTAGTGGGTAGGATAGTTGCGTTTGTAAAAATCGCGCCGGGTGCGAAGCACCAGAGGGTCGGCCGAATCGGGCCGGGCCCCATGCCGCTGCTTGGCGATTTCGGCAATCTTCCGACCGATGTCGCGGTTGGTCCCGCGCATACGCACGTGCCGGACGATCATAAAGTCGTTCGGTCCCCCGGCCACCTCTTTCTCCTTGAATTCTAGGGGCTGTTTTGCACCGCCCTCGGCTGCCGCGGCCGACGTGCGGAAAAGAAACAGAAAACTCAGCACGAAAGCGATACAAGAAGCCCACATGTCGAAACCCGGTTACGCCCTAACTTCACGAACATAGCTCTCACCCTCATTTCTCAAACGGATCTTCGGCGCGACCGCGAGCGAAAATCCCAGTGCAGCAACAACAACGACGGTTGGACGCGGCGTGCCCATGGCTTCTCTCCTTCCGGATACCATGGGATGGCAGGCCGACCGTCCCCGTACGACCTTTCGCGCCCGCACCCTTGGTGTCCTTCGCGAATGGGCCCCGGCCCGACGGGGCGCCGTGAGGCTGAACCCCCATGATCCGACATTTCCCATTCGACTCGTTCCCGCGAGACGCTCGCGGGCCAACCCTTGACAGTCCGACGCGACTTTCAAGGGCCAACCGGGCATTCTACTCGGAGCGACGCCGAATCAAAACCGTTTTTCCACCCTGCTTGCCGGTCTTTTGGCGGCGTTCGACCGCCCGGTCCATCGGGTCGCTAAGGCGCGCACCCGCCTTGGGAGCTGTCGTTCCGTCGCTTGTGAAATCGCTCGTTCCCGATCCGGGACACCAAGGCGTCCCGGACGATCGGCCGGCCCGCTCGATCCTGCGCGCAGAGTCGCTCCCGAATCTCATCGTCCCGACCGCGAATCGCCTCCATCGACCGATGCGCCTTCCACATCCGGACGCATCTTTTCATGTCCAGCAAGCCATGTCGCAAGAGCTACAGTCTGCTCTACGTGCTTCCGGAAAACACCGGAGCTACAGTTTCGGGTTCGTGGCGGCATCCAGGCCATCCTGTCCCGCGGGTTTCGACACTCCACTGCCACACGGCCTTCATCCGAAGCATCGCCGAGACGTGCCCCAGTCTACCAGAGCATGCCCCCATTTTCATGGTTTCAGGGTGTCACACGGTGACATGACATACTGTCCCTCTTTTCCCGCGGCGGAGCCCCGGGCGGATCATCTACTCACCGGTGAACACATTGGCGAAGGCGGCCACGTCGCGGAGGTCCACGTCGTCATCGCCATCGGCGTCGAAGAACCGGCAGGCGCAGCCGGATTCGATCGCGCCCGGCCCGTGCAGGCAGGGTACGAAGGCGCGAACGTCGCGCGAATCCGTCCGGCCGTCGGACTGCCGCTCCGACCGCTCCCACAGCGAGACATAGGCCTCCGCGGAGCGGAACAGCGGCTCGAGGTGCGCCAGGTCCACGCCGACCTGCCTCAAGTCCTCGATGAAGTCGGGCAGGAGCCCGACGTGCGCGAGGCCGTCGCAGTTGATGTTGAACGTGCGCTCGCCGGTGACGCTGGGCCCCAGGCTCCCGCCCAGCCCGTGGATGGCGAATGGATACTGCACAACGTCGCTCGGATCCTGCGAGAGGATCGCGCGGTTGCACGCCTCCGGTCCGTAGCG